>OGIG01001004.1_pt1 | contig 19238 bp, 24 predicted proteins | sample 1571601 | NCBI WGS metagenome assembly OGIG01 (sample SAMEA2581953, study PRJEB24529) | metagenome | biome: Human gut stool | place: China | collected 2011 | reverse complement strand
AAAAGAAAAAGACCACGGCCAGCGGTAAGCTGGTCCTGGTCAAAAGCGTTCGCAGGCACTGGACATCCGGGGGATGTCCGCTTAGTGCCGACCGGAGTGGAACGGAGACCGCGCAGCCACAGAATGAAATTCTGTGTTCAAAGGGGCTTGCTTGCCTCTTATCATTTCAAATTTCTCGGACAACTCTGTCAGTTCTTTCACCATTTCTTGGGTGTGATGCAACTGTGTGTCACGCATTTCTGGCGGACAGCTGGAATAAAGCATTTTCATCTGATTAACACCCTCATCCTCCAGGGAAATATCTGGATTTATAAGCGTATCTAAAGAGATGTGCAGGACCTTTGCCAATGCTCTTAAAATCAAATAAGAAGGATTCATTTTCCCCTTTTCGATATTGGCGATTTGCTTTACAGAAACATGGCTCAGATCCGCAAGCTCCTGTTGTGTCAGGTCTTTTTTCTTTCTGGCTTCCCGCATTTTTTGCCCTAAAGCAGTTAAATCATCAATCGGCATAATCGTTCACCTCAAATATATTTTATCGTTCCGATTTGCACAAAGGAATAACCTTATTGTACCTGCAAAACGGTATGATTATGCTGATTTTGTGAGGAGATGAATGAGGACAAACTTGTATTGAACGAGTAAAAAAATTGTAATATACTCTGTAAAAACAAGAATTGGCGTGTGTTATCGCTTAGAATAAGACACCATTGTATTTGCAATTGTATCAGTGATGCTGAGAAGTGGATTGGTATTTGACTAATTTACCAAACTACAAAAAACTCTTGTTGTGCAGATAGAAAAATGCCATGCAGAGGTTCGGAATATTACCGGTCAGGGGAGTACATATATAAATGCAATATGGTAGGAGACTTTACATGGTTTCAAGGCTATGAAGAAATTTATTGTAATAATGGAAAAGTATATGAATGTTATTTTCATGGCGGCTTGATGAAATAGACAACTTTGGATTTATCACACTGAAAAATACAGAAATTAATATAAGCTTCATCAACCGGCAGGCGGCTAAATCATTAGCTGTCTGCCGCTTTTTATGTCTATAAACAGTGAAACGGAATGTGTCTGAATGCGTGTAAGTTCTCATCATCCCATTCCTCGCATTTATGCACTGCGTGAGAAATGCACAGTGTACTGCATCGGCGCAGGACTTGCCATGGAAGGCAAGAAAGTCCTGCTGATGGATGTTGACCCGCAGGGTGATCTGACCAAGATGCTGGGACTTCGTAAGCCTCATCCTTCCATCCCGATTGGAAGATGTGTTTCCTGGAATCGACAACAATATTATGATGGAGCTGCGTAACGAAAATGAAGAATACTCGGAACTGTTGCAGAAAATTTCTGACCTGAAACAGCAAGCACCATTTCTGACTGATCTTTTGGAGAGCAGCGGAGAAATCCGATTGAGCGCTGAGGAACACGCAGCCTTTACACAGTATTTGCATCTGGTACGTCAGCGGGATGATATGGAGCGACAGCAGATTTACTTCCGTGGTCATACCGATGCGGTGAGCTATCTCAAGAAAATCAAAGCGATTTGACAGCATGTACCATCTTGATGATGCAAAGGCGATTTGTGACTCTTAAAATGTAACGAACAATATATACGATTCGCTATTAACGAGCCAACTCATATGATAGACGATATCGACAAGAAAACGCATTATGTTACAAACTTCTTGAAAACAAAAGTTTTTAGTATCAATTCTATAAACTTGTTTTTTTTAGAGGTTTATGTTATGATTTTAAGCGAAAGGCGGTGTTCCCTTTATGCAAAAAACAATACTACGAAAACGTGATCTCTATCTGAATCGGATTATTGCATTTCAAGATACAGAAATGATTAAAGTCATGACTGGTATCCGACGTTGCGGAAAGTCCAGCTTAATGAAGCTGATGGCAGAGCATTTGCGGGAAACTGGAGTGACCGACGACCAGATTATTGAAATGAACTTTGAGTCTATGGGCATTCCGGATATGGATGCAAGAGGATTCTATGAATACGTCAAAGCACGCATTTGCCCTAATAAACGGACATACCTCTTCTTTGATGAGGTACAGAAAGTGCATGGTTGGGAAAATGCAGTAAACTCTTTCCGAGTAGATTTCGATTGCGATATATATATCACAGGATCCAATGCCTATCTGCTTTCTTCTGAACTTTCCACTTATCTAGCTGGACGATATGTGGAAATTAAAGTCTTGCCACTATCTTTTAGGGAATTTCTGGACTTTCATGGCTATATTCTGACGGAACGGAAGTCACCTGCAGGTGGTTTCAGAAAGCGGATTACAGATGCAGAGGGAGAAACATATGATGTAAAAGAACTTTTTGATGCCTACGCCAGATTTGGTGGTATGCCTATGCTTGCTGATGTAGGATTAGAAATTGACCGGGTGACAGCTGCGTTAGACGGTGTTTATTCTGCTGCTGTTATCAATGATATTCTGGAACGGGAAAAGCGTAAGGGACAGCGAAATATTACTGACCCGGTGCTTCTGAAAAAAATCATCTTGTTTTTGGCGGACAATATTGGCAATAACACTTCTGCTACCTCTATTGGAAACACTTTAGTCAATGAGGGACTTTTGGAAAATGGAACTCGAAAAACAAAGCCTGCCGTACAGACGATTCAGGCTTATATCGAAGCTTTGACAGAAGCCTATATTTTCTATGAAATCAAACGATTTGATATAAAGGGCAAGGAGTATCTGCGCACCCTGGGCAAATACTATATTGTTGATATTGGGTTGCGAAATTATCTGTTGGGCTATCGTGATGGTGACAGCGGACATATTTTGGAGAATATCATCTACTTTGAACTGTTGCGCCGTGGTTATGATGTTGCCATTGGAAAAATCGACAATCAGGAAGTCGATTTTATTGCTACGAAAGCAGACGAGAAAAAATATGTCCAGGTTACCGAATCAATGAATGCTCCGGAAACGAGAGAGCGAGAGCTTGCACCGCTGCGTAAGATTCGTGATAGCTATGAAAAGATAGTGATTGCCTTGGAATGCGATCTTACTCAAACACAAGACGGAATCAAAATCATTAGAGCACTAGACTTTCTTTTGGAATAACAGGTGGCTCTATCATGCATAATCTTCTTTTGGCATACAAATTATATCTGTATAAGGAGCACAAAAGATGAGCAGATTTAAGAATCCCCGGCTAATGATGATTTTTTCCATGACGATATTTGGTACGTTGGGGGTGTTTGTACGAAATATACCGGTGTCTTCCGGGGAACTGGCCCTTTACCGGGTGGTGCTGGCAACGTTAAGCTATTATTTTGCTCCGGTTATTGTGACGGTTGTCTGTCCCTTTCTTTTTAAGGAAAAATTGAGTGGAAAACAGATTCTGTGCTTCCTTATGTCTACCGTGGGACTGCTTCATACGGGCATTACCTATTGTCTGTATTTTTCAGCATTGAAAGAACTGCCGGGACAGAAGGCAGCAATTTTAAGCTATATTGATCCTTTGGTGGCAGTGGTGATTTCCGTAACGGTGTTGAGAGAAAAAATGACAGTTTGGCAGGCCGTGGGAGGTTTGATGATACTGGGATTTACTCTTTGGAACGAAGTATCTTCCGGGACTTAAACAGTCCCGGCTTTTTTAGTTTAAAAAGTATTGACAAAACTGTATACTAAGTGTATATATGTATATATACAGAACATATACGGAAAAGGAATGACATACGGATAACATGCTGCCAGATATAACGATATGCAGACAGCATGCAACGACGCGGCGGTATGCATGGAGGAAGCACATGATTATTATGAAAGATGTGGAAAGACGTCAGGGTTCTTTTCAGATGAAAAATATTTCGTTTTCCCTCCCGGACGGTTATATCTGCGGTCTGGTGGGAAGAAACGGGGCCGGAAAGACTACACTGATACATCTTTTGCTGGGACTGTATCGTCCGGGGCAGGGAGAGATCAGCATCGACGGGATGCACTATCCCGAACAGGAAAAGATAATTCATGACAGGCTGGGGACTGTTCTGGTGGAGGAACTTTTGGACGGAGAATATACTCTTTGGGAAAACGGTATGCTGTACGGTGCTTATTACAGCAGATTCGATGCCGGGGAGTACGAATCCCTGCTGCAGGAGTTCCGGTTGGAGAAACAGACCAGATTCAGGAAACTATCCAAAGGACAGAAATTAAAATGCCAGTTTGCTTTTGCACTGGCATGCCGTCCGAAGTATCTGCTTCTGGATGAGCCCACTGCCAATTTTGACCCGCAGTTTAGGGAGATATTTTTGAAAAAGATACAGGAGTTTGTCATGGACGGCGAGCATACGGTGCTTCTGTCTACCCATATGACGGAGGACCTGGACCGGCTGGCGGATTATCTTATTTATCTGCAAAAGGGAGAACTCCTGTATGCAGGTGACATGGAAAGCTTCCGGGAAAAATACCGGATTGTGGCAGGCGAACATTATAAGATCAAGCTTCTGGGAGACAAGGTGCTTGGCTATGAAAAAAGGCCGCTGGGAACACGGGCTCTGGTGCGGCATCATAAGTTTCAGGAGTATGACAGGGAACTTACGGTAACCTATCCTTCCATTGAAGAATTCATGTATCTGTACGAAAGGAACGAATCATTATGAAAAGAAGCATGTGGCGGGAATATCTGGCAGAATGGAGCTGGAAAAAGATAAAAGACGGAGCAACGGAAAACAAAACCATCTGGGGATGCATGTATGCGGCATTTATTTCCACATTTTCCTTGTTTGTATCCATGATGGAACATGATTTCCGAATAACGGATATACTGATGGCGGCCGGTATGTTTCTTCCCCTGATGTTCGTTATGATGTCGATCATGACACATCCGGTCAGACTGCGGAAGATGCGATATCTGTGTCCGCAGACTGCAGAAGAAAGGATTAAGTCTATCCGGAAGAATTTTTACTTCCGGGCAGGAATTCACATGATGGTTTTTCTGGCAGGTCTGGTGCTTATTTTTACAGCAGGATTTTTTAACTGGGAAAGTCTTCTGTTTCTGCTTCTCAATGACGGTATCATGAGCATGATGGTGCCGGTGTACGGGACAGACGGGAAAGCATCGGTTCAGCAGATATTTCTGTTAGTTGCCGCTTTCCTGACGGATATGGCCCAGCTACCCATTATTTCGGGATCGGAGCCGCACAAAATGGTGCAGATTATCCTGTATGCCATATTTTTTCTGATAGAGCTGCCACTGTTTATTGCTTTTGAAAAATACAGAAAGAAGGAGATGCAGGCGGCAGGTTTCTTTATGGAGGCCATGTGATATGAACCTGAAAATCATTATTTCCCCACAGGGGACGCTGGCTATTTATGAGCAGATTGTTTCCCAACTGAAAAATGCCATAGTAACGGGCACACTTTCCGCAGGGGAGGCATTGCCGTCCATCCGTGCGCTGGCAGCGGATTTGCAGGTCAGTGTGATTACCACGAAGCGTGCCTATGAGGAACTGGAAAAAGAAGGGCTTATCCGTTCGGTGGCAGGCAAAGGATTTTATGTATGTGAATACAATACCGATTACCTTATGGAAAAACAACTGATGACATTGGAAAAAAGGCTTTCGGAAATCATTTTTGATGCCAAGGCAGCAGGTCTTGACAGTGAGGAATTCATCAGCATGGTAAAGACCTTATACGATGGGGAATAAGGTGACCCTGACAAATACCATGTCCGGTAAGGAAGATAGGCGGATTACGGAAAGGAAGAGACATTATGACGGATTTTGCATGTAAACTTGCAAATGTAAGCAGAAAGCGGAAGAAATTTCGGCTGTCTGACATCAATATGGAACTGGAAAATGGCTATATTTATGCTATCGTGGGTGAAAACGGCGCCGGCAAGACCATGCTGTTTCAAACGATTTTGCAGGAGAACGCCCGTTACAGCGGGGAAATTTTCGTGTACGGACAGCCGGCGCGTGGAAACCATGACAAAATGATGCAGATTATCGGTTATGTGTCCGAGGACAACATTTTTTTGGAAGACAGGACCGGCATGCAGAATGCGGAGATTTTAGGCATTCTGTATGAGGACTTTGACAAGGAGTTGTTTCGAAATATTATGGATAGGATGCAGGCACCGGCGAACCGGACCTACCGGCTTATGTCCCGGGGGGAAAGGATAAAATTCCAGTTAGGCTTTGCCATTGCCCATCACAGTAAGCTGTTTTTGCTGGACGAGGCAACTGCGGGCATGGATCCGGTTTTTAGGCTGGAGTTTTTTGACATACTCAGGGAACTTCTGAAAACAGAAGACTGCTGCGTGCTTATGACCAGCCATAATATGACAGAAATTCATATGCAGACGGATTACGTGGCAGTGATGGAGAACGGACGCCTGGGCGCTTTTCAGGAGAGCCTGGATACAATCGGGGGATATGAAGATGCGGCAAAGCGGCAGGAGGGGGAAGGTACATGACAGCAGAAGCGGTGTCACAGGAAGATGGGGACAGACACAAGGGAGTGCATGAGGAGCGGCAGATAGAAGCCACCGGAAGGAAGTGCAGAAAGGAGCAGGTACATGAGAGTGAATGAAAAGCAGCAGGAAAGACTGGAACGTTTTTTTGAAGAGGAAACCACCTGGTTTGCCAATCATATTTATTTTAAGTACTGCGGATATATTATAATAGGATGTTCCCTGATCATGGCGGTTTTTCCGACGAAGGCTTTGGACAGAGATTCTTTTTGGCCCTGTTTAGCCGCATATATGCTGTATATTTATGGCGTCAGTATGCTGCATTACCGTTATACACTCTTTCAGGAGCAGAAAAACAACGCAAAATCCATTATGGTACTTTTGCGGTATCTGCCGGTGTCAGAACGCCAGTACCGGATCTTCAAGTTCCGGAAACTTAAGAAAACATATTTTTTCCTTGCCCTGTTTATCTTAGCGGCAAAAGTAGGAATATCCCTGATTGCCTATCATAGTTTTACTGTCTGGGATGTGGTGATTCCGGTTGGCTGTTATTTTCTGGTTCCCCTGCTTTTATTATGGGTAACAGGGAATAAAGCTGCTTAAGAAAAAGTTCTTCCGGCTTTGTAAGAATCTGGTATTTTTTCCAGGCAAAAACCGTGTGCATGGAGATTGTGGGGGAGAGCGGGATAAAAATATAGGGACTTTTCGGTGTAATCTGTACCAGATGTTCGATGGCAAGAGCGGCGCCCAGCCTTTGCTCTACCATAAGGGAAGCATTGTAAATTAAATTATAGGTGGCCGTGATGGTCAGCTTTTCCACAATCCGGGGGGACAGGATGCCAAGCAGGGTATCCGGGCTCATGCGGGAAGAGACGATTAACGGCACGGACAGAAGATCCTCCTGCGTGATGACTTTTTTGGCGGCAAGAGGGTCTTTTTTATGGACAAGAAGTCCCACCGTATCTGAAAATGGCATGGGCAGGTACTGATAGTGCTCCTTATTTACCGGCTCGAACAAGAGGCCGAAGTCAAGGGTGCCGTGCTCCAGACGCTCGGTTACATCCACCGCATTGGCGCTGTACACGGTAAAATGAATATGGGGAAACCGGATCTGGGTCTGCTTCATGGCCCGGGCTATCAGGGAAAAAGTCCTTGTTTCGCCGGCACCGATGGCAATCTGACCGGAAATGGTTTCATCGGATGCCTTAAATTCCATCTCGGTTTTTTCCACCAGGGAAATGATTTCTTCCGCACGCTGTCTGAGCCGCATGCCATCCTCCGTCAGCATGGTTTTCCGGTTGGTGCGGATAAAAAGCTTCCGGCCGAGTTCTGCCTCCAAATCCGCCATCTGCCGGGAAAGGGCGGACTGGGAAACGTGTAGAATGTTGGCGGCGTTTGTCATATTTTCCTCACGGGCGATGGTGAGAAAATACCGTAGTGTGCGATGTTCCATAACGATACCTGTGCCTTTCTGTGTCTGTAAAATCTAAAAATTTCGGTTATGATTTTCTTTACGATAGTGTTTCCGAAATTTTATTTTAAAATAAAAGCAAATTCTTTGCAATGAGAAAAATACATGACAGAGTATGAATTATAGATATTTTACATTTTTAATAGAAAGAGATACAATCATTTGGCAGGGCAGAGAAAGACTTTCGGATACAAGGAAAATTGGACATGAAAAAAGGCTTCCGGATGCAGGGAAAATTTGAAATGCAGAGAAGGCTTTCGGATGCTGGGAAAATTTGAAATGCAGAGAAGGCTTTCGGATGCCGGGAAAGGGGACTGTCATGAAACTGACGGAGGATATGATTGAAAACTTAAAATGTACGGGCTGTCCGGATACGGAAATTCGCAGAATAGGTGAAATGGAAAACGAGGATGTGCAGCTCCAGGCATTGAACTGCTACCGGAAATGTCTGCTGGAATGTGTGCATGCGGAGCAGAAAAAATTGGAATATTTAGATTATCTGATTTATGAAATCAAAAAGAAGAAGGATAAATAAAGAAAGGTAAGGATGGGAATGGAAAATGCAAAAGAGGTGAGCAGGGCGTTCCTGACGGGAGAGAGAGCCTTGTTCCACGCAGAAAATCTGCATATTACAGATACTATTTTTGACGACGGGGAGTCGCCCTTAAAGGAGAGCAGCCACATCGAGCTGGAGGGCAGTATGTTTAAGTGGAAATATCCGCTCTGGTACTGCAATCACATTACCGTAAAGGATTGCCAGTGGTTTGAGATGGCAAGGGCGGGAGTCTGGTACACCAACGATATTTCCGTGGAAAATGCGTTAATTCAGGCGCCCAAGAATTTCAGACGGTGCAGGGGACTCAAGCTTGACAATGTTTATTTTGCCAATGCTGCGGAAACCCTGTGGAGCTGCGAGCAGGTGGAACTGAAGGATGTAACCGCAAAAGGGGACTATTTTGCCATGAACTGTTCGGATATGAAGATTGACAACTTGCGTCTGGACGGTAATTATTCCTTTGACGGGGTTAAAAATATGGAAATCCGCAATTCTACTCTTCTTTCCAAGGATGCGTTCTGGAACAGTGAAAACGTAACGGTTTACGACTCCTTTATTTCCGGGGAATACCTGGGCTGGAATGCGAAGAATCTGACACTTGTGAACTGTACCATTGAAAGTCTGCAGGGACTTTGTTACATTGACAATCTGGTGATGAAAAACTGCAAGCTTATCAATACCACGCTGGCGTTCGAGTATTCCAGTGTGGATGCCGACATTACGGGAGAGGTTGACAGTGTGATGAACCCTTCCTCCGGCAGGATTTCCGCAGAGGCAATCAAAGAACTGATTATGGAGAAGGATAAAATAGACCCGGAGAAGACACAGATTATCGTAAGAGGAAAATAAACGCAAAAAAGAAAAACCAAAAAGAAAAGCAAAATAATGCAAAAAAAGAAAAGCCCGCAGCGAAAATGCCTGCGGGCTTTTTGTGTGCGAATACCATTACCAATCCTGTTCCCGGGTGTACTGTGTCCGGTAACCGTGGTTTTCGGCGGGACGCATGTCGTTGGGGTACATGGTATCGGAATAAATATCTTCCTGAAGCTGTTTTACCAGGCGGAATACGCGCTCATAATCCGTGATGTTGCAGATGTCGCCGCCGGCTCCGTGACCGTGACCGCAGGTGCTGATGATGTCGCCGGTGCCGCACATACGGTCAAATACTCCCTGGCGGATGGATACGTGGGATAAATCGGTAAAAGGTTTCATATCCACACGTCTGGTAAAAATGCCGGACTGCACATAAATGCCTTTATCGGTAATCAGATATTCGGTATTCTTGGCCTTTAAGGCGGAAGTAATCACGCCTCCTAAATAAATCCATACCGGCATCAGGTGTATCAGGAAAAAGACGCCCAGAAAAGCGCCCATGAAACCGGGACCGGAGGAACCGGTGGCGCTCATGGCTAAAATCATGCCTCCGTCAAACAAAAGCCAGATTAACGCAAACGGCAGCATGGGGTTGAAAACAGACTCCAGCACCGACACCTTCACTGCTTTTTTCCCGCTCCACATGATATTTTCTCCGTATCCGATCTGATCTCTTAAGCTCATAATACTCCTGCTCCTTTCGCCGTTCTCCATGCTGATCTTGTCATTATTTTTATAGTAATATAACAGGTGGCGGAAAGCAAGTAAATTCTTGACGTGGGAGATAGGACGTATTATCATTTGGTTAGATACCGCTAACTTGATGAGAAAGCAGTCTGAACATGTATAATATTGAGGTGGCGGATACTCGTCACGGGAAAAGAAAGAGGTAAATTATGGGATATATTCGGAAATCAAAAAGAAAAGCATATCTGTTAATCGGATTTTTTGCTATGCTGCTTTGCGGTATCAGTGACTGCCTGCTGTCTTACATGGGAGACGGGGAACCCCATGTGCTGGCGGGTATTATCAGTGCCAACATTGTAAATGTACCGCTGTGGTATTATCAGGCATCGCTTGTCATCGGCATTATTGCCTGTGTGGGTTATCTATTGGCTTCCCGCGCAGCATGCTTTTATATACTCGACAGGCAGAACGGCGACAGAACAGGACTGTATAAGTCATTTTCTTTTGGCACGACAATGATGTCGGTGGGTATTTTCGGCATTCATTCCATTTGCTGCATGGCGCTGATGAACGTGAGGGCAGCCCTGTTGGCAGGCGCTTCGGCAGACAGTATTACCACATATTTTATACAGTCGGCACTGGTGCCGTTTGCGGTGGGCACCATCTGGCAGACAACAGCCGATATTATTTCCGGTGTGGCATTCATTATTATGGTAGCAAAGGGAAAAATCCCCGTTCCGAAGTTTTTTATTGTCATCGGTCCTCTGGTACTGTATGTAATCTGTAAGGTTGCAGCGGCAGTATTAACGGACGTGACCGGCAATTCCGTTTTCTCCCATATACTGGGAGGCGGAGAGTCCTGGGGCATTGCCATGATGTTTCTTGCCTTTTATTTTGCGGTCAGAAAGGAAAAGTAAAACTGGGAAGCGGCTTGAAGTAGAGCAGGGAATGTGTTACAATTTCCTTCAAGCATGGACTTTCGTGCAATAGTCGGAAGAACTTTTAAGCACCGGCAGCAGCACCCAGAAAAGATAATTACATAGTACGCATTTGAGAGGGAGAAAAACATGAGCGAAGAATTTGAAACCTACGACAACACAAGACCGCAGGAGCCGCAGAACGGACAGCCTGCAGGCAACGCCTATAACATGTCCCAGGGATATGGTTACGGCTACGGAAATCAGAATGCCGGAGCCAACACCGGAGCCTACAGCAACGGCTACAATGCCGGAGCGAACGGTTATCAGGACGGAAATGCAGCCAACACCGGAGCCTACAGCAACGGCTACAATACCGGAGCGAACGGTTATCAGGACGGAAATGCAGCCAACACCGGAGCCTATAGCAACGGCTACAATGCCGGAGCATACGGCAGTGGCAATGCTTACAACGCACCTTATAACAATCAGGCACCTTACAATTATCCCGGCAACAATTATTCTTACAACAATCAGCCGACCAAGCAGAACAACGGTTTATCCATTGCTTCGCTGGTACTCGGTATTGTGGGAATTGTTGCCTGCTGCATTCCCATTATCGGTATTCCGGTGAATGTAACAGGTCTGATTCTGGGTATTGTCGGAATGAAAAAGGGCGGCAAGGGAATGGCTATTGCCGGTATTATCCTTTGCTCCATCTTCCTGGTATTGACGATTGCCAATTCCGCACTGGGAGTTTATATCAACATGAACTACAGGGATGCCTATGATTTCCTTGACAGTCTGGGAATTGATTACAATTACTAAGACATTAAAAGACAGACGATTGTCTGGTTCATAATTGACTTACAAAAGAAGTGCCGGTATGCAAAGATGCGTACCGGCATTCTCTGTATACGGATAGTAGGCACGAAAGCGTTATCAGAAGAGAAAAGTGTCGGCAAAAAGAAAAATTCTTTTTTAAGGAAATGAGTTATCAATTCCAAGGCAAAAAGTTAATAAAGATTTAATTCTGCCGGAAGGGTATGGGATATGCCGGATATTCCGTGTATAGTAGGGGAAAGAAGTAACCGGGCATTTTTTGTATAAGGGGAAAGAGCATGAAAAAGAGACATATTTTATGGGCAATGGGTATTGCTGTTTTACTGGCAGCAGGTTGTGGAAAGGCGAAAAATACCGAATGGAAAGTGACGCAGTATGCCGATGAGTCGGGACTGCAGGCAAATTTTTATACCTTAAGCAGTAACAGGGGAGAACTGATTATCATTGACGGCGGTTCCGAACAGAACGCTGGACAGGTGAAAGAGGTCATCCGGGAGAACGGTGGTGAGGTGGATGCCTGGATTTTGACGCATCCTCATCCGGATCACATCGGAGCATTCGTAAAACTGTACGAGGATAACGATATTAAAATAGATGCCATATATGATAATGGCGTGGATTATGAAGAGTATGACAGTGTGGACCAGGAATGGGATGACATTGCGGTTTTGCAGGAATATGAGGAATTGACGGAAAGCGCCTCCAATGTGGAAAGTGTGGAGGAAGGGGATGTTCTGCAGTTTTCGGATTTGTCCCTGCATTTCCTGAACAGTTACCGGAAGGGAATGTCGCAGACCACCAAGGATATGCCCAATAACAGCTCCCTGGTGTTTACTGTGGAGTCGGAAGACAAGAGCATGCTCTTTATGGGAGACTGCTATGATGAAACACTGGGAAAGCAGATGATGCAAAACTATGACACGGAACTGGAAGTGGACTATGTGCAGGTGTCCCACCATGGAAACCATACCATGTGCCGGGAATTCTACGAGAAAACTAAGGCAAAGGTTGCTTTTTTTGATGCACCGGAGTGGCTTATCCAGGGAGAACAGTTCGACACCCAGAAAAACATGGCAGAGATGGAAGAACTGGGGATGCAGATTTACGACTATACATCCTGCCCCAATGAGGTGGATTTGTAAGAGCAGCAAATTCCAAGGAACATGATATATGCTTTAAGGATGATAGAAAAGAAAGAGGCAAATACTGAAAAATAGAACAAATGCTTTAAACAAAGATAAGGTGTAAGAAGCAAAAAAAGCAAATGAGGACTATTTGCTTTAAATAAAAAGAGATAATGAGAAGCAGAAAGAAAAATATGAGAAATTTGCTTTAAAAAAGGTGAAAAAGTAAGCAGCTAATTGTAAGAAATAAGCGAAATGCTTTAAAGAAGATGAAAAAGGAAACAGCCGGTATCCTACTTCAGTTGGACGCCGGCTGTGTGTATTCAGAGGGTTAAGAGACCTCACATATAGGGTGGTTCCTCATCTTATTTCCCAATTACTTCTTTGATAGCGGCAAGCAGCTCATCATAGGTTTCATAAGCCGGAATGTCAGGATATTCTGCCTTGATGGCGTCGGTGGACTTGAATAAGAAGCCTGCCTTGCTGGCCTGAATCATGCCGAGGTCGTTGTGGCTGTCACCGCTGGCAATGGTATCGTAGCCGATGGACTGCAGAGCCTTTACCGTGGTGTATTTGGATTTCTCACAACGCATCTTGAAGTCGGTGATCTCGCCGTTGTCGGCGACCACAAGGGAGTTGCAGAAGATGGTAGGATAGCCGAGCTTCTTCATAAGAGGACCCGCAAACTGGGAGAAGGTATCGCTGATAATGATAACCTGCGTCATTTCCCGCAGACTGTCTAAAAATTCCTTTGCGCCTTCCAAGGGCTCAATTTTGGCAATGGTGTCCTGAATTTCCTTTAAGCCGAGTCCGTGTTCCTTTAAGATGCCGATGCGGTATTTCATCAGCTTGTCATAATCCGGCTCGTCACGGGTGGTTCTTTTCAGTTCGGGAATGCCGGTTTCTTCCGCAAAAGCAATCCAGATTTCGGGTACCAGTACACCTTCTAAGTCTAAACATACGATTTCCATAGTATTCTCCAATCCTTTTCAATAATTTCTGATAAATCCCATCAAGTGGCAATTTCTATCAAATGACAAATTCCCTCAAATGATAATCTTCATCAAACGACAATCTTTATCAAATGACAACGCATAACCAGATGATTGATTTTCAACCGTCATTTTCATTATAGTGGAAAAATATGGAAAACGCCATAAAAAATTCATCAAAATTGAATTTTTGCGAGACCGCAGCCGAGCCGCCTCTCAGCCGACGAATGGTTTGCCTCCCGGCCGCTGAACGGTCTGCCTCTCAGCCGCTGAACGGTCTGTCTCCTGGCGCTGACCTGTCCGTCTGCGCTGCCTGCGGCATCGGTTTCCCCTCCCGGCGCTTATCGGTTTTCCCCGGGGCCTCTTACGATGTCATAATAAGCATTGGAGGTCATGCGGTAAATAACGGTGTAGAAAACCGCAAACGCCGCAAAGCTTATTAAAGTGGTCAGAATAAACAGCCTGTTGTTTAAGAAGTCGAACAACAACAGGATTTTTTTAATCAGTGGGAAGGCAAAGCACAGGTGCAGACCGGCAAATAAAAGCGGCAGGAAGAAAACCGTTAAAAGCTGGGAATTAATGCTGCGCCGGATTTCTCTGTCGGTAAGTCCCACCTTCTGCATGATGGCGAAGCGGGATTTGTCTTCGTAACCTTCGGAAATCTGCTTGAAATAAATAATTAAAACGGCAGCTATAATAAATGCCACACTAAGCAGAATGCCTAAGAAGAACAGACCGCCGTAGGCAGCTAAAAAGTCCGTTCTGTCATCTTCCACGGACTCCACAAGGAGCATGGCATCCAGGGAATTCTCCGTAAATATTCCGGATAAATCCACCTCCATATCGTGTATCATGGTATCCTGTTCTTCTGCGGAAAGAGGCGTCCGAAATCCGTAATACCAAAGAAAAGTAGAGTAATCTTCGGGCAGCAGGCTGCGTACGGCTTCAAGATCGGGGACAACGATAAAATAGGTGCTGCCGATATAGGAATTGGTAGCCTCTACATCAAAAAAACTCTTCAGGGCAGCCTTCAGGTGATAGGTTGTCTGTCCGGGCAGTGTCAGCTCCTGATACGCATAATTCCGTCCTCCCTTTTTGTATAAAAACATTTCATAGGTATTCAGTGTGTAGTCCGTATCCATCATCCGGTTGTAGTCGTCAAGGGAAAAGAAATACAGCTGGCAGATACCGGAAAAGTTGTTCTGCGTTTGCAGGTAGCCTTCTTCAAAATCGGAAGGCAAAGCGCTGCCATCTAAGACACAGGATACATTCAGGTAGGAATAGGTAAGCAAATCCGTAGCCTGCGCATTGTGAAGCAGCATGACATCCTCCGCCTTTTTAGCAAGGGATGCTGTGATTTCAGGAGCCACAGTGCCGGAAGACAGACGATTCTGCACCGTAATGCTGAAGTCCCTGGAATGCCTTTCCTTTAAGCTGTCCTCTTCGCCAAAAAACAGGCAGGAGGAAGAAGCAATCATAACCAGAACCATGGTTGCCAGAATGCAGATGGAAGCCAGTCCTGCTCCGTTTCGTTTCATGCGGAAGGCCATGGAAGAAACGGAAATAAAATGGTTGGGTTTATAGTAGTAGCGTTTGTTTTTCTGAAGCAGCTTCAAAAAGACCACGGAACCGGAGATGAACAGAAGATAAGTTCCGATAATGACCATGCAGACGGCTACGAAAAACCAGACCGTAGCGGAAATAGGGTCTTCAATGCTGACGGCAAGGTAGTAGGCGCCGCCTAAAACAAGGACGCCCAAAAGTCCTATCAGGAAATTGGCGCGGGGTGGTTTCTCCCCGAAGGATTCGCTGTGAAGCAGTTCCACCGGTCTTGACACGCTTATCCGGAAAAGATTGCGCAGCAGGTTCAGCAAAAAAATAAGGAGAAACAGAATAACGGTGTAACGGATACTGGACCAGGATACGATCAGCGCGTATGTGACGCCGGCATGCAGCATATTTACAAGAAGCAGCTCCGCAAGCTTTAAGAGAAGAATGCCCGCAAGCAGACCGAAAAACAGGGACAGAAAAGCCATTATCAGGGTTTCAAAAAATAAAATAAGACCGATGTTCCGTTTATCCATGCCGAGGATGTTGTAAAGCCCGAATTCCCGGGTCCGTTTTTTCCTTAGGAAGCTGTTGGTGTAGCTTAACAGCAGTACGGAAAAGATAATGATAACCCATACGCCTAATTTCAACAGGGTTATCAGCATTTCGCCGCCGCGCATGGCAGCCAGTGTTTGGGACACGGACAGCGCCGATACGATGTAGCACATGGCAATCGTGCAGATACAGGTTAAAAGATAGGGAATGTAAAATTTTTCGTTCTTTTTCATGCCGTTGGCGGCAAGCTTCATATAAAATCCTATTCTCATGCCCGCTCACCGCCTGTCTGCTGAAGGAGGGTCAGCGTATCGGAAATTTTCTGGTACTGGGCGGAGAAGCTGTCCTGACCGCGGTAAATCTGGTGGAATACTTCGCCGTCCTTGATAAACAAAACCCTGCCCGCATGGCTGGCAGCCTTTACGGAGTGGGTAACCATCAGAATGGTCTGACCGGTGGCGTTGACCTCGTTAAACAAAGACAGCAGTTCGTCGGTTGCCTTGGAGTCCAGCGCACCGGTGGGTTCGTCGGCCAAAATAAGCTTGGGACCGGTAATCAGGGCGCGGGCAACAGCAACACGCTGCTTTTGTCCGCCGGATATTTCATAGGGATATTTTTTTAAGAGGGACGTAATTCCTAACTTTTCGGCGATGGGTGTCAGGCGCACCTTCATTTCATTGTAGCTTTTGCCGGCAAGCACCAGAGGAAGATAAATGTTGTCCTCCACGGGGAATGTATCAAGAAGGTTGAAATCCTGAAAAACGAAGCCCAGTTCATCTCTGCGGAAAGCAGCCATGTCGGACTCCTTTATATCGGAAAGATTGCGGCCGCATAGTAAAACGGAGCCGCCGGTGGGACGGTCGAGGGCAGCCAGAATATTCAAAAGGGTGGTTTTACCGGAACCGGATTCACCCATAATGGCGACATACTCGCCCTTTTCTACCTGAAAATTGACATTCCTTAAGGCTTCGACTTTGTTGTTGCCAAAGCGGGTTGTGTATACTTTTTTTACATTTTTCACTTCTAAGATACTCATGTGAGAGCTCCTCCTTTTGTTTGTTTACTTATTTGATCTGGTTTCAGTATAAGAAAAAAGAGGAACCCATACCATGGAATCGGCTTACAATCCGGCGGGCAAATCTTACATTTCTGTAAGTTTTACCGGAAAAGTAAGGGAAACCTCGGTGCCCATGTCGGGCGTGGAGCTGATGGAAAGGGCATGATTTAACTTATCACAGATGGTTTTGCAAAGGTAAAGACCGAGACCGCTTGCCTTCTTGTCACGTCTGCCGTTGTAGCCGGTATAACCGTTCTCAAAAATGCGGGGAAGGTCTTCCGGGGCAATGCCGATACCGGTGTCCTCTATATGCAGGGTATGTTTTTCCACATCATAACGGATGGTAATGCCGCCCTTTCGGGTGTATTTTAAGGCATTGGACAAGAGCTGCTCAATGACAAAGGAAAGCCATTTTTCGTCGGTCAGCACCGTTGCCTCCACGGGCTCGTAGTGGATGGTGAGCTTGCGTAAGATAAATTCCCCGGCAAATTTTTTGATGGTCTGGTTTAAGATGGGAGTAAGCTCGTATTCCCGGATGACATAATCGGTGGAAGTGGAGCCGAGACGCAGGAACATCATGACCATTTCTACGTACTGTTCAATGCGGAACAGGTCGCCGGAAATCTGGCGGGCAAGGTGGGAGTCTTCATACTGCAGCGTCAGTTTCATGGCGGCAATGGGCGTTTTAATCTGGTGCGCCCACAGGGTGTAATAGGCAATCATGTCCTGATAGCGGGTCTCCGATGCTGTTTCTGCATCCTGAAATTCCTTTTGCAGTATGCGTAGGAGAGTCTGGTAATCTTCTTCCAAAATGCCGTCCGCCTGCGGGAGCGCCTGTATTAAGGAAGCGGTATGCTGTTCGAGATACGAAAGAAGGTCGTGTTTTTTCTTAAAGCCGGTAAAGTCGATGACAAGCAGCACAAGCCCTACTGTGAGGCATAACAGGAACGGATAAAGCGCCGCCATGACGGGCAGATGATACAGGGCAAAGGATACCGAAAACAAAATGCCGGTCAGAAGGAAAAATGCGATGGATTTTTTATGGGAAGAAAGATAATGCAGAAATAATTTCATAAGTTTACCTCTTTTAAGAATGAATACAGCAAGGAGACACCTGACAGCGCCGGGCTGCAGAAAAGAAACCTACTCGGAAATCAGATATCCTTCTCCGAAACGGGTGGTGATAAAATCGGTCAGTCCCGCTTCGTTTAATTTCCTGCGGAGGCGGTTCACATTGACGGTCAGGGTGTTTTCGTCCACGAAGCTGTCCGTTTCCCAGAGCCGCTCCATCAGCTTTTCTCGGCTGACGATCTTACCCTTGTTTTCCAAAAGAGCGGAAAGGATGCGGGCTTCGTTTTTTGTAAGGGAAATTTTCTGCCCCTCGTAGGTAAGGGAGCCGTCTTCCTTATTAAAAAGAGCGCCCCGGTGCTCTAAAAGCGGAACGGCGGCGGTGAAGTCGTAGGTGCGCCGCAGCAGCGCCTGGATTTTTGCCATGAGTACATTGCCGTCAAAGGGCTTGGGGATAAAGTCATCCGCCCCCATGTTCATTGCCATAATGATGTTCATATTGTCCGAGGCAGAGGACAGGAAAATGATGGGCGCATTGGAGCATTTTCTTATCTCGTTGCACCAATGATAGCCATTGAAAAAGGGCAGCATAATGTCCAGCAACACCAGCTGAGGCTGAAATGCCTGAAATTCCGCCATGACGTCCCGGAAATTTTCCACGCAGCGGCTTTCCAGCCCCCAGTGGCCCAGCTCCTCTGCCACAGCCCGGGCAATGGCTTGCTCATCCTCCACGATCAGAATGCGATACATGGCTCCACCTCCTTTGGGGGTATCTTACCGCAAATCCCGCAAAAAAGCAAGAGGAGCCCCCGGCAGGGATTGCTTTTTCCGTCGCAAACTGGTATGATAGAAAATCAAAAGCTCACAAAGGAGGCCACGCCATGCCGCAGGTTGGAACCATTCGCAAGCTCGCAGGCAGCAAATATCTTTCCCTGTACCAAATGGATGCCGTTCAGCGGGACGGAACGCACTTTGACTACTATATGGCTTCCCGAATCGGGGACGCGGCCCGCCTGAAAGCCGCCACAAAGGAAAACCACGCCGATGGCGTTGTGATCTTTGCGGCAGATGATCAGGACCGGATCGTCCTCAT
>OGIG01001002.1_pt1 | contig 19248 bp, 20 predicted proteins | sample 1571601 | NCBI WGS metagenome assembly OGIG01 (sample SAMEA2581953, study PRJEB24529) | metagenome | biome: Human gut stool | place: China | collected 2011 | reverse complement strand
GGGGCAGCAAGGTCTCGCCCGCCACCATCAGCGAGCTGAACAAGAAAGCCTACGTTCACATCGAGGACTGGCGAAACCGCCCCTTGCAGGGCGGGCGCTATCCATACGTCTACGTGGACGGCATCTACCTGCGCCGCAACTGGGGCGGAGAGTACGAAAATGTTGCTGTTTTGGTGGCGATCGCCGTGAATGAGGACGGTTTTCGTGAGGTTTTGGGTGCCGCCGAGGGCATGAAGGAGGACAAGGCCAGCTGGGTCAGTTTCTTCCAATGGCTTCGTGGACGCGGCTTGGACGGCGTAAAGCTCATCGTCGGCGACAAGTGCATGGGGATGCTGGAGGCCGTGGGCGAGGTGTTCCCGGACGCCAAATACCAGCGCTGCACGGTGCATTTCTACCGCAACGTTTTCTCTGTTGTGCCCAAATCCAAGGTCAAAATTGTGGCAAAAATGCTCAAGGCGATCCACGCCCAGGAGAGCAAAAAGGCGTCCCGCGAGAAGGCGAAGGCCGTGGTCGCCGAGCTGCGCGCCATGAAGCTGAAGGAGGCTGCCAAGAAGGTCGAGGACGGCATTGAGGAGACACTGACCTATTGTGACTTTCCCAGCGAACACTGGACCCGCATCCGCACCAACAACGTGATCGAGCGGCTGAACCGTGAGATCCGCCGACGGACGCGGGTGGTGGGGACGTTCCCTGACGGGAACTCCGCTCTGATGCTGGTCTGCGCCCGGCTCCGCCATGTGGCGGGCACCCAGTGGGGCTGCAAGAAATACATGAACATGAAGCACCTTGAGGCCATCGAGCAGGACCTGATGGTCGGGTGAGTGGCAGTCGGCTCGCGAAGCGTCAAGGGCAAGACAAGCGGCTGCCGCCCTTGACCCTTTGCGCCCCGGCCGTCCAAACGTAACCAAGGGGGCACCGAAGCCCCCCTGTAATAGACTTTTGCCAGATACCAGAATCAAATTTGCGCATAAACCTTGACACTACCATGAAAAAACCTTGGGCTTAGCAAAACGGCAATCGTTATAAGAGTAGAAACGATAAATTATTATTTTCCAAATATAAACCCGTCGAAGGCTGCGATGCTGCGCTGCGCTTTCGGCGGGTTTTCGCTTATAACCGTGGGACAGAAAGGACAAAAAGGACAGCCAGATGGCCTGATAAGAAGGAAGTTCCTCTAGAATAGCAGGTGTGGTGATGCATTATTTGTTATGGAAAATGTATTCTACAGCGAAAAGGCGCTTAGAACTATAGTGCTATATTAATTCTTTAAGCTTATTCATATCAAACAAAAATGAACTACCAAGCAAAAAGCAAGCACAATATGCTTGCTCTCGAATGGCTTTAATTTCCTCAAAGGAATATATGTTATCTTTGTGGAAATAACCATTGCGGGTATGTGTAAAGAAATCATGTAGATATGCTCGCGCGGCCGTACGTGCGGGTGTTGCGGACTATCTGCTCAAACCGCTTCAGGATGCGGAGCTGCACGCAATTCTCGACAAACTCGCAAGAAAAAGACGCTCGGAAGGCACGCAGGACAGACAGCCGGTAGCTGTGCAGGCGGCTGCCGATCCTCCTTTGCATGAGGAAGATCCCAGCATTCTTGTGCAGCGCGCGAGAGATTATATTCAAAGGAACTTTTCCAAGCCCATCTCCCTGAACGAGGTTGCCAATGCGCTGAATGTGAATCCGGCCTATTTGAGCAGTGTTTTCAAGTCGGAGCGCGGGGAACCATACTCAAAATACCTGCTCCGACTTCGCATGGAACGCGCCGCGCGATTATTGCGGACGCATAACGTGGCCAAGATCAGCGATATCGCATTCGAGGTCGGATATCTGTCCGTAAAGCACTTTGATGCTGTTTTTAAGCAATACTACGGCGTGACGCCAAATATCTACCGCAGCAGGGTGGAACGGTAAGAATATGGTGCGGCACAATCGGGAACAGACCATTGAAATAAACGCGGAATGAGCGAATTTTGCTCATTCCGAAGAATTATACGATTCGATAGGCAAATTGTATTTTGTCCTTTCTGTCCGCAGTGTCCTTGTAGATTACTGCAAAACCCGCCAAATAATGCACCACTCCTACAAAGCACGGTGCATTGTATCCACGAAGGATAGATTTGCCAAATCGAGCGGATGTAACTGATTTCAGTTACATCCGCATTTATTTTTACCTAAACGTAGGTTTGTCAAACATATTGGACAGAGAACTCAGCGGGAGACATCCAATGGAGGGGTCTCATAGGTAAGCTGTTAGAGCGACGGCTGTGGACAGCAAGCTGCTTTGCAAAGTCCTCGAGCGAATAGAACGAGCGGCAAGAATAGAACCGTTTCTGATCCTCGCGGTGGCTGCGTTCAACCTTTCCATTGTGCCGTGGGGTGTATGGACGGATCAGTTTATGCCGGATACCCAGCTCAGCGGCCGTCCGCTCAAACAGAGTCGGCAGGTAACGCTTACTGCTGGAGAAGCGATTGGTAAACTCGGAACCGTTGTCCGTCTGGACACACTCCACCTTGATCCCGCGGCGCGCATACCACGCGGTCAGTCTGCGAAGAAAATCAGCCGAAGAATAGGTAGACTGCTCCGGATAGGCGGCGAGGAAACGCAGGCGCGTGAACTCGTCAATGGCGGTGTACTGGAACAGCCGAAGCTCCGGATCCGCGATGCACTTGCGCGGCACGACCTTCACATCCACCTGAACGCGCTCTCCGGGATGGGTCATCTGCTCGTAAGGCTTGGGTTTGTATGTATTTTTCGGCTTTCCGGGCGGAAACAACCCCATTTTACGCATGATACGGAACAAGCTCTCCTTTTGCGGAGAAAAGGAGTGAATTCATGCTTTACAGCAGGGGCGGATTCGGCTATAATAGAAAGGCTAAGGAAAATTATCAAAGGAGAAATTGACCATGGCTGTCATTGAATACGATGCTTATAAACAAAAGCTGCTGGCCCTGGAGCCCACGCTGAAGGAGCTGGAGCAGGCGCTGAATATTGAGCCCGCCCGAAAGGAACTGGCTGAGCTGCAGATCGAGACAGAGCAGGAGGGCTTTTGGAACGATGTGGAGCGCAGCCAGCGGATCGCCCAAAAGATCAAGCGCCTGGAGAATAAGATCAAGAAGTACGATCACCTGGTCACGGATTGGGAGGACACTCTGACCCTGTGCGAAATGGCCCAGGAGGAGGATGATGCCAGCCAACTGGACGAGGTGGCCTCCGGCTATGAGACCCTGGAAAAAGAGGTCGGCGACCGGCGCCTGGCGGCCCTGCTCACCGGGGAATACGACGCCAACAACGCCATCCTCACCTTTCACGCCGGGGCCGGCGGCACTGAGGCCCAGGATTGGACGGAGATGCTCTACCGCATGTACACCCGCTGGGCCGAGCGGCATGGCTTTACCTATCAGCTGCTGGACTATGAGGACGGCGATGAGGCGGGCATCAAGTCCGCATCCATCCTCGTTGAGGGGGATAACGCCTATGGTTACCTCAAGAGTGAGAACGGCGTACACCGTCTGGTGCGGGTGAGTCCCTTTGATGCCAATGCCCGGCGGCAGACCAGCTTCTCAGCCCTGGAGGTCATGCCTGAGATCGAGGACGACAGTGAGATCGAGATCCGCCCCGAGGAGATCGAGATGCAGGTGTTCCGCTCCAGCGGCGCCGGCGGCCAGCACATCAATAAAACCTCCTCAGCTGTGCGGCTTATCCACATCCCCACCGGGGTGGTGGTTTCCTGCCAGACTGAGCGCAGCCAGTTCCAAAACCGGGATAACTGTATGAAGATGCTCCGTGCCAAGCTGGCGGAAATGAAGGCCCAGCAGCACGCGGAGAAGATTTCCGACATCAAGGGCGTACAGATGAAGATCGAGTGGGGCAGCCAGATCCGCTCCTACGTGTTCATGCCCTACACCTTGGTGAAGGATACCCGCACGGGCTTTGAGACAGGCAACATTCAAAATGTGATGGACGGCGACATTGACGGGTTCATCAATGCCTATCTCACCGCCTCCGCCAATGGGACGCTGAAAAAGTAAAGAATAGGCGCGGGATAGCCCGCTGTGGCTCTAAACCCCCGCCGCTGACAATCCGGGGCGGCCCTGTTCCCGGAGAAGCTCCCCGTGGCGGTGAAAAAACCGGACAAGCATCCTGAAAAACAAAAATGGCAGACAGCACGCAAACGCTGTCTGCCATTTTGCTATGTCGTTTCGGTCTGTGTCAGCATCTGCACGGCATACTTTAAAAACATTTTCACCGCCGGGGAGGCGTCCACCCGGGAGTGCAGGGCTGCGCCCATGGTGATTTGGGCGGGCGGGGATAGGGGAAGCTTCACAACATTGCAGATATGCCCCTCAGTGATAAGCTGGTTCATGATGCTGATGCCCAGGCCCTGCTCCACCATGGACATTGCAGAAAAGTTCTCCATAGTGGTAAAGCGGATCTTGGGCACGATGCCGTAGTGTCGAAACAGGGCCTCTACGTCGTCATCACAGCCCAGGGCAGGCATGATGAAATCGTCCTTCTCGCAATCCTTCAGCGGATAAGCGGATGCATCCGCCAGAGGATGGCCCTGCGGCAGCAGGGCCAGCATAGGATCCTCCGCCAGGGGGATCCACTCATAGGGCATGCCCTCCTGGTAGCTGAAAAAACCGATGTCCGCCGTGCGGTCGTCCAGCCACCCGGATACCTCCTGCCAGATGCCCTCCATGAGCCGGATAGACACGTGGGGGTAGTCATGCTGAAAGACCCGGATCACCGCCGGCAGCCAGTGGGTGGCAATGCTGGAGTAGGCGGCGATGGTCACGCTGCCGATGAGCAGGCCGTTGATCTCTGTGGCCAGCTCAAAAAGGCGGTCCTCCTGGCGCAGAAATTCCCGCACCGTGGGCAGCAGCAACTGGCCGTTTTCCGTCAGGCTCACGCCCTTGGTGCTGCGGCGAAATACGGAGAAGCCCAGCTCATTTTCAAAGGCGGTCACCAGCTGGTTCACTCCCGATGGGGTATAGCGCAGCACCTCCGCCGCCCGGGAAAAGCTTCCCGTCTCTGCCGCCGCCAGTACCGCCCGGCACCGGGCTGTTTCCATAAAAATCCCTCCTCCTTTGCTGTTAGTAATACTGATATAGGCTATAATATTCTATAGCTTTACTTTTCTTGTTATTTATTCTACTATATGACCATAGAAACTGCAAGACCCCAAAATAAAAATCTTCAAGGAGGAATCTACCATGAAAAATATCTATACTTACATTTCTGTCGCTGTTGTGATGCTTGTGATGATGGTGGCGTCCGCCTTTCTGCTGACGGCCGCCGATGCACCTGTTCGTGCGGCGGGCGGCTATGTTACCCTGATTTTCGGTGCGATCGCTACCTGGGCCACTGCCAAAGCACTGCTGGCCGAGCGGGACAACGAGGAGCGCCGTGCATCCGATCATGCGCACAATCACGCTTGATGGATCTTTTGCTACTACAGAGCAGCTATGCTTGACTCTTTCTTCCTCTCTCCATAAGAAAAAGACGCACGAAAGTGCGTCTTTTTCTTATGACGGGGAAAAATCAAAGGGATTTTCTGCCATTTTGGCGTTTCCCTGTTTCTCGGTATGGCTTCTGCACAGCATGGCAAAGCACTTATCATCCGGCCGGTCTGAGACGGTCTTAATTAAAAGGTTAGCCGCATTTGGTGCCACACAACGTTTCCGTGGGTGGATTTATCCGATACTCCCTCGTCTATAAAACCGAGCTTCCCATAGTAGTGGATCAGCTTCTCCTTACACGTCAGCACAAGGCCCTTGCGTCCCTGCTCCTTGGCCTCGTCGATGGCCTGACGGATCAGCCTCTCGGCGTACCCGTGCCTGCGGTACTGGGGCAGTGTGTTCACGCCGAAGATCATTTGCCACGCACCGTTTTCGTTGTGCATGGCGGCGTTCGCGTACATCTCATCGGTCAGATCTGCCTCGTCCGTCACAAAGCCGTCTACAAACGCAATGAGCCGGCCCCCGTCGAACATCAGCCAGAAGTGGTTCCCGTAGTGTTGGATCCTACCGGCAAAGTCTTTTTCCGTGGCCGCTTCCGCAGGGGGAAAGCACATGGCCTCCACTGCGGCGACCGCCGCCAGGTCCTGCATGGATGCATGGGTGATTTTCATAAGGGCTCCTCCTTCAAATTATTTTAGTTCAATCTTCATCTCTGCCGTTTACAGCAAGAATTCCCTTTTTATGACTACTCCTCGCGCTGCTCAGCAAAATACAGCCCAATGCTTTTCAGGACATCTATAGCATCTGCGGCAGTGTGGCCCTCCAGCTCAATGGCAACACTCTCGCCGGGGGAGGATGGGCTAAAAAGGGGCCCTCATGCAAATCAATAAAGCTGTTTATCAGGGGGAGGATGTCATCGGCATTTACATTGGCGGTCAAATACCCGTCGGATAGCATATAGGACGGGACCAAACGCTCCGGCGTGGGGATATGGGCTCCTGCGATCATTTTCAGCATAAGCCTTTCCCTTCCTTCAAATCATCGTCGGTGTCCGCCGCCAATCACTGCCGCAGGGGAGGGGGGAGCCGGGGCATGCCAGGGCGTATACATCCGTCCGGCGGGCCTCCCGGGTGAAGAGTGCCTCTGCCGATGGGCCCAATCGGCCCACATCCGCCGCCTTGGTCAGCACCGGCACACCTGCGTCCTGCGTCTGCCGCAGGAGCCTTCGCCCCGCCTCTGTGGCGGCCAGAATTCGGACATAGGGGATGTCCTCTCCGGGCGCCTCCAGGCCCAGGAATACCGCCCACAGCATCCGCCGCACCCGGGCGGTGGGGTAGCGCTTGGTGGTGGCCCGGGTCAGAATATTCCCCAGGCTGCCGCCCTCCTGTACCGCCCGATACACCCGCCGGTACAGCCCCTCGCCGCCGCTGTCGTAAGAAGCGAAGTCGTGCTCGTTCATCAGCCGCAGCCGGGCCAGCATGGCCCTCTCCAGCCGGGCCGGGTCTGCCGGGGCCAGGCCCTTTTTCATCTCCCGGCCCAGGATGTCCGCTGCCTGTGGGGGCATCAGGGCGAAGGCCTTCGCCTCTTGGCCCGCTGCCAGCAGCGCCCGAATATGGGAGGCCGAGGCAGTCCCGTGGTGACCGCCGTCCTCCCGGCGCACCGTAACTGCATCTGCGGCAAGGCCCCGTCGGCGGATGGCCTTGAGATATTCCACGGCCAGGGTGTTGTTGGGCTGAGCCAGGAGCGCGCCGAGCCCGGTTTCTCGCTCCAGCACTGCCTGCCGGGCGGCGGCGTAGGGGAGCCCTCCGTCCATTTCCAGCCGGATAGCCCGGTGAACATCCGCCCGCAGCAGTGCCTCCGCCGTGGCCCACAGGGCGTCTGTGTCCCCGCACTCACTGCCGAAATAGAGGGTTTTCACCCCACATTGGGCCAGGAGGGATACGCCGCCGTCTGCGAATTTCTCCGCCGTGGCCATGGCCCAGGGAGTGGGCAGCTCTACCACCAGATCGGCCCCGCAGCGCACGGCCATCTCCGCCCGGGCAAATTTCTCCACACAGGCTGCGCCGCCCCGCTGGGTGAAGTTGCCGCTCATGGCGCACACCAACACCCGGCCCGATTCCCCGGCCCGGCGCAGCAGCCGCTCATGTCCCCAGTGCAGGGGGTCAAATTCACATACAACGCCCACTGCGTCCATGGCCGTCCCTCCTTGCCATTTAAAATCTGATTCCATTCTACCCTATTTTTTCGTTTCGGGCAACGGCCTGTTGCAATTCGGAGCAAAAAAAGGTATAATATGAGACAATTTCAGATTGCAGATAAAGCGGTAGAATTTGCAAGAACCGTGAGGAAGGGTATGCGAGCGAAACCCAACAAGGGTGTCCCTTACCATTGAAATCAGTAGCTTTTGAAGCTCTCTTAAAGCTTCAAAAGCTTAGGCGGCGGGGCGAAAAGGCTTTTTCAACACGCTGAATTTGAAACCGAAAGGAGACCACTCCATGAAAATAGGCATGATGTACGCCATGGACGGCGAAATCGAGAGCCTGCTGAAAAACGAAAACGCCCACCTTATAGAAAAGGTGTCCGGTGCATCCTTTTACCAAATTCGTGAAAATATAGTGGCCTGTGCCGGAGGCGTGGGCAAGGTGAATGCCGCCATGTCTGCCCAGCTCCTTATCAGCCGCTACGCCCCCGATGTGGTGCTGAATGTAGGCGTGGCGGGCTGCTTTGAAAATGTGCCCATCGGGACACTGGTGCTGGCCACAGGCTTTGTGCAGCACGATTCGGACACCTCCGCCCTGGGCGATCCTGTGGGCCTGGTGTCCACGGTGAATAAGGTGGAGTTCCCCACCGCCTGGCCGGAGAAGGCCAGATCCGCCATGGATAAAACGGGCCTGCCCTACCGCACGGGAATGGTTGCCACCGGCGACTGGTTCGCCACCGATACCCCCCGCAGCCGCTGGATCTATGACACCTTCCACCCGCTGCTTTGCGAGATGGAGGGGGGCGCCGTGGCCCAGGTGTGCTGCCGGAATGACGTGCCGTTTTTGTCCCTGAAGTCCGTCAGCGACTGCGTGCTGGAGCACCACGACTTCTTCTTCAACTTCCCCGAGGCCATCCGGGAATTAAACGGCGTGGCCATGAAATTTATCGGCAACCTGGAGGCGGAATAATGGAGCGTATCGCAAGCTTTACCGTGGATCACACCGTGCTGGTGCCCGGCCTGTATCTCTCCCGGCGAGACGGGAACGTGGTGACTCTTGATCTGCGCTTTAAAAGGCCCAACACCGGCGAGCTGCTTTCAAACAGCCAGATGCACTCCGTGGAGCATCTCATTGCCACCCTCCTGCGCAATTCCGAGAGCCGGGACGCGGTGATCTACTTCGGGCCTATGGGCTGCCAGACAGGCTTTTACTTCCTCTATGACGGGGATAAGCTGACCGGCAGCCAGGCCATCGCCCTCCTGCGGGCGGTTTTCGCCCGGGCCGCCGAGTGCAGCGGCCCCATGCCCGGCTGCTCCGCTGCCGAGTGCGGCAATTATAAAAACCTCAGTGTGGAGGAGGGGCGGGCCTGCTGTGCCTGGTATCGTGACCTTATTGCCTCCTGGACGGAGGAAAAGCTCAAATATCCCGCAAAATAAGCTGAAAAACTTCCCCAAATCAGTTGACAGGCCTCCCAAAGTCTGTTAAACTATATAAGCCGCTTTGAATGGGTCACAAGCGTCTGCCCCTTGGCAGGCCGCCCCCGACAGCGAGTCCGTAATAAAGGAAAGGTAGGTGCAACAAGTATGCAGGCAATTATCGTGACCGGTGGCAAGCAGTACAATGTTTCTGAGGGTGACACTCTGTTCATTGAGAAGCTGGATGTCAACGCCGGCGACGCCGTGGTTTTCGATCAGGTTCTGGCCATCGTGGATGGGGAGAACACCAAGTTCGGCACTCCCGTGGTGGAGGGCGCCAAGGTGGACGCCACCGTCGTCAAGAACGGCAAGGGCAAGAAGATCCGTATCTTCAAGTACACCCCCAAAAAGGGTTATCGCAAACGCCAGGGCCATCGTCAGCCTTACACCAAGGTTGAGATCGGCAAGATCACTTTCTAAGAGCGTATGACCACCGTTTCATTCCTTGTGGAGCAAGCCCGCATCGTGGGCTTTGATGTCCAGGGCCACAGCGGCTGGGGCCAGGAGGGCGAGGACATTGTCTGCGCCGCCGTCACCAGTGCCATCCGGCTGGTCGAATGTACCGTCAACGACGTGATGGGCCTGTGCGCCTCAGTAAAGATCCGGGAGAAGGACGCGAAGATATCCTTCCGCCTGCCCGGCGGCCTGTCCGCCCCGGCGGAGAGCACCTGTCAGAATCTGCTGACGGGGCTGATGCTCTACCTTACCCAGCTCCACGACGAATACCCCGAAAACATCGAAGTGATGGAGGAGTGACCTCCTGTTTCCCCGCAATCATCTTATCAGAAAGGATGGTACTGAATTATGCTGTATATCGGTCTGCAATTCTTCGCCCATAAAAAAGGCATGGGCTCCACCAAGAACGGCCGTGATTCCGAGTCCAAGCGCCTGGGCCCCAAGCGTGCTGACGGTCAGTTTGTTCTGTCCGGCAACATCCTGGTGCGTCAGCGCGGCACGCACATTCACCCCGGCAAGAACGTGGGCATCGGCACCGACGATACCCTCTTTGCCAAGGCTGACGGTGTTGTCCGTTTCGAGCGCCTGGGCAAGGATCGCAAGCAGGTCTCTGTCTACCCCGCCGAGTAATTGGATCATAAAAACTCCTCCGACTATTGTCGGAGGAGTTTTTTTCGCTATAACGGCTGCTTTTGACGTCGTTTCATACATGTTTTGGAGAGAAAATATGTTTAATCGTACAAAAATTGGAAAAATAAGAAATAAGTGTAAATAACACCCGTTTTTTTGTGCTATTATATAAGAAGAAAAGAGAAAGGAGGGTTATGTACAAGAGCAACTTACCCCACTCAAACAATAAGAATAGAAAGTGAGGAACTTGCAATGAGAAAAAAATGTAAAAAAATTGTAGCCGGATTCCTGGGGGTCGTTATAGCACTGTCTTTGCTTTTGCCAGTAAGCGCATCGGCGCTGCAGACCGTTGATTATGATGCGTATGCAATAAGCGCGGCAAAGGGATATACACAGATGTGTGAAATTACAGAAGAGTGTGCATATCTATCGCAGGATTATGAAATTGAGAATAGTTTGAATACAGGGAACAGGGTCTACTTTCTGTTTGACGGAGAGGAGTGTATAGGGAGAATTATTGTAGCATTTATCAACAACGAATTTTCCTCAAATTTCATACAAGAAAAATTACCAGCTATTTCTGATTTATATAGAGACGGGATACCTTTCAAAGTGGTAGCTTTGGATGAGTCTCTGTTAATTCAGACCGCAGAGGAAACAATACTTTTTGATGGCCCAGAAATGGAGGGTCAGATTGACTTGGCAAATACTGGTGGAAATTTTAAATTACTGCGTTTAACAACATTTGATATTTGCCAAGACGAAGAAAATAATGTAGCAACTTACGATTCATATGGAAGCAACTTGACATCTGGTTATGGAATATTGGAAGTGCCATATGTTAAAAATGCGAATATTAATGGAGAGGGTATTTGTTGGGCTGCGACAGTTGCCTCAATCGCCGCGTATAGAAAGCAACAAGCAGCATTAACTTCAGTGAAACTGTTTAATATTCTAGATGCTAAATTTTTAGGAACTCCATCGGGAACTCGAACTTGGATAGGCCGGGCATTTGACTATTATGGATTAGAATATAATTACTTAAAAAAAGGATCGAATTATGATAGCGTAAAAACACGCATACAAAATAATCGTCCCATATATGCGTCATTGAAAACTGCTGACGGGGAGAATGCCCATGCTGTTGTTATATGTGGCTATCAGGCGTATAATGGGGGATATCACTACTATATTTTAATGGATCCGAATAGACCTCAAAAAGTTACAGTTCAAATACCATCTTCTACAGCAACAACATTTACATATGCAAGTGGTGAACATACATACACGAATTGGTATAGGCAGTTTAGTTAATAATAGGGGTAATTAGGATGAAGAAAGGAAAAATAATTGGCGCTCTGCTGTCCCTCGGCCTGCTGCTGACCCTATTCGGGTGCAAACAGGAAGCTGACGGTATTTGGCCCTATGCTATCCGTGTGGATGGCCAGGTTTATTACTGCTACGAGGAAGAGGCGGACATAGAAAATGTGGAAGTCCTGGGCACCATCACCTCCAGTGTGAACATCAGCCAGGGACCCGAGATCGACGACCAGGCGAATCGGTCCGACTGGGTGGGCGCCTCCTACGGCACCGCTGATGGGCGAATGTATCTTTATTACGACAACCACTGGCTCAAGTGCTATCTGCCCGCAGAGATCGGCTAAAAAGGGAAGGCCCTCCGGCATCCGCCGGAGGGCCTTTGAGACTGTCGAAAATTCCTTTGGAATTTTCCGACAAAAAGATTGCAGCCTGCTGCGCGCATAATTTGTGCGCCGGTGGCGCACAAATTCCACACTGGCAGCCTGAGAGGTATTTTTCCCCACGCACATGTCGCGGTGAAAAATGATTCCAAATTTTTGCCGCCTGCGGGCGGCAAACTCTGCGAGGCTTTTTTGACACGCCGGAGGGCCTTCCTGCACCTATATAAACTTCAATTACTGCTCAGGCGTTCCCTTCGTCTCCTGGACAGGAGCGCTCTCCACTGGTTCCGCCTTGGCCGCCTGCTCCTCCTTCACTCCGAAGGCCTCCTTCAGACTGCTCATATCCGGGTCAAAGATGTCAATGCCCGCCGCGCCTTCGTTCTGGTTGCGCAGCTTACTGTTGATGGAGATGATGTTCTTCACCGCCAGCACCGCCATCATCACCAGCTCATAGCTCAGACGCACGGCGATGGGCCCCAGGATCATCAGCAGGATGCCCTTGCCGCCCATCCAGCCGCTCCAATCGGAGCAGAACAGCATGAAAAAGCCTACCAGGATCACCAGCGCCGTGAAGAAAATATACAGCGCCTGCAGGATCTTCTCCACGATCAGGAACTTAAAATTACATGCGTCGTGAAGGAATTTGCCGAATTTGCCCATTTTCTCCCGCCGTTTGGCCGGAACGATGAAAATGAAGGCCAGCGCCGTGGCGATGATGGCCAGCAGGATGGCAATAATGCCCAGGGTGCCTAAGGTGCTGATGCGGGAGCCATACAATTCGTAATCGTACATGGAAGTTCTCCTTTCAGGTTTGCTTCGCGCCGCCCTGCCAGGCGGCACCTGTCAAATTTCTACGTCATCATTTTACCGTATAATAAAATCATCGTCAAGATTTTTCCCATTCCCGGCACAAGGGACTTGACAACGGCTCTTGATTTGTATAAGATAATAGGCACAAATTGGATTTCCACGTTGAGGGAGTAATTCCATCCTGCCCTGCGGGATGAGGCAGACCCGTCAGTACGGCCCCTCGGGCCCGGGCTGTCTTGAAAGAATGAGACTCATACATAGGCCGCGCGCCTGTGTAGGGTCTTTTTTGTTTTGCCTATGGGGCAGAAAAGGAGGATACTATGAAACCGGATTATTTGCAAACCACTGAAGAAGTACTTTCCACTCAGGGCAGCTCATCCCGGGGCCTTACCGGGGAGGAGGCAGCTGCCCGCCTGTCGAAGCACGGCCCTAACCGCCTGCAGGAGGCCAAGAAAATCACCAATTTCCAGCGCTTCGTGCAGCAGCTGAAGGACCCCATGCTGCTGATTCTGCTGGCCGCCGCCGCCGTGTCCGCCGTCACCAGCATTCTCTCCCACGAGAGCCTTACGGAGGTGTTCATCATCCTGGTGGTGGTGCTGCTCAACGCCGTATTGGGCGTGGTGCAGGAGAGCAAGGCTGAGGCCGCCATCGAGGCCCTCCAGACCATGACTGCCGCCACCAGCAAGGTGCTGCGGGACGGCAAGATTACCGTGCTCCACAGTGCCGACCTGGTGCCCGGGGATGTGGTGATCCTGGAGGCCGGAGACGCCGTGCCCGCCGATGGCCGATTGCTGGAGTCCGCATCCCTGAAGATCGAGGAGGCCGCCCTCACCGGCGAGAGCGTCCCGGTGAATAAGACCGCCGAGCCTATTGCGGCTGAGGGTGATGTGCCTTTGGGTGACCGGAAAAACATGTGCTACATGGGCTCCACTGTGGTCTATGGCCGCGGCAGCGCCGTTATTACCGCCACCGGCATGGACACCGAAATGGGTAAGATCGCCGGCGTACTGGCCCGGACGGAGCAGGAGGAGACCCCCCTCCAGCGCAAGCTGACCCAGCTGGGCAAGACTCTGTCCTACCTGGTGCTGGCCATCTGCGTGTTCATCTTCGTTTTTGACCTGCTGGTGGAGGGCGATTACTCCCTGGAGGCCATTCTGAAAACCTTTATGGTGGCCGTTTCCCTGGCCGTGGCCGCCATTCCCGAGGGCCTGGCCACGGTGGTGACGGTGGTGCTGTCTATCGGCGTTACCAACATGAGCAAGCGCGGCGCGGTGATCCGCCGCCTGACGGCGGTAGAGACCTTGGGCTGCACCCAGGTCATTTGCTCCGATAAGACCGGCACCCTTACCCAGAACAAGATGACCGTGGTGGACTACACGGGCCCCCAGCGGCTTTTGGCCACAGCCATGGCCCTTTGCAGCGATGCTGCCTGGGCAGAGGAGGGCGCTCAGGGCGAGCCTACGGAGGCGGCCCTGGTGAATTTCGCCGCCAAGGCGGGGCTGAAAAAGCCCCTGCTGGAGGAGCAGCAGCCCCGGGTGGCCGAGGCGCCCTTCGATTCCTCCCGAAAGATGATGTCCACCGTGCACCAAATCGACGGCGGCTTTATCCAGTATACCAAGGGTGCGCCGGACGAGGTGCTGCGCCTCTGCACCAGCTATATAGACAGCGGCGAAAAGCATCCCATGACCGAGGAAAAGCGCCGGGCCATTCTGCTGGAGAATAAGGCCATGGCCGACCGGGCCCTGCGTGTTTTGGCCGCCGCCCAGCGCAGCTGGGGCGACGCCTTGCCTGAAGACATCAGTCCCGAGACTTTGGAACAGGATCTGTGCTTCATCGGCCTTGCGGGCATGATCGACCCCGTGCGTCCGGAGGTGAAGGACGCCATCCACCAGTGCCGCAAGGCGGGCATCCGCCCGGTGATGATTACCGGTGACCATAAGGACACCGCCGTGGCAATCGCCAAGGAGCTGGATATTCTCGACAGCGCTGACCAAGCCATCACCGGCAGCGAGCTCAACGCCTTTACGGATGAGGAGCTGGCGGAAATCGTACCCCGCTACAGCGTCTATGCCCGGGTTCAGCCGGAGCACAAGGTGCGCATCGTCACTGCCTGGAAAAAGCGCGGCGCCATCACTGCCATGACCGGCGACGGCGTCAACGATGCCCCCAGCATCAAGACCGCCGACATCGGCGTGGGCATGGGCATCACCGGCACCGACGTCACCAAGAACGTGGCGGATATGGTCCTCTCCGATGATAACTTCGCCACCATCGTGGGCGCCGTGGGTGAGGGCCGCCGCATCTATGATAATATCCGCAAGACCATCCAGTTCCTCCTGGCCTCCAATATGAGCGAGGTGCTGGGTGTGTTCACCGCCACCCTCCTGGGCTTCACCCTCTTGGGGCCGGTGCATCTGCTGTTCATCAACCTTATTACCGATTGCTTCCCGGCCCTGGCCCTGGGCCTGGAGAAGGCGGAGCCGGATGTTATGGACCGTCCGCCCCGGGATAGCCACGACGGCATCTTCTCCGGTGGCCTGGGCTTTGATGTGGTGTATCAGGGCGTGCTTATCACCGTTATCACCCTGGCCTCCTATATCATCGGCCACTGTGTGGAGGTGGGATACTTCGAGATGCCTTCCGGTGTTTCACCCCACGGCATGACCATGGCCTTTTTGACCATGAGCATGTGCGAGATTTTCCACAGCTTCAATATGCGCTTTCAGCGGCGCAGCATTTTCTCCAGCCGCAGCCATAACAAGGTCCTGTGGGTGGCTATGCTGGGCAGCCTCCTCATAACCACTTTGGTTTTGGAGGTAGGGCCCATTGCCGATGCCTTCGGCTTCACCCCCGTGGGTTGGGCCGAATACGGTATCGCCCTGGCCTTGGCCGTGCTGGTGATCCCTGTGGTGGAACTGGTGAAATTCTTCCAGCGCCGGGCCGCTAAGAGAAAGAAACGGTAAAGCTGTATTCCCGAAATAAAGAGCCACCCCGGGCGCCCTCCGTAAGGAAGGGCCCGGGGTGGCTTCTTGCATCTTGGCTTAGTCGGCTCTCGAAAACGGTGCGGCCCTAATGGCTGCGCCGTTTCCTCGGTGCTGCTTGCGGGCGGCAAACGCTGCAAGCCTTTTTAACAAGCTGAAGCAAGGGCATCACAGCAAAGCCGCAATGCCCTTGTTTTCTGTATATTTTACAGGTAGCTGCGCATGCCCTCGGTGGCCATGGACTCGTCCAGGCTCAGGGTAACAGTGAACTTGACGCAATTCTCCTCGCTGAAGCGGTCCAGCCAGTGGAGGAATTTTTCCGCCTCCGCCAAATCGCTGCTGGCGGCAATTTTGGCCAGGTTGTCCACAAATACGTGAGAAATATCATAATTGCCGGCGTAGAGACCGCTGATGAAGCCGCGCAGGCATTCAAATGAATTCAAGCTATACTCCTTGGCATTGACCAGTCGAACGCTGGATTTAATGTCAAAGGTCATGTCCGCACCGGGCTCGATGCAGACCACGCTGCCGTTCTCGGACTCCACGGCACTGTGGATCAGGTCGATGAGCTGCTTTGTCTTGCCGGCACCGTTTGCGCCCATAATCAGTCTAACCATAAGAAATCACTCCTTTGTCTTTTTGCGGTTAACTTGCATTTAATATACCATACTTCTTTTCAAATGGCAATGGAGAAAGCAAAATTCATCATTTCTTCACGATTGCTTTTCCAGCTTTTCCCGCAGGGCTGCGCCCAGGTCCTCATAGCCGGGTTTACCCAGGAGGGCGAACATGTTCTTCTTATACGCCTCCACGCCGGGCTGGTCAAAGGGGTTAACATCCAACAGATAGCCGGACAGGCCGCAGGCATAGCAGAAGAAATAGATCAGCTCGCCCAGGGTGAAGGCATTGCGCTCGCCGCAGCACACGCGGATATTGGGGACGCCCCCCTCCACATGGGCCAGGAGCGTGCCATCCATGGCCTGCTGCTTCAGGTCGCTCATGGCCTTGCCCGCCAGGAAGTTCAGCCCATCGCCGTTTTCTGCGTCATAGGGCACTGTCAGCTCGCCGGACCGGGGGGTAAAGCGTACCACGGTCTCAAACAGATTCCGGCGGCCCTCCTGGAGATACTGCCCCATGGAGTGCAGGTCCGCAGTATACTCTACGCTGGCCGGGAACAGGCCCTTGCCCTCCTTGCCCTCGGACTCGCCGTACAGCTGCTTCCACCACTCCGCCATAAAGCGGAAGAAGGGGTCAAAGCAGGCCAGGACCTCGATTTCCATGCCCTGGTGCTGCAGCTCATACCGGGCTCCGGCATACTGCCAGGCGGGATTTTGCTCCATGCCTGCCTGGGCGCAGACATCCATCATGGACGCCGCACCGGCCATGAGCTGCCCCACATCAATACCTGCCACGGCAATGGGCAGCAATCCCACCGCTGTAAGGACGCTGTAGCGTCCGCCGATGTCATCCGGAACCACAAAGCTCTCATAGCCCTCGGCCGCGGCAAGGGATTTCAGGGCGCCCTTTTGCCGGTCGGTGGTGGCATAGATGCGCTTGGCGGCGGCCTCATGGCCGTACTTTTTCTCCAGAAGCTGGCGGAAAAAGCGGAAGGCCACCGCCGGCTCTGTGGTGGTGCCGGACTTGGAGATGACATTCACGGAGAAATCTACCCCCTCCAGCAGCTCCTCCACCTCTGCCAGCTGGTCGTTATCCAGGCCGTTGCCCACAAAGTAGATATTGGGTGTATTCTTCTTTTTCAGGTTATAATTGGGGGAGCACAGGCACTCAATAACACCCCGGGCCCCTAAGTAGGAGCCGCCGATGCCGATGACCACCAGAGCCTGAGAATCGGCCTGTATCCTCCGCGCTGCTGCCTGGATGCGTTCAAACTCCTCCCGGTCATACCCTTCGGGCAGACGCACCCAGCCGGTGAACTCACCCCCGGCGCCGGTTCCGGCACGCAGGTGGTCATGGGCCAGGCGCAGACGGGGCGTCAGCGCCGCCTCATAGGGCAGGGGGATGAACTGCCGCATATTGTGAAGATCTACAGAGATCATAGAAAATGCCTCCTCTTTTGTTCTTTCCCCTATGTTACATCCAACCGGTGGAAAATACAAGAGAAAACCGCCTGATTTCTTATCCGAAAACAGCGGCGCGGAGCAGGCGGGTAAACAGGTCCCCCCAGGTCATGCGTTCCACGGCCGCTGCCGCCGTCAGAGGAAGCTCTGCCAGGGTGGTATCCCCACTCTGCACCGTGAGAATGCCTACGGCCTGCCCCTTTTCCACAGGAGCCGACAGGTCCTCCTGCAGCTTCACCGTCCGGGTAAGGCCGCCCGCCTGGCCCTTACCTATCAGGAGCTTGCTCTGGGCGAGCGATGCCTCCACGGAGGGGGTGCGGCCCAGCCTTACGGGAGCCACCGGCGTTTCCTCCGGGGTGACATCCGCCAGGACGTAGGTGGAGAAACCGTAGTTCAGCATAGTCTTGGCGTCCTCAAAGCGCTGCTGGCTGGTCTCGCTCCCCAGCACCACGGCGATGAGCTCCATGCCCTCCCGCTCCGCCGTGGCGGAGATGCAGTAGCCCGCGGCATCGGTGGAGCCGGTCTTCAGCCCCGTGGCTCCGTCATAAAAGCGGATGAGCTTATTGGTATTGGAAAGGCCGAACTCGCCGCCCCGGATGGTATCCATCCAGATGGTGGTGAAGCGGCGGATGTCCGGGTGATGGAGGACCAGCTCGCGGCTCATGAGGGCAATGTCCCAGGCGGAGGTGAGGTGGCCGGGGGCGGGGAGACCGGTGCAGTTGACAAAGTGGGTGTCCTCCATGCCAAGCTCCCGGGCCCGCTCGTTCATTCGGTCCACAAAGGCTCCCTCGCTGCCGGATAGGTGCTCTGCCATGGCGCAGGCGCAGTCGTTGGCAGAGGAGACGGCAATGGATTTCAGCATTTCCGAGACGGCCATCTGCTCCCCGGCTTTCAGAAAGATCTGGCTGCCACCCTTTGCGGCCGCCGCCTCCGAGGCGGTGACGGTATCCTCATAGCGCAGGGCGCCGGAGTCAATGGCCTCCATAATGAGCAGCATGGTCATGACCTTGGTGACGCTGGCGGGGGCCAGGGCCTCATGGGCATTCTTTTCGTAAAGCACCGTGCCGGTGGCCACGTCCATCAGTACGGCGCTTTTGGCATTTACCTCCAGGCCTTCCGCCCGGGCCCTTGGGGCGGCGGCCAGTGCCAGAAAAACGGCGCAAACAAGCGCCAACAGTCGTTTCATCCGCATTCCCTCCATCCGCAGCTTTGCAACAGCCTATGGGGGAAGACCATAATGTATTCCTATAATAGTATAACAAAATTAGTATAGCGGTAAATGTTGAAGAATATAGCGAATTCTGCTATAATCATACCGATAAGAGCAACCGAAACAGCAAAATATGGAGGAGATACTATGCGTGGAATTCCGTCCTTGATCACAGACATCCGCAAGAAGGTTTTCACCGAGGTGGCCCGGATGGCCTACGCCGGTGATGACTACACCA
>OGIG01000999.1_pt1 | contig 19330 bp, 12 predicted proteins | sample 1571601 | NCBI WGS metagenome assembly OGIG01 (sample SAMEA2581953, study PRJEB24529) | metagenome | biome: Human gut stool | place: China | collected 2011 | reverse complement strand
GTACAGGTGCATATGACAAGTGTAGCAGTACGCCCGTGTAGTTGTTCTGCTGATAGGTGCGGTAGACGCTTGCCGTACAGCGGTCAATGATAGACTTCTGCACTGCGCCGAGGTTGTTTCCTCCGATGAGCTGTTCGCACAGGGACATGATAAACTCGGATTTCAGAATAACGGGGTTTGCGCCGTCGCCGTACTCCCGGTTCATATCCATCGCATTGATGTGGGTGGGAGAAGTGGCTGAGATGTTAATGATCTCGCCGCCCAGCGCCCGCACAAGGGGCGAATACTCTCGCTCCGGGTCAATGATAATGATGTCTGCGTTGCCGGCAAGCACCTGATTGATGACCTCGCCTTTTGCGGTAAAGGACTTACCACCGCCCGAAACACCGAGAATAAACTCGTTGCCGTTGAGGAGCTGTCTGCGGTCTGCGATAATCATATTTTTGGAAATGACATTCTGACCATAGTAAACGCCGTTGGTGTGGCAAATGTCCTGCACACGGAACGGGATAAAGACCGCAAGGCTCTCTGTGGTCAGAGTACGGAACGACTCAATCTTGCGGACACCGAAGGGCATCGCCGTATTCAGTCCATCAAGCTGCTGGAACTTGAGAATACCGAACTGGCAAAGGTGCTTTCTTGCTGTGGTAAGCAGAGCTTCTGTGTCATTGTCAAGTTGCTCCTTGGTGTCCGCCGTGTGAACCATCGTCAGAACGGCAAACATCATTCGCTGGTCACGGGTCGTCAGGTCGTCAAGGAACTCTTTCATTTCCTTGCGCTGTTGTTCAATGTCGTAGGGAAGCTGGGCAGAAAAGTTGTTGTTGGCATTCTGCCGACGCTGCCAGTTGGTCGCATTGGTTTCAACACCAAGCAGACGGCTTTCGGCTTCTCGCACGGCTTCATCCGTGGGTACGGGGATAACATCAATGGACATCATCAGATTACGGTTGAGATCGGTCATTTCCGCAACCATACTGTCCTTGATATAAGAAGCGTATTCTCGCAGAAACAGCACTCTGCCGTAACGCTCTCCGATCTTGAAATAGTCGCCCGTAAACTCCATCGAATCAGGGCAGATGAAATCCTTGAAGTCGTGACCCTTTCGCATCGTCTGGGAAATATCGAAACGGAACGCTGTTTCTTCACCTGTGCGGTAAAAGTCGTGAAAAATGCGGAGCTTTTCCTCAGCTTCAAGCTCTACGCAGCGTGACCCCAGACGGGAAAAGTGGGCAATAAGGTCAGCGCCCACACGGGCAAAGTAGTTTCGGGCTTCTTCAATGTTTTTCTTGCTGACAGATACTGTCACATACTTGTCCTGCACAATGGAATTTGCTCCCGTTGCTTTTTCAAGGAGCATCTTGTTGTATTCCTTGCGGTACTTATCCAGACCGTCATCAGCCATAGGAATGAGTATCGTCTGTTCAAAGTCCGCTTTGTTCAAGCGGCGGTTATTGATAGTGATTTTCGTAGTAGCGCCGCTGTCAAGAGAATTAAACAGTTCCGAATATTCAAGGAACATCGCTTCCTTATCCTCACGGCTTGCTACGGCGTAATTGATGTCCTCAAATTTGAATGTCTTAGCATATTTGTTCTTGCCGACATGGAAGATACCGTCCTCCCAGATAGTTTTAATCGGGATAACGCTCTGCACCGATTTCGGCACGACAAACTTCTCCTTGTCCTGCTTGAACAGGTTTTTAAGTGTTTTAAGCATTGTTCTTCAACGCCTCCTTTTCGTGATTTTGGATTACTGTTTTCAGCGTTTCATAGTAGAGATTATCGGGGTGAAACATCAGCTTTTTCGGCATAAGGAACTCCGATTTAATCCACGCCCAGACAAACTGCTCGGCGTTCATACCGTTGTATTTGACAAAGCCCATCAGCGCAAAGGGCGCCGCGCCGAGGATACATACCCAACTGAGAGTTTCCGTTCCGAAATGTGGGCGCAACAGAAAATACAGACCTACCGCCACGCCACAGGCAAGCACCGAAAAAACGAACTGTCGCAAGGACAGCCCGAAAAACATACTTTCCGTGTAATTGCGGATTTCCTTGTTTATCTTAACTTCCAATTCGTCGCACCTCCTTTATAAGCCCATCATTTCTCTTACAACACGGTCGGACATTTTGACCGCACCGACAAGGACGAGCATATTAAATACAAGCTCTCCGATATAGCTCCATACCATAGACACCGCCGCAGCGTTAGGGTCAACCGCAGGGGGTGAAGCTGCAAAGAGCGAAAAGATGATACAGGCAAGCACAATGATTGCGCCCTCCAGACACACGGCGGCATAGCTCTTGATAAAGCTCTTGCCGACACTCTGGCTCGGCTCTCCCGCAAAAGTGGAAAGCGGAACAGGGGCAATGGCGGTATAAAGATACAGCTTAAAAAATCTGCCGTACACCGACATAATCATAATGAACGACAACACCGTAATGAACAGACCGCCTATCAGCGTGACCGCCCATAGCGGGATGGATTCAAAAAAGCCGCAGTCCTCAACAGCGGTCACGATTTCCGACGGCAATACCGTCTGCTGTGCCGTTCCGAAGCCTGCGGCGTTCATAATGGTTGAAATAAGTCCCTGTACGATATTGAAAAGAGCTATCATCAGCTCCAAGCCGTAGGTCACAGCACCTTTAGCAAGGGCAAAGCGGATAAACAGCTTTAATGCGTGTTCTGGTTTCTTGACCTCTGCAAAGCTGCCGCAGGTACGCATTACGCCTACAACAAAAAAGAGAACGAGCAACGCAAGTCCGATTGCCTGCACCGCACCGTGTATATTTACGATAACATTCCATATCGTGCCGCCCTTAAAGCTCTCTGGAGATTGGGTAATGAGCTGCCATATCTCCGACAGCTTCTCGTTCCAAGTTTCAAGAGCGTTCTCCAAGCTCTGCACAATCCAGTTATCAGACATTCGACCACCTCCTTATTGATTTGGATAACGGGGGCAATTCCGCAAAGTGGATCTGCCCCCGTTACCGTCAGTCTTGTGTCAATCTGTTGCTCTCTCAGCCTGTGATAAGGGTCAAGATTTCCTTTGCAAAGGTAATGACCACGCCGCCTGCAAGGGTCAGAAAGCCGTTTGCTCTCTGGGACGGGTCGTGAGATTTGAGGGACAGACCAATCTGCACGATACCGAAGCCGAGCATAATCATACCGACAGCTCTCACCAGACCGAAAATAAAGTCGGAGAGGTTATTGACTACGGCAATAGGGTCGTTTGCCGCAAAAGCGGTCACGGATGTTCCCACAACAAGGGTCAACGCCATTACTGCCGTGCAGTAAAAGCGGAAGCCCTTTCTGACCTTGCCAGACATCGGCAGTTTTTCGGTTTTCTTGCCCTCATTCTTCTTAAAAAGTTTCATAGATAAATCCTCCTTTTAGATGTTGAATATTTCTTCCAAGTCCTCATTGGACAGAAGCTCGTAGGAAGTGCTGACAGCGTTTACGCTTACGGCGCTTTGCGGAATATCGCTGTCAAACACAAGGGTTGCGACTGCCTGCGTAGGCTCTCCGTGAATATACGGCGGCTTCCCTCCGTCAGCAGTCAGCTTCACATTCGGGTGCTTCATAATGTCATACTTGAAGTCCATTACGGGGCGTTCTCCCCGAATAAAAAGAAGTGCGTAGCGGTTATCAAGCATACGCACTTCGTCTGGGGTCATAAGCTCACGCCCCGATATTTGATAGTTGGTCGAATAGTTGCCGCTTCGCCCAGAGCTTTTTCCGTAGGTGTTGGTATCAATGGTTTCCTTGCCGAGCAGCTCTGACACATATTTGTGAGTGTTTTGCTCGTTGCCGCCGAGGTAAAGAAATTCATCGCAGTTGCCTACGATGCTTTCCCATTGCTTCTCGAAAAGGGCTTTGATCTGCGCCAGATTTTGCAGCATAATGGATACCGATACCCCTCTGGAACGCATAACGGACAAAATCTTATCGAAGTCATCGGGCAGCGATACATTCGCAAATTCGTCCATTATAAAGTGGCAATGCACGGGCAGGCTGCCGCCGTATTTATGGTCTGCCAGATAAAAGAGCTGTTGAAAGAGCTGCGTATAAAGGATACTGACAAGGAAGTTAAAGCTCGTATCATTGTCTGGTATCAAAGCAAACAAAGCGGCTTTCTTTTCTCCCAGACTCGGCAGGTCAAGCTCATCGGTGGCGGTAAGCCCTGCAAGGCTCTCCAGATTGAATTTTTCAAGCCTTGCGGCAAGAGTTATCTGGATACTCTTTAAGGTCTTTGCACTACCAGAGTGGTAATCCCTGTAATACTTGAGGGCGATATGCTCTGGGTTTACCATTTCCAGACGGTCAAACAGTTCGTCCAGAGGGCTTACATAGCTGTCGTCATCCTCACGGACTTCGCCTGCACGAAGCAGCTCCATAACCATAGGGAAATTCTGCTCGTCGGGCGGAGCTTCGTATTTGAGATAAAACACCAACGCAAGAAGCAGCATACTTGCCGCCGTATCCCAGAACGGGTCTTGCGACTGTGAGCCTTTTGGCGTAGTTGCCTTAAACAGATTCGTTACCAAACGCTGCACATCGTTGTCGTTGCGCAGATACACAAAGGGATTGTAACAATGGCTGCGGTGCATATTGATTAGGTCAAGGACACGCACCTCATAGCCTTTGCGCTCCAACAGACCGCCGATGTCACGGACGATTTCGCCCTTTGGGTCAAGCACCACAAAAGAGGTGTTGCATTGCATTGCATTAGGCTTACAGAAAAAGCGTGTTTTGCCTGCACCAGAGCCGCCGCAGACTAAGATATTGAGATTTCGGCGGTGCTTTTTCCCGTCCAGACCAATGCGGACATTCTGGGTCAGCAGCTTGTTCTCAGACGGGTCTTTATCCCGATACTTCTTATTCAGCGCATCGGCGTTGCCCCATTTTGCAGAGCCGTGTTCCTCACGCCTGCGGTAGTTCCTACGTGTGGAGAAATAAATACCGATAGCCATACCGTATGTGGCTAAAAAAATAAGGACAGTCTTTACGCTGTCCTCACATACGGTTACTGCAAAGGGACTGCCCATAGCATCGGTCAGTCCTCGGATGATTTCTACAATGCCGCCGCCCACATAAGGGGCGGTCAGCAGAGCAAGCCACACGACAGGAACGACGCCGCAGGCGGAAAGGATTAGGCTCGTCTTTTTGTCGTTATCGTTCCTCATTACACCTGCAATGCACGACCTTGAATTTCTTTGTCGGGGCGTGTGCTACCTTGCTAATCAGCTCGTCAACAGGCTCGGTGGGGCGTTCCTCCTGTAACTGCCGTGTACGCAGGGTGTTAAGCGCATTGATAACGATATTTTTATCGTACTTATCAAGTGCGATATGGTATCGTTCTTCTCTCATAGGCTGTACCTCCGTTTATCGTTCCTGTTCCTTGCTTTTGGCAGGCTTGTTTTTCTCCATACTCTTATACATTTCGCTCTGGATTTCACCCAGAACATCACGCATAGAGCCAAGTTCTCCCTTGAAAGCCTGTGTATCCGTTTCCGCAAGCTCTTTCGGAAGTCTGGAGAAATTAAAGCCTCTGGTGTCAACGCCGTAGCGGGAGCTTATCATATACGCCACGCAGTAGGATTTGAACTCGGACGCTTCTCGGCTTTCGTTATGCTTAAAGTCAAAGACCGCCGCTGATACTTCCTTTGCCATACTCACGAAAAGCTGTTCCTCGTTAAGACCCGTGCGGATAAAAATGCTCTGCTGTTCGCTGTCGTAGTAGGCAGGCATTTCAAGGTCTGCAACAGGTACAAAAGGCACGGGGCTTGCGTCAATGAGTGCCGATACAAGCTCACGCATAGATTTCTTTTCCTGTGCTTCCTGTCTGTCCTTTGCAGAGGTTTCGGAAATGTCATAGACCTCTTTAGCGTTGTAGCCGACCGCCTTAGAGCCGTCATCACGGGTGTATTCCTTGCTCGGCTCAAGGATAACGACTTTCTGTGCGTCCTTGTTCACATAGACACGGCTCTGCTTCCAAGCGGCTTTTTCTTTGAGCTGCGTTGCTTCTGGCATCTGCGCCGATACCAGAATGGCATTGTTTACGGAATAGCGGTCAAACCGTCCCTGCACATCAAGGTACTGACGGAAGCTGTCGCCCCTACTCATCATTTCGGAGCAGGTGTTGTCAATCAGCTCATAGGCTTCTTTGCGCTGTGCCTGCTTCTGGGCAGCCCATTGCTCTTTGTCAAACGGCTTGCTGCCGCCGCTGAATACATCATAAATACTCATACTTGTTTACCTCGCTTCTTAGGATTTTTTGTGTTCCTTTTTTCTCTGGGGCTGTTTGTGTTCGGTCTTGCCGTTGGCACTCTTAGCCCTGTCGGAAGCTCCGCTTTTGTCCAGGGCAGAAGTGCCTTTGTCCGCTTCCTGCTCTTTGCGGCTCTCTTTGATTTTCCGCAGTTCCTCTTTGACAGAAGGTTTCTCTTTAGTCATAGTAGCCCCCTCTGCGGATTTGCTTTGCTTCTCTGAGGTAGGCTCGGACTGAGGGGATTTTTCGGTCTTTGCCACCGAGGGGTTTGGGGCGTTTTTCTCCTTACCGACAGGCTTACCCATAAGCTCGTCAAGCAGCTTGTCTTTTTCTGCTTTTTCTGGTGTTGTGATTTCTGGCTCTGGCTGTCCGTTCTTTCCGCCTTTGGATTTCTCCGCTTCGGTTACGATAGAAGCGGTATCCACCGACGCAAGGTGGAAGCGCTCCACGATACGGCTGATTTTCGATGCGTCCTCCGCACGGGCGATAACATCGACCTCTGCATTAGGGTCGTTATTCTTGCGGTCTGCAAGGACGCAATAAAGAACGCCGTATTTTTTGGCTTCCTGCGTGAATGTTTTGAGGTCGTCATTTTTCACGGTAAAGACCTTCAGCTCTTTTCCAGAGCGAAGCATTGAGGAAAGCCGTGCCTTGCCTTTGGTTTTCTTTTCTTCTTTCAGAATGGAATACAGCAGGATGGCGATGTTTTTCGCTCCTGCGCCTGTGATTTTTGCAGCGACCTCAAAGCCCTCCAAGCTCATTCGGACGATTTGCTCTGCCGCTTCGCCGCCTGTGTTCATTCTTTGTCAGCTCCTTTCTTTGCTGTTCTTGTTCATCTGCCCGTATAGCTGTGAGTTTTTCTTTAAGGGTGTCGCTACGGGCAGCGATACCCTCGCAAAGTTTAACCTCCTTTCGCAGAATACTAAGGCGTTTGGAAATATCGGATAGCTCTGCCTTGACCTGCGATTTTGTGTCCTCGTCCTTTGCGGAACGGGATTGGGAGTAAAGCTCCTTGCGCTTTCCAAGCAAGGCGGACATTTCCGTTTCCAACGAGCCTTTGTATGACAAAAGCTGCTGTGCCGTATCAATGTGATTCCGACATAGCAGCCTTGTTTCTTTTGCTATGGCTTCCATTTTCATAAGGTCGTCCTTTAACAGATAATGAAGCCGAGCGTAATTCTGTTTTTTGCTCTTCGGCAGGACACCGAGCTTGTAGCAGTAATGAAGATACAGCCCTCGCAAACCGCCGATTTTCTTAATATCCGAAAGCGACCCCTTGACCCGATAGACCCTGACCTGCTTCGGTGAGTCGGTAAATCGGTCAAACCTTACGGCATAAGAGTTCTGGCTGATACGCTCCGTTATTCTGTTGTTGGTATAATCCTCTCCGAGCTTATAGAGCCGCTTCGGTCTTTGCCAGCCCTTTCCGATAATCGTCCAATACTTGCGATTGGGGTCAAAGCTCACACGGTAGCCCATCTCCGCCATAATGCGGTCAAAATCTTTCAGCGTGTAGGACTTTGCAATCGCTTCATCAACTGCCTGCCTTGCCACATTATCTCTTGTGGGTCGCCCTTGTTTTTTCGCTTGATAAAGAGCATAGGGCTTTTTCCTGCCGCTTGGGTGTTCAATAACGGACAGAGCATACTCACGGCAAAGCTCATCGGAACGCTGACGGAGCAGCCGCAAATTTGCTTTGTTGTCGTGATAGTGCTTGCCGTCCGCAAAGGAAACGGAGTTTACTACAAAGTGGTTATGCAGGCACTCGGTGTTGAGGTGAGTGGCAACAATGACTTGAAATCTGTCGCCCCACATTTTCTCGGCAAGTCTGACCCCGACCTCGTGCGCCTGCTCTGGCGTGACCTCGCCAGACTTGAAGCTCTGAAAGCCGTGATAACAGACAATCTTGCTCCTGTCGTTCCATTGGGCTTTGGAAATCATCATTTCATCTCTTGCGGTAGTCGTGTCGCAGTTTACGCCCGTGACAAAGAAACGCTGTTCGGTCTTATCCTTATTGGTGGCGTACTCCATTACATCGACCATCGCCTGTAAATCAGCTTCGGTGTATTTGGGGTTGGCGGTCTTTTCGGGATTTTCTGCGTAGTCAATCGGGTGGTCGAGCCTGCCACGCACATCCCATATCTCGCAAACCGCCATTAAGATACCTTGCGGGGCAGCAGATACCTTTTGCGAATTTCGATTTGAAACTCGTGCCATTTCCTCGCTTCCTCTCGGAGCATCGGCGTGTCGATAAAGCCGAGGGCGTTTGCTTTGACCGCAAGCTGATTGATACGGTTGCCGATAGCCGACAACTCTCGCATCATTTTATAGAACTCTGGGTCGGGCTTCTCGCACAGGCGGTAGCCCTTTACCGTTTCTCTGAGGAAGGCTTCTTTTGAGCGACCCGATTTCCGCACAAGCTCGTTAAGCTGCTCGGCTTCTTCCTCAGTCAGACGGAAAAGTATCTGCACATTTCGTTTTCGCATTTTTCACTTCCTCTCTCTCGGACAGACGGTTTATCTGCAAGCAGCACATAATCGTAACGCCCGTCAGCCCGCCGAGCATTATGCCGATGATGAAAAACATAAACTCACTCATTCTCAAACTCCTTTCTGTTTTCACGGGGTATTAGGGGCAGCCTCCTAACAAGCGAATTTGGTTAGCCAAATTCAGTGCTTGGTAAGACATATCATTCTTCGCACTCGTCCTCATACAGACATTCTCCGCACACGGGGCAGAAGTACGGACAGTCCGAACAATCATCTTCTTCGGACAATTCTTCCTCATCGATATCGTCAAGACCGTCCTCGCTATGCTCGATAATATCGGCTTCGCCGCAGACAAAATCCTCATTGGAAAACTCAATAAGGTCGGTATCAAAGAGAATGATTTTGACTTTCTCCGCCGCCTGTTCGGGGCTGTCGGCGCAAACGGAAACGGTCTTTTCGTAGTGGGCGGTAAGGGTCACATCATAGTTTTTCAATCGTCATTTCCTCACTTTCGTTCTTAAATTTAGGGTCGGTTTGGTTGTCGTTTTTCAGAAAATCTGCTGCAAAATCAACGGACATCACTCCTTTCGCGGACAGTCTTTTGTCTTGAAAGCCCCAGATAGGACATTAAAAAATCGTTGACATCCTTGCCGACAAGCGGCGGAGAATCAACGATTTCATAGTCCTTTTTCAGTAATTCGGTTAAGGCGGCAGTACACAGCCTGCCTGTTTTGTCATTATCAAGGTGTAAAACAACGGTCTTGATTTGCAGATTTTCTTTGAGATAAGTGGACAGCGCAACGGGAACTTTGCTCTCACTCAGCTCCTTTTTTGGCTGATATACGCCAGACAAAGAGAGCAGATTTTGTGTCCGATAGTCCTTTCCCTCGCATTTAAGGTAGGTCGCATAGGACAGTAAATCAACGGCAGCTTCAAATAAATGCACCGTGTTTGTCGGCTCTTTTGCAAGCAATCGAAACGAATATCGCTTGTCACTTCCCGAAGCGTCCTGCTTAAAGGGACTGCCAAGTGTACTGCGCAAGGCAGCATACTTTGGCGTTCCGCTTTTATCCTTGCCCACAAAGACGGCGTTGTGATAATCGGCACTTTCGTAAATCGTACCGTCTGCAATGCAATCCTGTATGAGTTGATAATCAATGCCACGCCCGAAAAGATACTGCATTACTTGGTTACAATCTCTGTTCTTCGGCGGCAAAAGCAAAACTTTCGGCTCGTCCTTTTTCGGCGTTTGCGGCGGCGTCCATTCAACCGCACCGCCCGTCAGAGCTTCGACGGCTTCGACAAATCCGTAATCTTTGACCTTGATAAGATAGTCAAGGGCGGAAACACCGCCGAAACCTCTCGACCACCAATACCATTTGCCGTTAGAAATTTTTAAGCTGTCGTGTTCTCTGGTGCAGTAAACGCTGCCGCCGACACGCACCAAATTGTTCGGCTCATAAGCTCTGAGATAGGAGAGCAAGTCCATTTGCCGTGCCTGTTCGATAACCGCAGGGGCAAGCTGCACATAGGGTCTGCTGCTTCTCATTCAATCAAATCACCTCCAGAAATAGAAAAAGCCGAGTGATTTTCGTTAAGTGAAAACCACTCGGCTATGTAAAATCAGTTAATGAGAAGGAGGTATTTTCTTGCTTCCTTTTTTTCCTTTTTCATTACTCTGATTCACCCTTTTAGCATGTTCATTTTTTCCATTTTTTTCATTCTCTGCTTTTTCTTTTTCCTCCTTTTCTTCTTTTTCAAGTTCCGCAATCTTTTTGTCAAGACGGGCTACGAGCTCATCAACATTAAATTGCACTTCTTCTTTCTTGGATTTTTTAACAAATTCTTGAATATCAAAGATGCAGACATCTTCTCTTGCTTTATTTTCTTCACCAGAATTGTGCTCCGTGCAATCCCAATAACTATACTCACTAATATCGGGAAGATTAGCTCTAAATGGATGCTCCCTATCACGGCGTATCAATATTTCGCCAATTTTTAAGCGTTGTAATTGTGAAATGCTAACCAATGGTCGTTCACGAAATTCGTTTATTCCAATCTGCTCTTCTGTAATACCACAAAGTTCACTAATATCTTTTAACAATTGTAGCTCTTTACTAATGAGAAAAAACCAATTTGTACAGTTTCCTTTTATAACTTCAGCAGTTTCTTTTCCATATTGCGCATTTAATTGTTCTGCACCTTGAATAATCAAATTCAACCTAATGTTGCGGCTTCTGGCTGCAGTTATCATATTACTCATATCTGTGATGGGGGGCAAATTAGCAAATTCATCAAGTACAAAATTTGTTCGGATTGGTAATGCTCCCCCATACTCTTGAGCAGTACCTATTAACACTTCGTAACACTGCTTTATGAAAGCACTAACAAGTGGATGATATGTGCTTTTTTCGTCCTGCATTATAATAAACACAGCCGTTCTTTTTGTCCCAATTTCGGACATCGAAAAATCACTATATGATAACATTTTTGACAATTCAATTTTAGAGGAAAAAATTGTCAACTTCTGCTCAAAAACAGAAAGAATACTTCCTCTGGTTTCACTCGGTGCATTAATTGTACCCGATGCACTTGTATATGATATACTTGTCTTGTCCTTGAGGCTAAAATACTCTTTTATATAATTGTTTTCTCCATATTTTTCTTGTCCTTTCTCGCTCATGTTAATAACACTATTTAGATTAATTTCTTTCTCATTTGCATCTTCAAAAAGTGCCAATACTAATCCAGCAAAATAATTTGATGCAGACCTCTCCCAAAAGGGGTCAGCGTTTTTATTTGATTTATCATAAAATATATTTAATCCTAAATCGTAAATTAGCTCTATTGCCTTATCTCTCAATCCCAGTTTATTATAAAAATCATACGGGATACTCAATGGATTCCACGCATTACCTTCACTTGGATTCCTGAGATTTATGGAAATAACATTATAACCAAGAGAATTAAATAATCTACTGGTTTTTGCATAGAGCTCTCCTTTGGGGTCGGTTACTACTATTGATTGTCCTGCTCTTGCTAAGATATTTAATAGCGGCAATACTAATCTTCTTGTTTTTCCACTGCCAGTTGAACCAATTATTAAGGAATGAGCTTCACTATTATCTACATAAAGTTCATTTTTACTCACAATAAACGGCAAACCCGCGGCATCATAAGTTTCCATATTAGGGTCAATCTTTTCAATATCTGCATTTTTTATAATTTCTGATTTCGTTGCCCATCGAGATTCTGGTTCCCGATGTAAAATAACCATGATTTTATGCTCTATTTTTTTCGAAGCAATTCTTCCAGAAAATAGGGCGGAAAAAATATACAAGGGTAATAAGACATACTTTAATGCCGTATCCACTTCTCCCATTCTATCATGAACAACCAATATGATTAGCAGAGCAAAAAACAATGCAGATAATGATAAATATATGATGATGGAAAAGTTTCGTAATATAAACTTCAAAAATCTGAGAAATCCGTTTTTGATAGCCTTAAATATGTTCAATATTAGATTTTTGAAATGTTTAAATAGTGACAGAATTTTTTCTACTAAACATAATACCGTTTTTTTAAATTTCTTATTAATGTCAGAGAGCGCCGTTGAAACTCTCTTTCTCATCCACTTAAAAGGCAATTTCATTTTTATTTCTCCAATCATACATAGTTTTTAGTTGACACTTTTTTATATTGTACCACAAAATTCTACAAAATTCCACCAGCAGAGGTAACTATGTAAAAGCGGCATCAGCCTTTCGCCAATGCCGCCGTTCTCGGTTATAAAATGCCTGCCTTTTTCAGATAACCTACGCTGTCATAGCAGCCTCGGAAATAAATTGCTTCCTGCTGCATATCGCAAAGCCTTGCCCGAAGCTCCAGAATTTCTATCAGCGCCGTACATTCCTGCTCGGATAAATCACTTGATTTCTCCGTATCGAACACCGCCATTACTTTCGGATACTGCCTGTAAAGGCTCTCTATCTTTTCCTCTATGGAACGGTATTCGGGATTGGTTTCTCGCAGCTTGGATATGACGGAGCTTAGATATTCCTCAAAAATATTGCTGTGCGCATCGACAAAGGTTTCAAATTTGAAATTATCAAGCACGGTTTTCACCTCCGATTTAATACTTCTTGCACCTATTATACTGCCCCAAAAAGGTCATTACAAATATACAAACAGCATTATCTCTCTCGATTTGCACATTTTCTTTCGGGCTGCTCCTCGCTCTGGTCTGGCTCGGTATCCATAACGGAACGGTCTTTTTCATTCAGATTAAGCTCGATATTGAGAGCGTTCAGCCGTTCCGTCTTTTCCCGCAGCTCATCTTCAAAGGCAAAGGGCTTTTCAACCTCTGCTTTTGCGGTTTGTAGCTGCTCGATGGTTTCCGTCCGCTTTGTCTTTGCGACCTCCAATTTTACAGGGATTTTCGCAAGCTCATTTTCAATTCGAGTCAGATTGCCGAGCGCATCGCTGCCCAATTCCACCTTGTGCTTTGCTTTTCCGCAAAGGTTTAGGCAGTAATGGGTGTTGAGCGTATCATAATAAACCTCCATTCTAAAGCCACGGTAGCTGCCGATTTCCACGGGATTTGCGAGAGTATTTTCCTTGCAGACGGCAAGGAGCATTTCGCCTGCGGCTGCTTTTTCGGTAAAGGTCACGCCTTTTATGGTCATCGGGCAGAACTTATCCTCGTCCTGCGGCTTGTGCTGTTCGGCAAGTGCCGTGTCGTTTTCGTAACCCGCAATGCGTTCCTCATACTCCTTTATGGTCTGCGGATAGAATTTGAGTATCCTGTCCTCAAGGTCGTAATGCTCGGACAGATAGCTTTGTTTGAGTACACGCAGCTTCGATACCTGTATATCCAAGTCCATTTTCTCCTTGAAACGCTCATCGCCTGTGGCAAGCATTTTGACCTCGGCAAAGGACAGTGCAACCTCGTCCACATCTTCGGCAGAACGGACGGGGCTTTTGCTCGTCATTATCTGGCTGATAAATTTCTGCTTGCTCTCTACCAACTGATAGAGGTAAGCGTCAAAGGTTTGCTCGGTAACATAGCGATAGACCTCAACCTCTGGGAACATATTGCCTTGCCGTTCAATGCGCCCTTGCCGCTGTTCAAGGTCGCTCGGTCGCCACGGACAGTCCAAATTATGAATTGCTTTGAGCCTGTCCTGCACATTCGTACCTGCGCCCATTTTCGGGGTAGAGCCTAAAAGAACACGCACTTCACCGCTTCTTACCTTTGCAAACAGCTCCTTTTTCTGTGCGTCGGTAGTCGCCTCGTGAATAAATCGTATCTGCTCCGCAGGGATGCCCCTGTCGGTCAGTTTCGTCCGTATATCGTCGTAGACATTGAAAGTGCCGTCATTTTTCGGCGTTGACAGGTCGCAAAACACAAGCTGCGTTGCCCGTGTATCGGCGTTTTCCACCCAGATACGGTACACATTATCCACGCAGGCGTTGACCTTGCTGTTTTCAAAATCGGGCAGCATCGGGTCGATAAGCCTTTGGTCAAGTGCCAGCTTGCGCCCGTCATTTGTGATTTTCAGCATATTGTCGATATACGGCTCTACAAGTCTGTCACGGACTTTCTCGGCTCTCTTTGCGAGGGAAGCGACCATTTCCGTTTGGATTTCGCTCGGAGCGACCTTGATATTTCGGTAATTGACCTTTGGCACGGGGAGCTTCAGCATATCGGCGGTCTGAATGTCGGCTACCTCACGGAACATCTGCATCAGCTCTGGCAGGTTGTGAAACTTGGCAAACCTTGTTTTCGGGTGGTAGCTTGACCCCTCTGGGGCAAGTTCCAGAGCCGTTATGGTTTCTCCGAAGGTGGAAGCCCAACTGTCAAAATGCTGCAAGCCGTTTTGTACCAAAGTGTCGTACTGCAAATATCTCTGCACCGAGTACAGCTCCACCATAGAATTGCTGACGGGCGTACCCGTTGCGAAAATCGTTCCTCGGTTGCCCGTGATTTCGTCCAGATAGCGGCACTTCATAAAGAGGTCGCTTGACTTCTGGGCTTCGGTCTGAGCAATGCCGCCCACTCTGCGCATCTTGGTATAGAGGTACAAATTCTTGTAAAAATGGCTCTCGTCAATAAACAGGCGGTCAACTCCGAGCTGTTCAAAGTCGATTACCGTATCCTTGCGCTTGGTATCATTGAGCTTGTCGAGCTTTGCCTTGATACCCTTGCGGGTTTTCATAAGCTGCTTGACCGTGAATTGTTCGCCTTTGGAAGCCTGCACATCTTCAATACCTCGTTCTATATCAAAGAGCTGCTTTTCCAACTGCATTTTCTGGCGTTCCACGCTCATCGGGATTTTTTCAAACTGACTGTGTCCGATAATGACCGCATCGTAGTCGCCTGTGGCAATGCGCCCACAGAATTTCTTGCGGTTGCCCGTTTCAAAATCCTGTTTGGTCGTAACAAGAATATTGGCGCTCGGATAGAGCCGCAGATATTCGGAAGCCCACTGACCGACAAGGTGATTGGGAACAACAAACATTGATTTCTGGCAAAGTCCGAGCCGCTTGCTTTCCTGTGCGGCGGCTACCATTTCAAAGGTCTTGCCTGCGCCTACCTTGTGGGCAAGGAGTGTATTGCCGCCGTAAAGGATATGAGCGATAGCGTTTACTTGGTGCGGTCTTAATGTGATTTCTGGGCTGATACCGCCGAAAGTAATATGGCTGCCATCGTACTCACGGGGACGAATACAGTTAAAAGTGTCATTGTAATATCGGACAAGGCGGTTTCGCCGTTCTGGTTCTTTCCATATCCAATCCGCAAATGCCTGCTTGATAGCTTCCTGCTTTGCCTGTGCTGCCGTTGTTTCCTTTGCGTTGAACACCGCTTTCTTGTTGCCGTGTTCATCATACACATAGTCAAAGATACGGACATCACGCAGGTTCAGAGTATCCTCAATAATGCGGTAGGCGGAAGCCCGCTTTGTTCCGTAAGTGCTGTTTGCCTTGACATTATCGAAGTCGGAGCTTTTGTTTTCAATAAACCAATCGCCGTTAAACTCGGTGTAGCGCACCTTGATTTTTCCTCTGGCGTACTGCGACGGGGTGAGCAGCTCCATAACAAACTGCTGAATATCCTCCTGCGGTATCCAAGTCGTTCCCAGACGGACGGAGATTTCGGCAGCGGATAGGTCTTTCGGAATGACCTGTTTTAAGGCTTCCACATTGACCGCAAGCTCTGGGTCGTCCTTTGCCGCCGCCTGTGCAATAAGGAGCTTTGTGCGGACATTACCCGACAGATACTCATCTGCGGCTGCATAGGAAACAGGCTCGGAGTTCGGCACTTTGAAGATAACGCCGTGCAAATCCTTAACAAGCTCATCCTGCGTTTTGCCCGTAAGCTGTTCCATATAGGGCAAATCAACACGGGCTTTTTCTCCGATGGATAGGGCGAGGGCTTCGCTCGATGTTTCAACCGAGGTTACTTCACGGTGCGGCTTGATAGTCCGCTTCGTGAACATGTCCGCTTTCCGCTTGAAATTGCCCTCATCATCAAGCACCTCCAGAGAACACAAAAGAAAATAGCTCTCGTCCGACGCAAAGGCAAGATAATTACCTCGGCTGTTGATAAGACCGTATTTCTCGGTATAACTGTCATACAGGCGGTTTAGGTTTTCCTGCTCGGTGCGTATCATTTCCTCTGGGTAATCCTCGGTCTGATACTCAATGAGCCTGCGCACACAATCCCGTATTTCTATAAGCCCCTTGATACGGTTTTCCGCCGTCATTGATACGGTAGCAGGAGTCATACGGTCATTCTCTCGGAAATAAACCTTGCCGTCTACCAGAGCGAATGAGAAGTTGCGTACATTCGGGTCGGCGGGGATTGAGTTATTCTGCTCGTCGGAGATTTGGTCTATCTCATTGTCAAGCTCTGTGATTTCGCCGTTTATCCTTTGAACGGCATTGTGAAGCAGCTCGGACAGAGATTTATCCTCATAGGCTTTGCAGGCAGGCTCTGATTTCCCGAAGCGTGTGCTTTCAAGCCGCATTTGTCCAAGCACCATTTCGGGGTGCTGAACAAAATAGCTGTTCATCGTAACGCCGTTCTTGTCTGTGTCCAGATACACCCAATCTGGCTCAACATCAATTACACGGTCACGCTTTTGCAGAATGAGAATATCACTTGTGACCTCTGTACCTGCATTGGCACGGAATGTGTTATCTGGCAGACGGATTGCGCCTAACAGCTCGGCTCTCTGAGCAATATACTTTCTTACCTCTGGGCTTGCTTTGTCCATTGTTCCCTTAGAGGTAATGAACATCACAACACCACCTGCACGGACTTTATCAAGCGCCTTTGCGAAAAAGTAATCGTGTATGAGAAACTTCTGGGCGTTGTATCTGCTGTCGTTCACACGGATTTCTCCGAAAGGCACATTGCCGATAACCACATCAAAATGGTCGTCTGGGAGCTTTGTTTGCTCAAAGCCCTCTATGGCAATGTCGGCTTTCTGGTAGAGCTGTTTTGCTATTTTACCTGTCAGTGGGTCTAACTCTACGCCGTGTAGCTTTGAGCCTGCCATACTTTCGGGCAGCAAACCGAAGAAATTGCCTGTGCCGCAGGACGGCTCCAAGATGTTGCCCTGTGAGAAGCCCAAGCGGTCGAGCGCTTCATACATTGCCTTGATGACAACGGGCGGCGTATAAAAGGCGGTCAGCGTTGACTCCATAGCGGCGTTATATTCCTCTGGGGATAGGCTCGCATACAGCTCCTTAAACTCGTCAGCCCAAGCCGCATTGTGTTCGTCAAACGCCATAGACAAGCCGCCCCAACCGACATACCGAGATAGGATTTCCTGTTCTTCGGGCGTGGCAAGGCGGTTTTCGATTTCAAGCTCGTGCAGAAGATTGATAGCCGCCATATTGTTGCGGAACTTTTCTTTTGCTCCGCCTACGCCGAGCGTGTCATCGGTAATGCGGAAATTGTGACGGTCAGCAGATAAAGCGGCTGGAGCTTCCGTCTTTTCTTCGGGCGGTAATTCGGCTTTTGCCTGTTCTAAAAGGCTTCGGATATAGCCGATTTTCTCCACTCGGTTGATAGGAAAGCCTGTACTGTTCTGAAAAGTGATGTCACGCAGGGAAACATCGCCGCTTATCCTGCTGACGCTCTCCACAACATATTTGCGGTTGTCTATCGTGATTTCTTTGCCGATAAGGTCGGCGTTGTCCTGTATGATAACGGGATCTAAACCTTGTTTAGCACGTTCCACATACAGCCATTCCTCGGCTTCTTTGTCGGCAACCGCTTTCTCGACTGCCGCCAAGCCTTCATTTGCCGCTTCCTCTGTGGGATAGGTCAGAATTTTGCCGTAATCATCGGCGTAATATTCCTCTCGGATATTATCCCAGATAGCATAAACATCTTCGGGGGCGGGAAACGCATCCGAGGTCATTAAAATCTCAAAGCGTTCCTCTCTCGGCTCGGATTCATATTCCGAAGCAAACTTTTCCGCATAGGCAATCATCTCATCTGCCGCAGACGATCGTTCTGGTGCTTCGGCTTTCCTGTACCAGTCGCTTTCGGTAGCCATAATCGCGGCAAGGAGCTTTTCGTCCTCTGGCGTCAGCTCGGTATTCTGCTCCAAGAACGGGACAAACACATCACGCCCCAAGCGCAGACTTTCCATCCGTTCTCGGTAATAATCCTCGCCCTGCCGCTTCCATTCGGGGATAAACGGGCATTGCGGCGACAGGCAGTAATCATAATAATTCTTGATGTGGGCGATAAGGTCGCCCTCGCCGTCGCCAATATCAAAGCGCCCCTCATAGTGAAAGTCCTCGCCGCCGACGGTGGCGGTAATCTCAAAATCTGTCTTGTGATACCAACCGATTTCCTTGCTTTCACGCTCTCGGTGCTGCTTTTCGTCCAGAACACCAAGCAGCTTGTTTCCAAGGGCAAAGCTCAAATCCGTATAACGGTCATTAAGCTGCCTGTCATAAAAAGCAGGGTGTTCGGAAAAGCCGATAGAAAACTGTATTCCGTCTGCCTTTTTCTCGGACGGTGTTTCTGTCTGCTGCTTCTCGGTCACGACAACTTTCAGATGGTCATTTACAGGATTTTTCTTGAGCTTTTCTTCAAAATCCTCTCGGCTGTATTCCTTGCCGAACAACGGAAACTCTGCATTTCGGAGTGACACGGCGTTTTCGTCAAAATCTGTAATTTCGTATTTGTCTGCACCGATATAAACCACATCGCCCTCATTGTAGAGATAGCGAAGCGGATGCAACTCCCGCAATTCCTCGGAGAATTTCCACGCATTGCTGCGGCTGAAAACCGATGTTGTTTTCCATTGTATCTGGGTAAGAAAATCAAGGAGCTGTTGAACAGTAGCGGGGTCGGACAAGTGCTGTTCCATTTGCTCAGCCGTAACATCGGCAAGGTCGGAACGCTCCACATTGGATAACAGGTCTTTTTCATACCCATCCAAGTCACGGATAAAGTCCGACATTCGCAGGGCAAGAGTATCCCGTTTGTCGGCAGGCGGCAGGTCACGATGAGCGTCTATAAAACGCTGCCTTGCCATTTGCCTC
>OGIG01000990.1_pt1 | contig 19528 bp, 19 predicted proteins | sample 1571601 | NCBI WGS metagenome assembly OGIG01 (sample SAMEA2581953, study PRJEB24529) | metagenome | biome: Human gut stool | place: China | collected 2011 | reverse complement strand
CAGCTATCTAAGTTGTAGCGATTTTTTATATTCTCCAATTAGTTTACAATAATGCTTAAAAATGGCATTATTATGTAGAATTGGGGAAAAGTTGGGGAAGAAATCCTCAAAAAACATTGATATTTCTAATAAATTTTCAGTAAAAGACTATGGGAAACCTAATTTTATATTTAGTAGTCTTTTACTTTTTTATCGTGAAAAATTTAATGACTTTTTAAATCACTTTAGTGAAATTTGAAAAAAGATTTTAAACTAGTTTTTTTGTAGTAACAAGTTTTGTAATACATTTCCTGCATTTCTATTATGAGAGATAATAGGGTGTACATAGAAATTAAATGTTGTTGTAATTTGTGCGTGACCTAATCTTGCTGCTACTACTGCTACATCAATATTTTGTGATATTAAAAGTGTAGCATTTGTGTGTCTTAATCCGTGAAAATTAATTACAGGTAGTCCTATTTGTGCTACATATTTTACAAACCATTTGCTAATTGTAGAGGGGTGCATAGGTTTGCCATCAGCTTGTACAAATAACCTATTAGAATTCGTCCATAATTCTCCGTAGAATGATTTTTGTTCATCATACCATAACTTATATTCTTCAAGCAAAGAAACGACGAAATCAGGAATTGCTACTTCTCTAATAGAGCTTTCTGTTTTAGGTGTTTTTGTAAATACACCTTTGTCTGCTAAATATTGACTAGAACGATTTATACTTACTATACCAGTTTTAAAATCTACATCTTGCCATTCTAATCCCATAAGTTCACCAAGTCTTACACCAGTAAACAATGTTAAAGTTATTGCTGTTTTATATTTAATGTCATCTACAGATAGTTCATTAAGATTTGAAAGGAGAACTTTACATTGTTCATCATCATAATATCTTCTTTTTGGCTTTTTACTTTTAGGTGGTTGAACTCTTTCACAAGGATTAGAGAATAATAATTGCCAATATACAGCTCTATGAAGCATTGCACGAATTAATCTATGGTGCTCTAATATAGTTTTCTGAGATAAAGGTTTTAATGTTCTATAACCATTGTTACATTTAACACGCCTTATTTGAGTATCTTTATCTAACATATCATAGAATTTCATTATATCAGTAGGCTTGATTTTATCTAGTTTAAAATGTCCAAGATAAGGTAATATTCTTGATTCCAACATTCCTAAGTATCTTCTGTAGGTTGAAGGCGCTAATTCTTTAGAACCGTAATCTCTTTTCCAGATCTCGGTAAATTCTTTAAATGTTATAGACTTACCCTCAATAACTGTTCCTTGTTCTACTTCAGCAACAAACTTTGCAAGTTCAATTTTAGCTTGCGCTTTAGTTCCATGAACTGTTTTAGTATGACGTATAGGTTTTCCATCTAAATTAAAACCATGACAAACTATTAACCTGTAACTATTTTTGCCTCTTTTTTCAATACTCCCGGCCATTACTCTGTTTCACCTCCTTTCGAGTTAGTTAATTGGTAGGGAGAATGCAATTGTTAACTGACGATATGATATCACAGCAGTTAACAAAATACAAGAGTTAGCTATTAAATATATTGGCTTTGGAATTATATGTAAATAAAATGTAGAAAAATGTCGAAAAGAAAAAATGTTGAATTTGTTGGTAATACTGGAATATTAGCAGAAAAAATGATATAATGCGACAAGATAAGGAGAGAATAAATATGGCAGATAACATTGTAAAAGAATTGGTAAAAGTTGATCTACATATACACAGCGCTGCGAGCATAAAAGATGGGGCAATAGTATCTGAGAATACAATAGATAATATCGATAAACTTTTAAATAATTTAAGAAAAGAAGAAATAGATATGATTGCTATAACAGATCATAATGCTTTTGACTATGATTTATATAAAAAACTTAAGGAGCATGAAGGTAATGAATTAAAAAAAGTTTTGCCAGGAGTTGAATTTGATGTTGAATATTTGGAGAAAAGAGTTCATGTTATAACAATTTTTGATGATAAAGATGACGAGAAAGTGAGAAAAATAACCTCAATAATGAGAGATGCTGAATTTGATGCAAAAGATTGCTTTAAAGAGAAAACATTCAAAGATATATTAAAGAATATAGATACTAATGTTTTATTGATTGTACATCAAAAAAGTGGAATAAGAGCAGGAAACCAAAATGAAAATTTAGCTCAAATTGGAGAAGAAAAATTTGACGAAATTATAGGTGTGGATTATTTTGATGCAGTAGAATTTAGAAGTGGGAAAGTAGAAGGAATTTTAAATGATTATAAGAATGAAAAAAATTTAGAGAATCTAAGGTATATTACAGGAACAGATTGCCATGTGTGGGAAGTATACCCTCAGCAAAATAGAGAAAATAAATCGGATATAAAATATAGTTATTTAAAATGCTTACCAACTTTTAAAGGTTTGGTAATGTCTTTAACTGATGCCAAGAGAGTATCAACTTCAAAATATGATATTACTAAGCCATATATAGAAAATTTAAAAATAAATATAAATGGAAAAGAGAAAATGATTGAATTATCACCAGGGTTAAATGTAATGATTGGAGATAATTCAATAGGAAAAAGTCTAATACTTGAAAATTTGATGGATTCAAAGTTTTCTGAAATCAAGGAGACAAGCAAAAGAGAAGGATATAAGAAATATCTTAAAGATAAAAAAATAAAAGTAGTACAGATTGATGAAACTAAAAAATCAAAAATTGATTTTGATAGACAAGGAGAAATTAGAGAGAAGTTCCAAAGTGGAACGAAATTATTAGATGTTGACTTTTTTAAAGATAAATTTCAAGATTTTGATACTCTTGAATATTATAATAGAATTAACGAAATAGTTAATTTGTTTTTAGAAAAGACAAAAGAGAATCAAAAAATAAAAAATGTAAATAACGAATTAGATTATGATATATCAATTCCCGCAGAAATAGAAGAACATACATATAGATTCAGAATTATTGATGATTTAGAAAATGATGCTAAGAATTATGTTGAAATTATAAGAATATTAAAAACTATATTAGCTAATATATCAAAATTAAGAAAAATTCAAGAATTTAAAGATATAAAAGTTTTAAAATTGATAGAAAATAAAGTAATTAGACTAAAAGAAAAATACGAAAGTTTAAAAGGAAAAGAAGAGAACAAGTCTGAAATTATTAATGTAATAAAAGAAATATGCAACAAATATGAAGTAGAAAATAAGGAAACTTCTGAAACACAAGATAATATATTAACTGAATATAAGCAAAACATCATTGAAGCTAGAAATAGAATAGTAAACAAAATAAAAATGGAGCAACAAGAAGAACATGATTTCTTAGATGATTATGAAGAAATAAGTATTGCTGGTAAATCAAATATAATAAACAAGTATAATTTCTTAAAGAGAACGAAATGTAAGAAAATTGATAAAAATAAGATTGTCGAAATATTATCGTATCCTCTTTCTAGAGTTAAGAATAAGGGTCAACTAGATAAAATAGATGAAGATGATTTAAAGTCAAAATTAAAAAAGAATTTATTAGATGAATCATTGAGTAGTGATGAAAATTATAAAAATATGGTAACTGAATATGTTAGCAAAGAGATATTAAAACAAGAAACGGTTATATTATATAAAGACAAAGATATTTCATCAGGTAATTCTCAAGGAAAAAATGCATTAATATATTTAGATGTATTATCAAGTGATAAATCCAAAAACATGTATATAGTGGATCAACCTGGAGATGATATATCACATTCAAACCTAAATAATAATGTAATAGAGATATTTAGAAGAATGGCAATAAATAAGCAGGTATTATTTGTGACGCATAAGCCAGAGCTTGTAGTTAACTTAGATGTTGATAATGCAATAATATTAAAAGAAAATGAAAATAGTGGAGAAGTTGAAATAACCAATGGAGCTTTAGAATATGAAAATGAGGAAGAAAATATTAATATTTTAAAAGATGTTGCTAATATTTTAGATGGTGGAGAAGAAACCATAAGAAAGAGGTGGAAAAGATATGACAAATAATATTATTATAACTTTAGAAACAGATAATACTAATTTAAAGATAAAAGTTAATGGAAGGATAAAAAAGAAAATAAATATAACTAATAAGGTTATAAATACAAAAGAAATATATGATATGTTAAAGTATAATACAGAAAATAAATACATATTAAACTGTGAAAAAATAAAAGAAGAGGATACAAAAGGAAAAAGCAATGAAGTTAATAGATTATATAACTATGTATACGATTTATTTAAAACAATAATAGATGCAATAGATGATATAAACCAAAAATAAATAAGACTTAATATAAAATAAAAAGGTTACAAATTTTGTAACCTTTGTTCTATTTGTTTTTATCCAACCATTCATCAAATTCACCATAGGATTTTTTGTGAGCTTTAATAGCATTAATAAATTCTTTAGCTTCTTTTTTCCATTTCTCATAGTTGGTTTTATAATATTCAATATCTGGATTTCTTTTTACTGCCATAGCTTTTTTAGCATATATTTGTCTGTATTTACCATATACAGGTTCTTCATTTTCTTTTCTTTTTTGAGATGTTTTAATCCCGTATTCTTTACAGGTAATATCTTCTGCATATTTACCATTACAATATAAAGTAGTATTCTTATCAGAGAAAAAGTATTTTCCACAAACTTGGCATTTTTTTATATAATCAATATCATTTAATACTATATGATAAAGAACAATATAGAAATATGCAGATAAATTATTAGTTTTAAAATTATATTTATTGCCAACTATTTTTTCACCATTAGGATCATTTTTTGTCATAATGTTTATTAAAAAATTTTCATCAGATAAAGGATTAGAAATACCTTTTTGAATTTCACCCAAAAGTTCATTCATAAACGCTTCATCTGTAAAAGAAAAGTTCAAAGAGTAATCACAAATATAATCTTTAGATATTTCTTTTAAGTCTTTATTAATATTTTGAAAGATATAAAATCTTTGAGCATTACTTAAATTGTTTAAATTTTTTTCTCTGTTATTATTAAAGATATAATCAACGAAATTTCTAAATAATAATTGTACTTTTATTAAAGAATCTTTTTCAGTTTCATAAAAAGATTCTGCACATTGTTTTAATAACTCTTTATTAGCAATATGAATAGGCTTGTTAGTACCAATATTGATGATATTTTTGTCAAAACCTTTAAAAATTTTAATCAATTGTTCTTCAGGTATTTTATCTAAATATAAAAAGAAAAATGTACAGAAGAATTTAAAGAAATCATCAAAATTATTAAAGTCTAAGTTTAAAAATTCTATTAAATTATCACCCAATGCCATTTTTCTATATTCATAATTTAATATTAAGTCTAAATCTACTTTTTCTATATTGCGCACAAATAGTAGATTCTCTGGAATAGGTGGAATATTTTTATAAATAAATGAAAGAAATATTTCGTTAAAAGAATCATCTTTTCTTTTAATTTTAGTTTCTTTGTATAATTTATCTACAAGCTTTTTTTTATTCTGAGCAGATAGATCAACTTTTCTTTTATCAAATACAATAGAAAAAAATCTAGTTATTTCAACTGGATTATTTTTATTATATAAATTTAATTCTATTGAGTATTTATTAGAATTTTGCATTTTAATTCCTCCATGTTAACAGTAAAACTAGGTTACGGTAGTGATTTTAGTTGTTATCAATTCTCAAAAACTTTCATAAAAAATCTTGTACTTGTTAACTAAAATTAGTATAATTCAATTGTTAACAAAAGTCAATAGGTACCATTGAATAAAGAAAGGAGGATTCAGTATTGGACTTAAAAACAGTAGAAAGAACAACATTAACCATGAAAGAAGCAGCAGAATATTTAGGAATTAGTTATTGGCTTGCTAATCAGTTAGTAAGAAGGAAACAAATACCTTGTTCAAAAATTGGAGGCAAGTTTTTGTTTAGAGTACAAGCATTAGATGAATATTTAACTAAAAAAGAAAAAGATTCAATGTCTAATTAACTGAAAGAAAGGTGAAAGGAGGTATGGCAGAGGTATCATGGATTAAACTTAGTACAAATATTTTTTCAAACAGGAAAGTTGCATTATTACTGAATGAACGTGATGGGGATACGTACTTCAGAATATGGATACAATTGTTAACTATTGCAGGACAATGCAATTCAAATGGAAAATTGATTATAGGGGAGAATAGTCCATTAAATGTGCAACAATTATCAAAAATTTTAGGGAAATCTGCTAAAAAAGTTGGAGAAATATTAAATAAGTTTATAGTTTTGAGGATGATAATTTTTGAAAATAACTGCTATGAAATAAGAAATTGGGGAAAGTATCAAAGTGCAGATAAATTAGAAGAAATACGAAAAAGTAATAGAGAACGACAAAGAAAATTTCGTGAAAAAAGTAAAATGAAAGATAACGTTACAGAAGTGTTAGAGTAACACTATAGATAAGAAAAGAAAAAAGTAGATAAGATTTATTACTAACTGAAAGAAAAATTTATAAGTTAAGTAATAAAAAAAGCTAGTATAAGCCGTCAAACTAAATACTAACTTTAATCAAATTTTATGATAATATTTTAATTCAAAATCTTAAAAAAGTAAAGAAAAATTTAGAAGAAGGAGGAATTTATATGAGCAAGAAAACTAAAAAGGAGCCAATAACATATTCAAGATATGGAGATTATTTAATACCAAATTTAATATTGGACAATGGAAAAGTTAGACCTAAAATTGGAAGATACGGAAGGCTAAGATTAAAATTTTTAAAGGAAGAAATGAAACCAGTTTATACAAAAATGTTAATGGAAGATACACTGACAGATTATTTATTAGAAGTAGATGCTAGAGCTACAGATATGGAAAATATGTTGATAAATGAGATGAAAAAATATCAAAACATTGATGAAAAATTAAAAGAAGAAGATCAAATGAAGTGGGTTGGAGCAATGAATATGATAGCATATTCAGCAAGAGAAATGGTACTTGGAAAATGTATAAATACTTATAATATTTAATAAAAGAAGTGCTTGAATTAATAAAAAATTCAGGCGCTTTTTTAAAATAACTATATAATAAAATTGTGAAAAGAGAGTACATTTAGTGTCTAGCCAGCACTGAATTTGTACTCCCATACAAATTCTAATGTGGGATATCCCAAACCCAAGACGAGAGAAAATAAAATCCGACAGATTATTTGCAAATTGTGGAAAAAATAGTAAATTTATGATAGAATACAAGTAAATATTTTTTTGGGAGAAATGCAATGAAAGAGTTAGAAGAAAAAATAGTAAAATTTGCAGAAGATAGAGATTGGTTACAATTCAACACACCAGAAAATTTAGCAAAGTCAATATCTATTGAGGCGGGAGAATTACTAGAATGTTTTCAATGGAATAATAATTACGATAAAGATGAACTTAAATTTGAAATTGCAGATGTTATGAATTATTGTATTCTTTTGTGTCATCAAATAGGAGTTGATCCTAAGCAAATAATTTTAGATAAAATGAAAATATCTGAGAAAAAATATCCTGTGGAAAAAGCTAAGGGTGTAAGTACAAAATATGATAAATTATAAGGAGTTAAAAATGGAAGTAGAAAATAAACTAATAGAAATTTTTACGAAAATTGCAAATGGGGAATATACTAGATTTGATGAAATGGAGGATTTAGCTACTTCTGTAATTGAGTTAAGTGTTACTAATCCAGTTGAAAAAGAAAAAGCAAAATTGATGATAAAAACAGCTAGAGAAATAGCTGAAAAGAATATTAAGAATAATAATTAATGGGGGCAAATTATTATGATAGTATATGAAGCGACAAAAGAAATATTTATTAATGATGTAATAAATAATCAAATAGCTGGTAGAATAGAACAATTATATAGACTAAGAGTAGGACAAAATGTTAATCCAAGAGAAAAAGAAGCTTGGAAGAATTCTATGATGTATATGAATAATGTTTTAAATGATGTTAGTATTCCAAATAATAGTGGTATAGCAATAGAATTTAAAATTCCATATACTTCTAAAAGAATAGACTTTATTATAACTGGAAGAGATAAAGAAGGGAGAAACATTGCAATTATAGTTGAGTTAAAACAATGGACAGAGGCTGAAATTGTTGAAGGTCAAGATGGTATTGTTAGAACTTTTACAGGTGGTGCAATGAGAGAGGTTGCTCATCCATCTTATCAAGCATGGTCATATGCAGCTTATATTGAAGATTTTAATGAAAATGTTCAAAGAGATAATGTAAAATTATTACCCTGTGCATATTTACACAACTATGAAAATGTTGAACCCAAAACTATATTATCAGACAAATATAAAGGTTATATTGAAAAAGCTCCTGTATTTATTAGTGGCGATGCTCTCAAATTAAGAGAATTCATTAAAAAGTATGTTACAGAAGGTGATGACAAGGAAACATTATATTTAATTGAAAACGGAAAAATAAAACCTTCTAAATCATTACAAGATTGTATAGCAGGAATGGTAAAACAAAATAAAGAATTTATATTATTAGATAATCAAAAAGTAGTATATGAAACAGCGATGGAAATGGCAAAGAAATCTAATGAAGATGGTAAAAAAAGATGTTTAATTGTTAAGGGTGGACCAGGTACAGGAAAAACAGTTTTGGCAATTAATTTACTATCAGATTTAACAAACAAGCCATATGAAATGGTATGCCACTATGTTACTAAAAATGCTGCGCCAAGAGCAGTATTTAAAGCTAAATTAAAAGGAACAGAAAAGATATCTAAAATAGATAATATGTTTAAAGGTTCGGGAATATATACTGAAGCTAAAAAAGATGATGTGGGAGTAATTTTAGCAGATGAAGCACATAGGTTAAATGCAAAATCAGGTATGTTTAAGAATCAAGGAGAAAATCAAATAAAAGAAATTATAAATGCAGCCAAGTTTTCAGTTTTCTTTATTGATGAAACACAAAGAATAGATATTTACGATATAGGTTCAGTTGCCGAAATTGAGAAATATTTAGATGAATTCGGAATAGTAGGAGAAGAAAGAAAAATATTAGAACTTGAATCTCAATTTAGATGTAATGGTTCAGATGGATATTTGGCATGGTTAGATGATGTGCTAGAAATAAGGAAGACAGCAAATAATGATGGATTTGATATCGATTATGATATTCAAATAATGGATAATCCTAATGATGTTAAGGATAAAATATTTGAATTAAATAAAATAAATAATAAAGCAAGATTATTGGCAGGGTATTGTTGGAATTGGATTAAGGAAGGTAAAAATGATACGAAGGTTCACGATATAGTTATACCAGAATATAACTTTGAAATGAGTTGGAATTTAGGAAGCAGTTCGACTTGGGCAATTGATCCTGAATCTGTAAATGAAGTAGGATGCATACATACATCTCAAGGATTAGAATTCGATTATGCAGGAGTAATAATTGGTAAAGATTTGAGATATGAAAATGGTAAAATTATTACTGACTTTACAGAAAGAGCAAGTACAGATAATTCATTAAAAGGAATTAAGAAAATGTACAAAGAAAATCCTGAAAAAGCATTAAAGTTAGCTGATGAAATTATAAAAAATACATATAGAACTTTAATGACTAGAGGGCAAAAAGGTTGCTATATTTATTGTGAGGACAAGCCTTTAGCTGAGTATTTAAAAAGTAGGATAAATAGATGCAATGGAATTACTTATTCGGTGGATGAAGATGAATATTATACAGAGTTGAGCGTTGCAGAAGATAGCGAAGAATATAGATATGAATAAAATTTTTACAAAAGATGATTAGATAAAAACTAATTATCTTTTGTGCTTTCTGGAGGAAGTAGATGAAAAAATTTAAGAATCCGTTTGCAATAAATGAAAGTAAAGAAATTATTTATATAAAAACAGGAGATATAAATAATAAAGAAAAATATAAAAATTGTTATTGCCCAGAATGTGGTGAAAAATTAATTCCGAGAATGGGAGAAAAAAATAAATGGCATTTTTCACACTTAAGTAATAAACAATGTAATGGAAATTTTGAAACAAGTCTTCATTTATATGCAAAAGAATTAATCAAAAAAAATAATAAAATTTTATTACCTTATTTAATATTGAGTGAATACTTAGAGTTTAATAAGATGGATCCATCTTTTATTCAAGATATGCATAAATGGGAAAATGAAAATCAGGAAAGAATTACAAGTCAAGTATTTATAAAAGAAAATAGATATTCATATACATGGATAGAAAATGAAGTAAAAATTGATGACTTTATACCAGATTGCATTGTCGAGATAGGTGGAAAAAAACTAGCAATAGAAGTATATGTTACACATGCAGTGGATGAAGAAAAAGAAAAGAAAGTAAAAAAATTTAAAATAGATATGCTTGAAATTGATTTAAGTCATATTGTAGAGGATATGCAAAAAGAAGGATTTGATTTAGATTAATATATACTCTTTGATTCTGTAAGATGGTGGATTTATAAAACTAAAATAGAAAGTGAAGAAGACAAACTATATCAAAAAATATATAATACAAAACAATATATTTTAAGCGAAAAATATACAAAAAGAGAATTATTTGATAAAAGAATTTTGGAAAACAGAAAAAAAGAATACGAAGAAAGAGCAAAAATAACTCAAGAGCGTCAAAAAGAAGAAAAAAGAAAATATGCTATAGAACATAAAGATGAGATTAGAAAAAATAAAATCAATAAATTTTTAAATATAATAGAAAATTATAGTAATAGAAATGCAAATAATATTATACATATATGTAATATTCCAGTAAGAGGGGAATATGTATTTGACTGTTCAAGAGAAATATGGGAAAAAGCTATATATGACAAATTTATATTAAATAGAGAAGGTAAAAATATTCAATTAGCTAAAATAGTTTCTTGGGTTGAGAAATATTCTGGATTAAAGTATTTTAAAGAATTTGATTATAGTAAGGATGAAATATGGGATTCGAAATATGACGCTGTAAGAAATTATTTAATAGAATTAGAAAAACTAAAACTTATAGATCCTTTAGATTACAATATCACAAAATTTGGACAAATTAGAGTTGTAAATAGTAATAAAAATAATGCAAATTTAAAAATTGTTAAAGAATATAAATGCACATTAGTATGTAAAGACTGTGGTGAAATATTTAATACAAGTGATAAAATTAATAAATTCTATCTTACTAATTTTGAATTAGATAAGGATTGTTTTCAAAGAATGATAAATAATTACAAGATTCGACAATCTTTTTAAATTAATTGATTAATATATAGTTGGGGAGATGATAATATGAAAATTTCAGAAATTTTAGGGATTGGAAAGACTCAATTTGAATTGGATTTTGTAGATATAGATGTTGATGGAGATTTACCACTTTTTATTGATCCTATATATATATCAAAAGCTAATACACCAATGATAAATAAAATGTATAGTACATTAAATAATTTTTTTGAATATTTAATGGATCTTATTAATACTGGAAATATTACAGAAGCTAGAAGTATTTTTATGAACCTAAATGAGGTTAATGATATTCATTTAGGCTTGTCTAAAAATGAGTCACGAGGAAATGGAATAGGTAAAAAATACCAAAAGGAAATATTTGATAATATTTTAAATACTGCGAAGAAACATGAAGGATTGTTAAACCAAATACAGGATATAAAAATATTTGTACAAGGAATAGATAGGGATAGAATTTCTGATATGGTATCAAATATTATAAAAAAAGAGTTGATAGAATATACAAAGCAGCAATGTGAACTAAATAATATAAGATTGACACCTGGGGTGCAGACAGGATTTTTTTGGAATGCTACTACTAGATCATGGGAAAACAAATTAGACAATATGCTTGTAATAGATGGAAGAAGGATAATTTTAGTTCCTAGATTAATTGTTTCATATGCTAAAGAATATACAGCTAATAAGTTTGTTCAACATTTTGCTTTGAATTATCTTCAAGAACAAAATATTAAAGATAATACCTCATTGGTTCAAAGATATACAAATAAAAAAGGCAAAACAAGAATATGGGTTACCAAAAATAGTATTAGAAAAAAAGAAAAAGACAATGGTAGAAAAATAGATAAAGAATGGATAGCTAATTTCGTACAGAAAAATCCAAAGGTTTTTAATGATTTTAATGAAAGTGTAAAAAAAATAAAAGCAGAAGAAAATATCAATACTGAAGGAATAGACAAAAAAACTGTAGCTCAATTTCTAAAAGAAAAATTAAATTCAATTGAAGAAGGAAATCAAAATGCAGGTAAATATCATGATTTAATAATAGGAATATTAGAGTTTCTATTTTACCCCAATTTAGCAAATCCTAGAAAAGAGACTCCTATTCATGAAAGAAGAAAAAGAATTGATATAACTTTTGAAAATAGTGCAGAAGAAGGTTTTTTTAATAAGTTACCTACAATATATCAAATACCATCAAGTCTAATAATGATTGAGTGTAAGAATTATAAGGAAGATATAGGTAATCCAGAAGTAGATCAATTATCAGGTAGATTTAGTACTAATCGAGGCAAATTTGGAATGTTATTATTTAGAAAAATAAGCAATGAAGAATTATTAATGAATAGATGTAAAGATATTTGTATGGATAAAAAAGAGATAATAATACCTTTGATGGATAAAGATTTAAATGATGTGCTAGATTGTATAATAAATAATGGAGAAAATAATATTGAAAAAATAATATCAGACAAATTTTTTAAAATTATAAAAAATTAATAACTGGTTTGAAGAAAGGAAATGTGAAAATGAATAAATACGAATTAGAAGTAGATGATTTGAACATACATAATACATTACTAGAAGATAAGCTTAATAATAAAGAGTATTTAAGTAGTATTATTAGACTTATAAAAAATATTAACGATAATGAAGTTATATGTATTGATGGGGAATGGGGAGTAGGAAAAACATTTTTAATTAAGCAATTTGAATATCTTATTAATAATTATAAAAAATACAATGAAATAGGACAATTTAAAGACTTTGATGAGGTAAAGGATGATTTAACAAATATTATAGATAATAATTTAGTGTTTTATTATAATGCTTGGGAGAATGATGATCATGATAATCCATTTGATTCAATAATTTATAATATATTAAATGCATATCCAAAATTCAAGGATAAAGTGACCAGTAGGTTTAATAGCGAAGAGTTTTTAAAAGAAGTATTACAACTTTTAACTAAAATTGTATCTAATAAGCTTTTTAACATAGATTTTAATTCTGAAAATATTGATAAAATAAAAACTTTTGAAGATTTATCTAAAGAAATAAACACAAAAGAAGAAAAAAAACTATTATTTAAAGAATTAATTAACAAAATATTAAATGACAAGCGAATGATTTTAATAATAGATGAATTAGATAGATGCAATCCATTTTATGCTACTAAAATGTTAGAAACAATTAAGCATTTTTATAATTTGAAAAATGTAACAGTTATTATTGTTACAAATAATAATGAGTTAAAAAATATAATTAGTCAGCAGTTTGGAGCAAAATTTAATTCCTATAGTTATTTAAATAAATTTTATGACTATATAATTACCGTTGATAGCTCAAGAAGCCTAGATTATTGTAAAAAATTTTTGAATTTTAGTAATGATACATATTTACCACATGATGTATTTTATGCCATGCTGAATAAATATAAATTTACATTAAGAGAATGTAATAAATATAGAACATTGTATGATACAGCAAAAGATTATATAGAGAGGGAAAAAAACAATTATATGTTTTTAGATAAAAAAGAAGTTACTATTATATATTCAATAATTTTACCAATAATTTTTGCATTTAAAATTAAAGATTCTTCTGCATATAATGATTGCTTAAATAAAGGAACTACAGCATTAAAAGAAGTATTAATTGATGTAAAAAAGTATTTGGATGTGACTGGAAAAAAAGGATGGTTATATGAATTTATTAATATTCCTAAAGATATGGAAGAAATACCTGATGAATATTTATTTAACAAAATAATAGAAGCCTATTTAAAGATTTTTACAACATATGGTATTGATAAAACATTTATGAAAATAATTAAAGTTTCGCTATAAGGTAGAGGACTATAGCGAAAGTAATATTTCTATTTTAGAAGAACATAATAAAAGTTTTGCCATTTTAAGGTTTTTAAATTTTTGATAAAATTAATGATAAGTGTGATACTAATAGTACTTTTTCTATATTAGAGTGAAAAAGAAAGAATTAATGGGAACTATGTTCATAGAGCAAGTATCTTAATTTTAATATTACAATTGTGCCACTTTTTAATAATTTTGTGGCACAATTGTAAATTACTATTCATCAAAACGTCCCATAACTAACTGAGATCCATCCACAACCCCATTTCTATAATACTTTTCATTCCAATAATCGCAATAATCTAAAAAATTATCATCAAGTTTATGTAATTGTTGTCTAACATATTTCTTATTACATTCAGGAACATTCTTCAAAATTCTTTCAACTATTTCATCAAAATAAATCCAATGTTTTTTATCCTCATCACAAGATAGAGAAGAAATCTCCTCCCCTCTAAACATTAACCAATCTTTTAAAATATCATCATTAACTTCTCTTAAATTTTTCATAATAAATCCTCCAAAATAATTCTTGATTTTATAGAAGATTACTGTATTTTTTTACTATACAAAGTTGGGAAAATTTTGGGAAGAATTGCTTCCAAAAACATCCTAAAATTGCATAAAAGCTCAATAAACTAAATCTTCTATAAATGGCTAAATACCAACAAAAACTCTAATTTTCACAAAACTACAAAAATCGGTCAAACCTCGCTCATAACCCCAAGCCCATCTCCATAATCTCCGCCAAGCAAAAACAAGAAAAACAGCAAAAAACATTTAAACAATCCACAATAAGTGATATAATTGTGGAAAAGAAATAAAAATAGCAAAGGAAACAATATGATAAAAGTATATAATCTAAAAAACAAAAAAGAATATATAGAAGAAGTAGCAACACTAGAATATGAAGAATGGGCAGACGACAAAGAAAACAACAAAAATAGAAGAATAAATGAAAAAATAAAAAAGATAGAAAAAAATTTAAATAGCAGCAATTTTTGCAAATTAATATTGCTAAAAGAAAATAGCCTAATAGGATTTATATCAATATTCCCCAATGACAGTAAAGAATGTCCCAATCTAACACCATGGTATTCAACAATGTATGTAAAAAAAGAATATAGAAAAAAAGGATACTCAAAAATACTAAATGATGCAATTTTACAAGAAAGCAGGAAAAGAAATTACAAAGAAATATTTTTAAAAACAAAATTAAACAATTATTATGAAAAATTCGGTGCCAAATTTATAAAAACATTAAACAATGGAGAAAAATTATATAAATTTGAATTATAAAAAGATTTGCTAAAACACAAAATAATAATTCAAAATCATAACTTATAGATTAATAAAACCATAAAAAAAGATTTAAAACAGCCAATAGACTATTTTAAATCATAATACATACCTTGAAATAAATTCTGTTCCCTCATAATTTTATCCAAACCATTAAGAACCCACTTTTTATGCAAATTCCAAGAAGGGGCAACAAGCAAATCTTTAGGAGCATCTGCAACAATCCTATGAATAACTACATTTGGATTAATATGAGTTAAAACATAAACCAAGCAATCCATATAATAGTCAAAAGAAATTGGAACATATTCTCCTGAATAATACAAATTAGCCAAACCAGTATTTTCAACAACATAAGTAGAGTGAATTTTTATTCCTTGAACATTATGATGGTTAATAAAATCAACACTATTTTTTACATCATTAAAAGTTTCTAAAGGAAGACCAATCATAAGATGGACAACAATATCAATGCCATATTTATTAAGAAGTTTTGTTGCGTAAGTAAAACTAGAAGATAAATAACCTCTGTTAATAAAATTTCCAATATCATCATTAGAAGTTTGAAGACCAAGTTCAACACAAACATAATATTTATCTTTATAACTACTTAATAATTTAACAATATCTTCGTTTATACAATCTGGTCTTGTTGCAACTTCAAGTCCAACTATTTTGGGATTAATTAAAGCTGCATCATACTTGGCTTTTAAATTTTTTATTGAATCATAGGTATTTGTAAAATTTTGAAAATATGCTATAAATTTATCTGCGCGAAGGCTTTTATAACTATTAAAATAATTAACAACTTGGTTATGTATTTTATCGATTTGGCTTGTACCATTTGCACAAGAAATTAGTTCGCCAGAACCTTTTTCACTACAAAAAATACATCCACCTGTAGAGATTTTTCCGGTCTCTGTTAGGGCATGTAAATCCACCATCAATGCATATTTTTAAAGTACGCGTACCAAATTTTTCTTTTAAATAATTGTTTAAATGTTTATATCTTGCTATATTTTCCATAATGGTATTATAGCAAAAAATAATAAAAAATACAAATAAAGGAAGTAAAAATGATAATAAATAATATAGAATATGAAATAAATAAAGGCAAAAGAAAAAATATATATCTTCAAATAAAGAACGGAAAAGTAATAGTAAAAGTGCCATATTACGTAACAAATAAACAAATAGAAGAAATAGTTTATAAAAAATCTAATTGGATTCAAAAATCTTTAGAAAAGTACAATCAAAAAAATAATGAATTAAAAAAATATCAAGAAGGTGAAATATATAAAATTTTAGGAAAGGAGTATATTTTAAAAATTAATTATGAAGAAACTAATCAAATTAAGGTAGATATAACAGACTGCAACATAATTATAAATTTACCATTTACATATAAGATGGAACCAAATTTATCTAATAAAATAGAAAAGATAATAAATAAAATGTATATGCAAATAATACAAAAACAATTAGATTATACTATGAAAAAAGTTACAAATATGGTTGGACTAGCACCAAAAAAGTATAGGGTAAGAGATATGAAAAGTGCCTGGGGAAGCTGTTCTTCTACAAAAAATATAAGTATAGCTTTAAAATTGATTGAATATAGCCCTAAGGCATTTGAATATGTTGTTTTACATGAAGTGTGCCATTTAAAACATATGAATCATTCAAAACAATTCTGGCAAATGGTAGAGGGCTATATGCCAGATTATAAAAAATATAAAAAAGAGCTAAATTCTAGCAAGTATGATAGGTAAAATTATAGAAAATCTTAACGAAATAATAATATAAAAGACTTATGATAAAAATCATAGGTCTTTATTTTATGTAGAAATTCAATGTCTAATTTTTATAATACAAATAATTTGTTTAATATACATGCCCCTAAGAAAAATGTATTTTTATGTCAAAAATATTACTAAAAAAAAATGAAAATGACATATATATATAAGTATTCTTAAAAACTATAAATCCCTAAGAATATTATGTAATAGGATTTAAAATCCTTCTAATAGTTATATTGACTAAGGTTAAAAAAAAATAAATAATAAAGTATAAAATATTTTAATTTATAGGGGGATTAACATGAAACCAAAAAATCTTGACACAAAAGCAAACAAAAAATTATTTATTATAGCAAGTATAATTCTAATTGGAATTATAATGGTTGTAGCTATGATTTACAAAAGTAGCGGTACAAAAGAAATAATTCAAGGGCAAGAGTCAAAAAGCTTAAGCCAAGAGGATGAAAATTCATTTGATTATGGAACAGAAAAGGGAAAAGTAATAATAATGTATCAAGATGAAGATGGAAATAAGATTGCTGAGAATGATGAGATAGAGGGAATAGTTGGAAAAGAATATACAACAAGCAGAAAAGAAATATCACATTATGTAGCAGCAAAAAAAGACCCTTTAAACAAAATAGGAAATTATAAGAAAGAAGATATTACTGTAGTATACCAATATAAGTTAATTCAAAATCTAGTAAAAACAAATGTAAGTGAAGGAAATAATGTAACAATACAAATTGGAAATGAAAGACAAAGCAGAGATTATAAATTGGTATTAATGCAAGAAACTGAAGAAGGAAAAAAGTTAACAGGTGGAAAATTTAAAATACAGTCAGATATAACAGTAGATGGAACAACAACAAATGGAAAACTTACAATTGGAGCAATAAATGTTCAAAGCGAAGGAACAGAAAATTACACAATAACAGAAGAAGAAGCTCCACAAGGATTTGAAAAAACACTTACTTCAAACTACGTTTTGCAAATACAAAAAAAATATAATAATGAAAATAAACAATATGAGTTAATAGCAACATCACAAAATAATGAATTAGAGTTAGAACAAACTCAAAATGATGAAATATTATTAACTATAAAAAATAAAAAAATACAAACAAATGAAATAGCATTAAAAAAGATTTTAACTTCAATTAATGACACACAAACAAAAAAAGAGGTTACAGCAAGAATTGAGAATGGAAAAGTTGTTTATGACAAAAGTGAAGAACCACTTGAAGTAAAAAAAGGTGAAAAGATAGTATATACAATAAGGGTATACAATGAAGGAAATCAAGATATAGTAGGAAAAACAGTAGAAGACATAATTCCGAATGGCCTAAAATATTTAAGTGATAGTAAAATAAATAAAGATTATAAATGGGAAGAAGAAAATAATTTAGTAAAGACAAATTATTTAGTTGGAAAAACAATAAAAGGTTTTGAAATTGAAAATAACGAAAAACCATTATATGAAGATATCAAAATTGAATTAGAGGTAATAAAAGAAGAAGGCACAATTATAAATACAGCAAAAACTGAAAGTTTAGAAAATGAAAAAGACATAAATAATAATGAAGATGAAGAAAAGGCTAAAATAATAAAGGATGAGCCTAAAACTTTTGATTTAAGTATGCAAAAATATTTGTATAGTATAGATGAAGAAAAATTAACTAATAAAGAAATTGTAGCAAAAAATATAGAAGGCAAAATTGAATATACAAAAAATAACGAAATATGCAAAGTTGCAAATAATCAAAAATTAGTATTTACATTAAGAATATTTAATGAAGGAGAAAAGCAAACATTAGGAAGAGATGTATATGAATATATTCCAGAAGGATTAGAATTCCATGTAGAGGATGGAAACAACAAACAATATGGATGGGTAAAATCTGGAGATGACAAAATAGTAACAAGAGCACTAGAAACTGTATTATTAAATCCAGGAGAATCAAAAGAACTAGAAATAACATTCAGATGGATAAATAGTGAAAAGAATCTAGGACAAAAAATAAATATAGCAGAAATATCAGAAGATGCAAACGACTACAATACAGATGACATAGACTCAACACCAAACAACAAAGAAAATCCATATAAAGAAGAACAAGAAGACGATGACGACTTTGCATTAGTAATTCTATCAATAAAAACAGGTGCAACACAATTTATGAGTTACTTTACATTAATAACAATAACACTTGCAATCGTAGGTGGAGGAATAATCTTAATAAAGAAATATGTATTAAAGTCATAAATGAAATAAGAAGAGATTAGAATTTAATTCTA
>OGIG01000974.1_pt1 | contig 19954 bp, 7 predicted proteins | sample 1571601 | NCBI WGS metagenome assembly OGIG01 (sample SAMEA2581953, study PRJEB24529) | metagenome | biome: Human gut stool | place: China | collected 2011 | reverse complement strand
TAGTTTTTTATTACATATTTTTTAATTGAGTAAATTCCTACAAATAATATTCCTAATACAGAAATTATTAATGTTGTATAAATTATTATTTGTCCAGTTCTTACTGTTATTACTACATTTGCACTTCCCAAGTCATTTTCTTTTTCGCTCTTATTTCCTGGTGTTGAGTTTTTATCTTGTAGTCCTAGTATGTTGTAGTCCTCTGCAATTTCTGCTGTATTTACAACTGTTCCTGTGTTTTCTCCTGTCATCTTTTTAGATAGTACTAAAGTAATTTCTTTGCTTTCTCCTGGATTAATTACTGTTTTTGATAATTCTTCACTATATATGTTTCCATCTTTTCCAATATATGCATTTGGATTCAGCTCTGCACTAAATTTCAAATCATCTGGTATATAGTCGACTATCTTTTTAGCATATCCTGGTACATTTCCTTCGTTTTTAACTACTATTTTGTATTCTATTATTACTGTGCTTGATGCCATTTGCCTTGCTGCAATTTCTGTTTTTACTAGAGTTTTATCTTTGTTTTGATATTCGTTTATAGAAACTCCTGCATCATTGTTTACTGTTATTTTATTTATATACTTTTGCAAACTTAAATCAAATTCTGCAGCTCTGTATATACCAAGGTCTATGTTTTCTATGCTTGAATTTAGTATTTCAATTGTATCTGTTAAAGCAACTTTTGTATCAATTCCCTGATATACTATTGTAGAGTTTATAGCATCTGAGTTTACTTGCTCATCTACTCCATTCTTTTGATATTCTGTTACTGTATATATTTGTGTATTATATAAGAATGCTACTAAATACTCTCCTTTTTGAACTTTATCAAATGTATATCTTCCTATTGAATTTGTTATTGTTGTTAGTTCTAGCTTTCCTGTTTTCTTATTTATTAATAGTACTGTTATGCCAGATACTGTTTCTTCATTTGAATCGTATTTACCGTTTTTATTTGCGTCTATCCAGATTTTTCCTCTTATCTTATTTCCTTTGTCGTCTTCTCCTGGATCTACTATCTCATTATTTGATACAATTCCGTTTTCTTCATTGTTTGATATCTCGTTATTGCCTTCTATTGTGTTATTGTTGTCATCTTCATCATCCTTAATAGCTTTTATTATAAAAGTTATTGTAGGAGATTGTTTTGTACCCAATCCATAGTGTTCTGTTTTTAAATAGCTTGCTATTTGTTGTTCTTTGTCTGTTTGTTCTTGTGTTACTCTTAATGTAATTGTTATTATTGCTTTATCTTGTTCCGGTAATTCTGATACAATGTATTCAACTCTTTTTTCTGTTTCATTTTTTTGTGTTATATAACTCTCTGTTCCGTTAACTACGATGTTTCCAGATACAAATTCTGTTCCTTCTGGTATATTGTAAATTGTTGTTATATCATTAATTTTATCTTCGCCAGTATTTAATAGTTCAAATTGTGTTGTAATTAAATCATCTGTTTCTACATATATATCAGTTAAATTATTAGCTGTTATATCATATGAAATCTTTTTCGTTTCTACTAATATAACATTTGACGCATATTCTTGTCCGCCAATATTTGTTGTAGCTTGTATTTTCATAGTATCGCTTATTGCTTTTACTTGTGCAGATATAGTAATTTTAACTGCCTCGCTCTCGATTTTAGGTATCTTTATTTTTACTATGGTCTTATCTTCATTTACACTAATCTCTTGATTATAGTCTTTATCACTACCTGCTCCCAAATATTCCATTCCTGCTGGTAATTTATATTCAACTTCTATATTCTCAAGAGTTTCTCCTTTTAGGCTATTCATTGTCAAGCTTGTATATACCATATCTCCCACTGCAACTCTTTTATATGTATCTTCCATATACAGTGATAAAGCTATTGGAGAGTCCTGAATAGTAACTCTATATTCATTTGTTTTAATATATCCATCATATTGTTTTGCTTTTACTCGTGCATTTATTAGAGTTTCTCCACTTTCAGCTAACCACAATCCAATCGTAACCTTTCTAGTTTCTCCTGGTTGAATGTCATTTGTCTGTGCGGTAACAACACCATTCTTGCAAGTTATTGAATCTACAGTATCTTCATATATCATATGCTCTGGTAAAGGTATTTCTACACTAACATTTTCTAAAACTTGACTTCCTGTATTTTTTATTTCTGTGTACATTGTTACTCTTTTACCATATGTTACTGTTCCATTGTTTTCGAAATCATATGTATATAGTCTAGCTTCTATTGATGGTCCGTCTTCTGCTTTTAATGTAATTTCTGGTGAAACCTTTGTTTCTGCAACAGTTCCTGTTTCTGAATTATTATTTAAATATACCATGTAGTTTGATTTAATTTGGTCTTTGTAATTTACTTCTGCTGGTATGTTCAAAGAATAACTCCATGAAACATCTTTATGAGAAACCATTTCGTTGTCTAATACTATTAAATAAGATTTTGCTGCACTGTAGTTTGCAACTGCTGTCGACCAACCATTGCTTACTTTGTTTAAGTCACTGTCTGCTGAATCACTTTCTGAATAGTATATAGTATACGAACTTGCTCCATTTAGGGTAATTGCTCCATTTAGGGTAGTATTAATTGTATTACCCATTAATGAGCTATCTGTGTAATTTGCTGATTTTGTATTTGGAATTCTTCCTAATATTTTTACTTCTGAAACTCCATTTTCATAGTTGTTTATTATTCTTCCATTTACATTTGCTGTTCTTGCATTTTTAAACGCATCTAATTTTCCTACTGTTGTTTCTTCATTTACTAGTGAGATTTTTGCACCATCTTCTGAATATGCGCTTATTTCATTTATTGCTACAATTCCCTTTGGTGCTACTACATTTAATGTTGTTGATACTCTGTTTGTTGTTCCTGCATCATTTTCATTTGTGTATTCCATTGCTAGTACATCTTGTTTTGATGCTATTGTTTTATCTGCATCTATGTCTGCATATATCACAACGCTTGTTCCTTTTGATGCTTGGTCATTGTATTTTGTTTGTTCTCCTTGGAAAGGAATTCTTATAACTTTGCTTCCTCCAACATTTTCTACCTGAGCTTCTCCCATTTGTAATTCTTCGTTGTATAATGGTTTTACAGATTTTATTCTTATGTCTGTTATGTATGATGGAAAAGATATTTTTATCTCTGGATTTTTGTATAACAAATCTTTCTCAGACATTGTTTTTAATATAGCTGTTATGCCTACATTTTCATTTGTTATTACAGTAGATATATTTGAGTCTATTGATATTTCTGCATTTGATGTTGGTTCTACTAGTTCTACAAAGTTCTCTTTTTCTATCTTTCCAACTTCATTGTTTCCTAAGAAAGTTTTGGTTGTTGTAAATGTTCTTAATGCTTTTAAAGTTTTTATTACGTCTGTGCTATATTCTGCTTCTTTGTTTATTGCTTTTTCTATATTTATTCTTAATTTTCCTTCTGCTACTGGTTTTGTTGTTTCTATTGTAATGCTGTTTGCGCCCTTTGTTGAAAGGTCTAATACTATATTTCCGTCCCCGTCAGGTGTTAGAGTTTTATCAGCTGTTTCTATAACGGCTTCATTTGCTATAATTTTTATTACACCATCTGTTCCAAATATTCTTTGGAAGTCAGTTTGTGATATTTTTACATTTTTAACATATAGATTATTTGCTGTTGTTGCGATTGTGCTTGCTTTTTCATCTATAAACGTGTCACTATCTACAGTTATTGTAAGTTTGTCCATTAAATCTGCATAACCTACTTCTATACTGTATTCCTCGTTTATTCTTGATTCTCTTTTGTTTTCTTCTTCTGTTGTTTTGTTTAGATACATGTATCCTTTTCCAATTGTTGATTCTTTTATTGTTTTTTCAAAGTCAATAAATTCTCCTAATTTACCGCTCATTGTTTGATCTATGCTTGCTGTCGTCTCTTTTGTTACTTCTGTGTCTGCATAAGCCACACATTTGTAGTTTGCTGTTGATTGAACTTGCTCTGTATTTGCTCTTGTATGCTCATATACATTAGCCGAATAAATGTAGTTTATTGCATATTCGTCTGAGTTTTCTTTATTCCAAGCAACTTCTCCTGCTTCATTTTCTACGTTTGTCATTGTTATTGTTAGTAATGAATTTTCTTTGTCATAACTATAATTTGCTTCTGTAAATTCTTTTCCTGTATTCTCTCCATTTGTTGCACTTGTGCTATTTGCATATACTTTTACTTTTTCTGGTTTTTCTTCTCCTATTGATGGCACTGTTATTTTTATTTCTGTCGTTTTTATTGGTAATATGTTTTGTTTTATGTTTGTTTTAACTTTTGTCTGTAATAAAAGTCCCTTTTGTTGATCTATGCTGTAAGGAATGTATTTTGTTATTCCATATTCTAGTTCTAGTTCTGGTTCTGTGTGCCATTGTGTATGTATAACAATTGTTTTTGATATTATTTTTTGTTTTATGTTTGAGTTTGTATAGCTTCCTGTTACTTTTACTGTATTATCTTGGTTAAATTCATTTATTTTTATTTTGTTGTCATTGTTTTTTGTGGAAATATTTAAAACAATTTCTGTTTCGCCTGGTGCTACAATTTTGTTTAATACTACAACTTTTTTGTCTTGGTTGATTGTTTGTATTTTACCAGCATTACTTTCATCATCTGCTATTTCAAAATTGCATGCTGAAAAGTCTATCGTTGTATTTTCAAGATAGCCCACTTCTTTTACTCTTACCTTAACGTACACCTTCTTCTCTTCTTCTTGCTGAATATCTATAACCTTTGTGTGTGTTCCGCCCTTGTAGTAAACATCTATTTCGACATTGTCGTTATTGGTGGTTACTCCTTGGTTTTCTAGTTCACTTGCTGTTTTGAATTCATCTTTGGCATAGCTTATTACTGGGCTTGCCACTGTTAGCAATAGCATTAGTGCTAGAATTGATGAAATTATTTTAGTTATTCTTGTTTGCATAGTTTAACCCCCAGAATATTTATTATATTTACTTTATTATCACTCATTTTTAAAGGTTTTTCAATGGTAATACTTACCTAGAAAAAGCACGTTATTTTGCTACAATTACGGATATTGCTTTTCTTAGGGTTTATTAAATTTCTATTACATTTTTTGCTTTATTTTTACTCTTTTTTATAGTTTTAATTTTACCCATAATATGGTATTTTTCGTCCTTCCCTAGGTTTTTCTCGTTTTTGCACTTTCGGTTTAATTTTTATAAAATCTTCCAATCCCTATATTTCCCTAATGTTTTCCACTTTTTTGTCACATTTTGTGGATTCTTGGCATAATAAAAAAAACAACTTACTAGATTTCTCTAATAAGCTGTTTTTATTTATCCGTTTAAGATAGATTTTATTCTTTTTTTGTTATTTTTCTTACTACGAGTATTCCTGCTATTAATATGATTACTATTCCTATTCCTAATACGTAGTAAATGTATTTTTGTCCATATGGTGGCATTATTGTCACTTGTTGTGAACTATCTGCATCTATCTCTGTTGGTTCTTTTGTAGGATCTTGATTTCCTACTACTGAGTATGCCATTCTTCTTCCTGCTGTGTTTTTAACTTTTACAAGCTCTGTTAAGTTATTATATGACTTATCATCACTAGTACTATCTGCAGAAATTGTTTGTGTTAATACTAAAGTTTTGGCAACTACTGATTTACTGTTGTTAATTACATTTACAGCATTGAATGGATCGTTCTTTACTGTATCTGCTATTTTATTTGCTACATTGTTTTGGTCTGATATGATTGGAACTAGGTCTTTGCTTAATGAGTCTGTTGTTAATATTGTTGTATACTTTTTAGCATTGTCTAGTATATCTCCACTTATCAATCCGTTTGAAGCCAAATCATTTGCTGATACTACATTCCATCCTTCATTTTCAGATGCTACAAATTTTATGTTGTTTCTTGTTGTATGTTCATCATCATCTGATTGATATCCTACATAGTCTACCATTGTCATTGGGTTTGTTTTTACTATTGTATTGTCTTTGTCGTTTGGTATTTGCCCTTTGTAGTAGAATCCATTTGTGTTGTAATCTACTTCACCAACGTTTGCGACTGAGATTAAGTATGTTATTTTTATTTGTGCTCCATGTATTTGCTCTTCGTCCATTGTTAGTTGTACACTACCTTTTCCTCCTGGTTCTCTAACTGCTGGTTCTTTCATTGTTTTGTTTATGTAGTTATCTTTTTCTGTATAAGTATTGTTTTGATCTTGTTTATGAGCTTTATGGTCTACCCATAGAACGTTTGAAGCTTTTCCTGTTGCATCAAATAGTATTGAATTGTTGCTTAGTCTTACTTCTGCGTGTTGTACTTGTTTTGTTACTTTTAATTGTGCTTTTGGTCTTTCTTGTAATCCTAAGTTTATTCCTTCAATATTATAGTATCCTGATTGATTGTAATTGCTTGATCCTCTATTGTTTGAACCACTTGCTGATGTATCACTTACTGTTCTATCATATTCTATTTCTACATTTATTTTTGCAGATTTAGCTATCATGTATGTATCTTGTGTTGTGTTATATAATTTTTGAGATAGAGCATTTGTCACTTCATCTTTTCCACTATATTTATTTACATAGTTTCTTGTTCCTTGAGTTGATTCATTTCCCATTATATCTCTTGCATATGAGTAATTTGCGTCTTTGTCAGATTCTAGTTGTCCTAATGCTATCCAGTAACTGTCGTCATCTGGGTTGCTTTCGTTGTAGTCTGAACGATATATTGTTGACTTGTAATCTTGTCCATTGTATTTTATATATCCATTATCTGCTTGGTCTGCATTTCCATAAGTGAATACTACATAGTATTCTCCTGGTACATATCCTTTGAAAGAGTATTTACCATTTGAATCTGTTTTTGTTGTTGCTTCTTGCCATTTTGAACCATCAAATATTTGCGCTGTTCCTTTTTTGTTTGCATCATATAATGTAACTCTTGCATTTGGAATTCCAGCTTCTCCTTCGTCTTTTCTTCCATTTCCTTGTTTTGTATTTTCTACAGTCTCTGTTCTTGAGTCTTCCCATACAAAACCTTCCATAGTTCTTGATTCAGAAGATATTATAATCTTGATGTATGGAGCTGTATCTGTATCGTTTTCTAGTTTTTCTTTTACTATACTTCCGTCATGTTTAAATGCTCTGTCTTCATTTCCTAATACAACGTTTCCTGGTTTAGAGTTTGTATCTATTATACCAGCTTCGTCTCCTTGTGTTGGTGAACCTGATGTATAGTCTGTTCCTCTATATTCTCCGTTTGGAGGTGTTGCACCTTTTCCATAATATGTTTTATATCCATTGATTTCTGCTACGTTTTCTTTTCCTTCTGAATTCTCGTCTAGCATTATTTTTCCATTGTCTTTGTTTACTCTGAATGTTATGAATACATATATTTCATTGTTCATATCTGAATCTGATAATATGTTTTCCATTCCTGTTATATAAACTTTTTTGAATCCTTCTGGAACGTTTTTTCCGTTTTCAGAATCTGGATATATACTTGTATCACTTAGTCTTGCATCTTGTATTTTTGTCGAGTCATATTCTCCAATATATGCTCCTGTTACAGTGTAGTCTTGATCATAGTAATCAACTACCTCTGTTACTCTTGTTGCAATTTGTGATGATAGATTTGCAATCGCTAATCTATATGTTACATATACTTGTAATGTTTGGTCCTCTGAACCTGTATATTCATAGTCTTCTTTGTATAGCTCTCTTGTATAGTTTACTCCATAATATGCATCTTCAAGTCTTGTTTCTATTGTCCAACATCTTCCATTGTTTTGTAGCTCTTGTCTCTTATTGTATTTGTATGTTTCTGTTTTTCCGTTTATTGTTTGTGTTACATTGTAGATGTCTTTAGCTATTGCTAAGTCTACTGTTTGTCTTAATGTGTAGCCTTGATTTATTTTTAATACATTGTATTCTCCTGAATATACTGATGTATATTCTACAATTAGTTTACCTGAGCTATCTTTTGCAAGATTTCCTCTGTTTGCATGGTTTATTTCGTTTGCTAATACAAATTTGCTATTTACTGGATAGTATTGAATATTTCTATTTTCTACTGTGTCCATTGTGTAAGAAGATATCATACAGTCTTGTACGAATTTGTTATTTTTTCCTTTTTCTGTTGGATTTCCGAATTCATCTATTAATCCTTCATCTTCTAATTCTTTTCTTGTATATACTTCTTGATAACTTCCGTCACTAGATTTGTAGTTGTTTGGTGTTGAACGTATTTCTGTGAATTTAGCATTAAATGCTTTTCTTTCTGATACGTTATCTAATCCCTTTGAGTCATCAGATGTATGTGTTGCTTTATGAACTGTTGGTTCATAATATTGTCCATTATATACAAATTCCACAAAATATTTATTAAATGGATTTAAGTCTGTAAATAGGTATTCTCCTTTTTCGTCAGTATATGTTTCTCCGTATACTGTTTCTTTTCCATTAGGATCTTTTTGATGTAATATTACTTTTATTCCAGACATTAGTTTCTCGCCATCGCTATATTTACCATCTAGCTTTGTCTCTTTACCAACTCTTTCGTCACACCAAACTTTTCCGCCTAATTTCATTGTAATGTCTATTTCTTGCTCTTTTGTTGTTTTTACTGTTGCTGTTGCTTTTTCTACTCTTACGCTTATCAATTCTGTTAATGGCTGTCCATCTCCAAGAACTTTTCTTGTTGATTTTCCGTCAGCTGAAAGCATGTCTACATATGGTTGAGAAAGGAATGCTTTTACAGTCATCGATTTTCTTTCTGAAGTACTACTTGTTTCAATAGGTGTACTTGTTGATATTATTCTATCATTATGTGCATTTTTCTTTACCTCATATGTACTAACTTTTCTATAATATGTTCCTTCTACTTTTATTTCTCTTTCTATTGGTTCTCCATGTCCTATGTATGCATATGTTACACCTTTTGCTCTTAGCTCATAGAAGTCTGCTTGACAGTTTTTGATATATTCAAAGTTTGCTCCCAATCCTAATTTTGTAGGATATTCTGCTTTTTTAGCATTTACTACAATATAGAAGTTTTGACTTCTACCTGGGAATTTTTCTCCATTTGAATATGTTTTTCCATCTACTACTATGCTAAAGTCGTTGTTTTTGTAGTGTAATTCTTTTCCTGTATTTGTTGTTACTATTAAATCAGTCATGTTTGAGAAACTTGCAGATGATTTTACAGGATAATTTTTATTTTCATATGCTTTTGCAGACATATAATTGATATCTATTGGTCCTACTATAAATTCATCTTTATTTCTATCACTATCATTTCTGTTTACAAATACTTGTGCATTTGCTGTATCTATACTTGCTTGGTATCCGTTTTTCTCAATATCTTTTATGAATTTAGTATAAGCTAGAGCTTCTCCGTAAAGATATTTTCCATTAACTGATACGTTGTTTCCTAGATTGTCTGGTCCTTGTATTGTGCCTCTTCTATCATTTTGCATCCAATATGCTGTTTGAATATCTTCTGGTGTGTAACCAAACTCAGCTCCGCAAAGTATGTATGCATTTTCATCATTTTTAGCTGTTTTCTTTGCGCTTCTTGAATACCCTGGATTACCATTTTCGTCTTCCATAACTCCGACTCTTGCTTGGTCATCATTAAATACTATGTTCTCTGGGTCAACTTCTCCATTACTGAACTTGGTATTACTTATTTTATTATCACCTTTTAATTTTGCTACTATGTTTGCACAAACTTGTTTTATTGTTGAGTTTGTAGCCTCACTAACATATTTTTTTGCAAGTCCTGCATATGTACTACTAGCATTATATGTTGCACATAATACATATTCATCTTCATTTAATCCTGTTGTATCAAATTCTGTAGGATGTGGCCCGTTTGATATTCCGGTAGTTATTCTTTCATATGTTTCATATTTGAACATTCCTTCTACTCTTGTTGACACCAATCTATCTGTACTTTGTGATGGATATGCAGCATTAAATTGGTAATTTATGTCTTGTAACATATTTGATTTAAGTTCATATACTTTTAGTAGTTTTACTGCTCCGGTTGTTCCTTTAAAATCACTTGCTTGAAGATAATGTTTAGAACTATCATATTGACCTGTTCTTAACATTGTTCCTCTATCAGCACAGAATATCCAATGTCCTTCACTATAAATTGGAACTATACCAGTTACCATGCTATGTCCTAGTTTTCCGCTTGCTGCTGATATATTGCTTGATGTTGGAATCCAGTTTGCTGCTTTTGAAACTGTTATTGAAGCCATTAATAAAATAGTTAGTATTGTTAGTGTTTTTGTAATTCTGGTTATTTTGCTTTTTAGTTTATTCATTTTTTACCTCCCCTCCTATTTTATAACTCTTTTTTTGATTATATATGTTCCAACTCCTATAATAGCAATTATTGTTATTATTAGAGTAGTATAAATAACTGCTTCACCTGTTTTTACTCCAGTTAATACATTTGCTATTGAGTAATCATCTTCATTTGTTGATTGATTTCCTGGTGTTGAGTCCATGTCGTTTATACCATAATCATTTGATGCTTCATATATTTCTGCTTTGTTTGTTATTAGTCCAAAGCTTTCTTTTGTCATATTTTTTGTTAATACTAATTTAACTTCTTTGCTTTCTCCTGGATTGATTATTGTGTTTGCTAATGCTATGTTGTATATTGTTCCGTCTTTTCCCTCATACCAGTCTTGGTTTAGCTCAGTGCTAAATTTCATTTCACTTGGTAAGTAGTCTGCAATCTTTTTAACATAACCAGGGATTGCTCCTTCGTTTGTAACTATAATTTTGTATTCTACTACCATTGTCGATGAGTCTGCATATTTTGATTCAAAGTCTATTTTTGCAAAGTTCTTATTGTATTCATGCTCTGTTGTTGCTTTGCTTGTGTTTACTGTTATGCTTCCTACTATTTTATCTAGTTTCAAATCAAATTTTGGGTCTTCTACTATTCCTAGGTCGATGTCAAATTTGTTTTCATCTTGTACTGTTATTTCTTCTGTAACAGCAGCCGTTATTTGTTTTCCTTCATATACTATAAGTTTGTCTATTGCATCTGAATTTAATGTTTCATCAGCGCCTTCAACTTGGTATTTTGTAGCACTATAATTTGCTGAGTCATATAAGAATATTACTGTGTATTTTCCTGGTGCAATATTATCAAATGCATATGTTCCATTTGCATCTGTTACCACTTGAGTGTTCATTTCTCCTGTTGCGTTGTTTAATAGTCCGACTGTAACTCCTGCAACTTTAGTTTCTTCTACTTCTCTAATACCATTTTTGTTTGCGTCTATCCAAACTGTTCCTACTATTTTTTGTGTTTTTACTACTGGTTCATCTTCTTTTCCTGGAACATATTTCTTTATTGTGTTCTTCATTTCATTTACTTGTATTGTTCCGATTTCATTTTGACTAACACTCGCTTTGTTTGTTATTTCTGTATCTTCCTCTACCATGTTAGCTAAAACATTTACTTCTACTATGACTGTTTTTTCTGGTTCTATTGTAAGAATTCTCACATATGGATTGCCATTTTCGTCTGTTCCATTTATTGTTTCTGTTGTTCCATCTGGATATGTTACTTTTATTCCAGTATAAACTAGTTGCTCTGGTAGGTAGTCTGTTAACTCTACTCCTGTTACATCTATATTTGATGTATTTTTAATTTCAAATTTATATGCAAATTCTTCTGTTGTTTGTATTGCTATACTACTTGGTATATTTGCAGTTTGAACAACTTTTAGTGCTGGTTTTCCTATTTTAATGTTAAGAGTGTTTGAATCCTCTTGAATTCCATCTGCTTTTACTGTTGCTGTTAAAGATATTTCTTTGGTTGTAACATCTTTGTCTTTTATTTCTGTTGTGAATGTTAATATAAATCCTCTAACTTCTGTGTCTGCAACGTTGCCTAAGTCAATAGTTAATTTATTGTTTTTGTTTGTTATTTGACTTGTAATATCTTCATCTTGGTCGTTTGTTATTTGTTGTAATGTTAATTCTTTTGGAAGATTAATTTCTATTTTTGTATTTTTTCTTTCTGCATCATCTGTTGCATTTACATATAATCCTACAAAATATTGTTGTTTTTCTCTTACATCTGTTTTGTTTGCTATTATTCTAGCTTCAAAATATTTTGCTGTAAGTTTTACATTTAATGTATTTGTTGTTGCAGTTTGATCTCCTTTATATGTAATTATTCCTGTAACAGCAATATCTTCCTCTTGTGATGTTGCTTTGCTTAATAACCAAACTTCTTTTTCAATCTTTGATTTTGCTTTTATTTCTTCTAGATTAATTGTTATAAATCTTTCTATTGAGTCTTCTTTTTCTACTATTTCTGTTGCGAATACTTCTCTGTATCCTCTTGAAGATTCCGCATCTGGTTCTACATATGAAATATTATCTGATGTAACAGGTATTCTTAATACTGCATCTGTTGCGTCTTCTGTTCCACTATTTGAAATTGTAAATTTGTATTTTAACAATGAACCACTTGGAAGTGTTGTTCCATTTGCATTTTCTGAGCTTACACTTGCGTCTAGTTTTGGTGCTGTGCCTGTTGTAAGTCCAATTTTGCTTGCAAATGCTTTGTCTTCTATTGTTCCATCTGGTTTATTATTTTTAAAGAACATTGTGTATGTTTCATATGCTGATTTGTTATGTTCTAAATTTGCTGGAATGTTTGCTTTGTATGAGAACGCGAATGTATCTCCTACATTCATTGTTCCATTTATTACTATCATATATGATTTTACATTTGCATAGTTTGCTATGCTTGTTGTCCATCCATTTGATGTATTATTTAAGTCTTTTGTTGCTTCTCCATTTTCTGAATAATATACTGTAACTCTTGAAGAGTCTATGTTTGAAACTGTAATTGCTGATGTTAAGTTAAGATCCATATTTGATCCTAAGTCTTGCATTGTTGTAACATCTTTATTTCCTGCAAAAGGTGTTCTTCCTAATACAACAACTTCGTCCAATGTGTTTTGGTAGTTGTTTATTATATTCATTGAATATGTTACTTCTTTTGCATCTGCATTTGTTGGAATTAATGCTTCTTTTCCTTCTCCCGAAATTGCTATTAATTCGTTTTCGTTATCATATCCTTTTACTGAATTTGTAGTTACAATTCCTGTTGGAGCAACATATTGTAATTCTGTACTTGCTTGTGTTGTTGTGTCATTGTTTTCTACTGTAAGATTTACTTGTGTATTTGTTGTTGGTGTCATTCTATTTAGTGTTATATCTGTGTTTATTTTGATTGTTGCGCCTTGTGCTGCAACGTTGTTATATTTTGTTTGTTGTCCATCAACAATAACTACTATTGTTTTTGTTCCGTTTTCATTGTTTTGTACATATTTGTTGTTTATTGAAAGTTCTTCATCAAAATACATGTCGCAAGATTTTATATCTACTGCTTCTATATTTGATGGTAAATCTATTTTTATAACTGGATTGTTAAACATTACATCATCTATTGTATCATTTTCTAATGTTACACTGAATTCTACATTTTCATTTTTTAGTATTGTTGATAATGAATTTTTATTTAATGTAATATTAGCTTTTTGTGTAGGTTCTTCTAATTGCCATTCTGCTGTTTGGCTAGCATCTCCTATTCCGTTAATTGTCTCTGTAATGCTTGTGCTTAATTTCTTGAATGCATTTATTTGACTTGATGTAAAACTTGCATTTTTCTTTATTGCTTTTTTTGCAATTATTGATATATTTCCCTCTGTTACTGGTTTGCTTGTTCTTATAGTTACTTGGCTTACTGCTTGATTTGATATATCAACTCCATAATAAGATCCTTCATTTTCTAGTGTTGATTCTTTGTTTATTGTTGCTATTTCTGTGTCTCCATTTAATATTGCTATTGTTCCATCTTCTCCAAGTATTTTTAAGAACTCGTCTTTTAATACTTTTATTGATACGTTATATGCATTATCTGATATAGCAACTTCATTGTTATCTGTTAGGAATTTGTCTTGTCCTTGTTTTATTTCTATTGAATCTGCTATTCCTGCATATGGTATGCTTGTTGTATATTTTGCAAAATATGATGTTTCTCTCTTGTTTTCTTCTGCTGTTGTTAAGTTGTTGTACATATATCCTTTATTAAGTGAAGCGCCTATTGCGTTGTTTTCTATTTTTACAAGACTTCCTTCTGTTCCTATGTATTCTCTTGATCCATTGTATCTTGCTGTAAGTCCTGTTATTCCTTCTTTACCATGATATAAACTTATGCTTGAGTTTGCTGAGTATGTCACTTCTGTTTTTGTATTTTCAACTGCATTTAGAACTTCCTCTGAATAAATGTATGTTACATAGTATTCATCTAATGTTCCAATTTTGAAACTTATAAGTTCGTTTTCATCTGGCAAATTTTCAACTTTTACTGTTACTTTTTCTGTTGCTTTGTCATAGTTGTAATTTGCTGATGTGAATTTTAATCCATTTACATCTCCATTTGTACAAGCTGTTCCCTTTGCCATTACTATTACTTCTTCTGGAAGTTCATTGTTAATTTTCTTAGCATCGATTTCTATGATTGTTTCTTTTATTGGTAATTTTCCATTTTCTACACCTGATGTTATTTTACCTTGTACGATTAATTTATTTGTGCCATTTACTCTGTATGGAACAAATGCCATTGGTTGATATCTTAATACTGCTTTTGCCTCTTCGTACATATTCCAGTTTGCATGTAATATAATTTCCTTAGAAATTGCTTCTTCGTTTCCTTTTGCGTTTACATATGTAGCTGTTAATTTTATTTGATTGTCTTTCATAAACTCATTTTGCTTAACTTTATCGCTTTGTACTGATTTAATATTTAACGATTTTATAACTTCCTCACCATTGTTTATTTGATTAAATTTTATTGTTTTTTCTTCTGCATTGAATTCTTGTACCACTTCTTGGTTTGTTCCGTCATCAGAAATTGCGAAATTTGCAGAACTAAAATCTACAACTGCATCTTTCAGATATCCTGAATTTTTAACTTTTAAACTTACGTTTAATTTAGTTTCTTCTGACGCAATATCCAAATTACCGGTATGTTTTCCGCCATCATAATAAACATCAAACTCTACATTTGCGTTGTTAGTTGATGTTTTTTGGCTTTCAATTTCCTGGTCTGTTAAAAAATTATCTGCTGCGTAACTTATCACTGCTGCTGAATTTGCATATAGTAGCGTGATTGCTAATAATGTGGCAATTATTTTGGTTATTTTTTGTTGCATAGTGTGCTCCTCCTTTAATTTTTCACTCATACCTCTATTATACGCTATTTTTGGGTATTTTTCAATGCTTTTTTACAATTACGTTCACTATTTTTAGTTATTTCATTATTGCATTTTCTATTATCTTTTTCAATAGATGTTTTTTTGCTTTTTTTTAATCGTCGTAACCACTCCTGCGGAAGGCGTTTCTTGGCCTTTTATTAAGTTTTTATTACATTTTTTATTCTAATATATTTATATAGTTTATACTTTTATCTTTTCCATTTTTTGTTTATATTTGTTTTTCCCCTGTTTTATGCACATTTCGGGTTTTACCCTTTATTTTATGTCATCCCATTTTTTATTTATCATATTTACAAATTTTGCTAAAAGTACTATTCCCCTAAGCTTTTCTGTTTTTGAGTATACTTATAATAAATTTGCAGTTATGTATTGACATTATATATTTTATGATGTATACTAGTATAAGTTATTACATATCGCGGGGTGGAGCAGTTGGCAGCTCGTTGGGCTCATAACCCAAAGGTCGCAAGTTCGAGTCTTGCCCCCGCAACCAAGACGGACATAAAAGAACTATTGCCTATTTTCAAGGTGGTTTCATTTTATGTACAACAAAAAAACAAGGTTGAAATACACCTTGTTTTTTTGCATATAAATAGCACACAGCCCCATAAAGGAGCTGTGTGCTGTGTCGCCTTATTCGTGAAGTACTCTAAACACACCTGATTGTCAATTCTTTGAGCATTTGTTATACTCTTATCATTGTTTTTATATTTTCAAATTTGCTATCGCCTATTTCAACATGACTATTTGTCTTTTTTACTATCTTTCAATGGTACTACTTTCAATGTATACCCCATTGAATACAATAGTTTCATAAGTGTTGATACTCTTGGCGAATTTACGTTCTTTTCTATTCTAGCTATTATTGGCTGTTTTATTCCACTCTTAGCGCTCAATTCTCTTTGAGTTAGCATACTTTTTTTCCTTGCCTCTATTGTAGCTTTTATTATGTCCATTTCCAATTGAATTTCTGCTTCCTGTTCTTGTGTGATTTTTAGTTCTTTTTCCACTTCATCCCAGGTTTTAAATTCTTTATTCATACTAGTTTCCTCTCTTTAAAAAATCTTTTAACAGTTTTTTAGCTTTAATAATTTCATTTTTGGGAGTTTTTTGAGTCCTTTTTATAAAAACACTTAACAAAACAAATTCTTTATCTTTATAATATGCAAATAGTATTCTATCTCTTAATGGTCTTAACTCCCATATATCATCCATTAAGTGTTTTACATATGGTTTGCCTATTCTTGTCCCTTCTTGTTTTAATAATCTTATATATGCTATTATTTTGCTATATTTTATTCTACTCGTCTTATCCTTTCTTATACTCAAACTTTTTAAATACTCCTCAATTTCACTCCTTCCGTTTTGATCTTGATATATTTTTATTTCATACATAAAGGTTCTCCTTATATCATATTTTATGATAACATATTAGTTATCATAAGTCAATTATTTTTTACACTTTTATTAACATTTTTATATTTTCAAATTTGCTATCGCCTATTCCTGGTACATTTTTTAAATCTTCGATTTTTTGAAATTTTCCATTTTCTTTTCTGTATTCTATTATTTTGTTTGCAGTTGCTTCCCCCACTCCTGGCAGAGTTATAAGTTCTTCAATTTGCGCTACGTTAATATTTATTTTGCTTTGTCCTTTTGACATATTGTCTTTTCCTTGTGTTATATATTCTTGTTCTTCTTCATTTTTGCTTGGTATATATAGTTTTTCTCCATCTTCTAACACATACGCTAAATTGAGCCTATTTACATCTGCTTCATCTGTCTCTCCACCAGCAGCTTCTAATGCATCTACTATTCTGGATCCCTCTTCTAATACTACAACTCCCGGATTATTAATTGCTCCAGTTATGTGCACCGTAATCTGGCTTATATGTGTTTCTCCAGATTGCTCTTCATTGTCATAGTAGCTAACAGTATTTTCCTGTGTTTGTTTGTACATGTATATTCCCACAGTTGTTGCTATTATCACCACTACAACAGCTATTACTATTTTCATTTTTGTACTTATATTTTGCAAAATATTGCCTCCTTTCATTTTTGTATTGAATTTTTATACTTTTTAAGATATGATATACATACATTTTATAGAGGAGCTTTATATGAATTGTTTTAAAAAGATATGTATAACATTGTTTTTATTTTTGATTATTTTTGTAAGTGGCTGCACATCAACTTATGCATACACCATACCAGATACCTATTCTTCAGCATGTTTGCTAATGGAAGAAATTACTGGAAAAATTTTATATAGCAAGAATGCTAACAGTATAATGTATCCTGCAAGCACTACTAAAATTATGACTGCAATTCTTACTTTGGAAAATTGTAATCTTTCCGACACAGCTGTTGTAAGCCATAACGCTGTTTTTTCTATTCCTAGCGGATACTCTACTGCAAGCCTTGTAGAGGGAGAAGTTTTAACTATTGAACAGTTATTAAATGTTTTACTAATTCCTTCTGCAAATGATGCAGCCGTCGTTTTGGCCGAACATATTGCAGGATCTGTTGAAGCATTTAGCGATATGATGAATTCTAAAGCTGTTGAGCTAGGCTGTTTAAACACTCATTTTGTTAATCCTAACGGGATTCACAACGAGAACCATTATTCAACAGCATACGATTTGGCTTTAATAGGAAAGTATGCTATGCAATTCCCTACTTTTAAGGAGATCTCTTCTAAGACACGCTATACTTTGCCAATCACAAACGCTTATAGCAAGGAAGATCGTATTTTTAATACAACAAATGATCTTATTAAACCTAATTATAGCTCTTCGCCTACTAATTATTATTACAAATATGCAACTGGCGGAAAGACAGGATATACCGATCCAGCAGGTCAATGTATTGTTGCTACTGCTACAAAAGATAATGTTTCTTTGATTGCAGTCACTCTTCATGGCGATTTTACAGAAGACAATCTTAGTCAAAGAGCTCTTGATTGCAAAGCTTTATTTGAATACGGATTTAATAATTTTTCTATGGTTTATATTGCCAAAAAAGGCGATGTTGCCTCTAATATGAAGGTGCCTAATGCTACCAAAGATTCTTCTTCTTTGGATTTGCTATATTCGGATGATATTTATGCTTTTGTTCCTAACGGGTTTGATACATCTTCAGTTACTCCTAACATAAAGCTTTCGAGTACTTTTGCACCTATAGCTCAAGACACCGTTCTTGGCACAATTTCTTATGATATTGATGGTTCAAATTATTCTTGTAATTTGTTAGCTTCACACGAAGTTTATAAAAATCAATTTGCAAAAACTGCTATGGAACTTGCTCTTTTACTTATTTTTTTAATATTATTATCTAAGGTTTTGAAACGCAAAAAGCGTAGAAAGAATTATAGAAAAAAGCCAAAAAAATAGGGTGAATTTTATTCCCCCTATTTTTATTTTAGTTATTTGTTTCTGTTTCTGCTTCTACTTTTGGAAATAACTCTTTTACTAATTCAGCTGTCTTCTTTTTGTTTGCTACATAAATCGATACTCCGTTACACATTTCTGTGGTTCCTGGAACCATTCCTGTTTTTATATTGTCGGCGTCAAATTCCACTGCTGATGGCACATATGCCTTTAGTTTTGTTAAATCCATATTTGTGTTTACGTTTTCGTTCATAATGTCTATTATTTGTTTTAACTTAAATATGTTTTGTATTTTTAAAGTTTGTTTAAGAGTTGCTATGATAAATTCTCTTTGAGTTCTCATTCTTCCCAAGTCCTGTTGTCCATAACTTGAAGGATATGTTGAACCATCATTATTATGTCTGAATCTTAATAACTGTTCTGCTTTTGCTCCATTTATTAATTGCTCTCCTGCTTTTAAATCAATGTATAGATTTTGATCTGTATCTTCTGTGTAATACATATCTATTGGAACATTAAATTCTACTCCTCCAATAGCATCTACTAATTGTATTAATGCTTCTGTTTTTACAACTACATAATATTTTATATCCAGCCCTGTTATTTCATTTACTGCTTTTAATGTTTTTTCAGGTGTTTTCTCTATATTATATAATGCATTTATTTTTAATGAAGCAGTTGCCTTTGCTGTGTTTTTACCTGTATAAGAGTCTCTTGGGATTGATAATAAATTTGCTTTTTGTGTATTTGGATTATAAGATGCTACCATTATTGTATCTGTTAGCTGAGAGTCTAAATCCGTGCTTACCCCTAATATTAATACTTTTATTTCTGACAAATTCTTTTTAGTGTTTTCATCATGTCCTACTACTGTTGCAAGCATTCCACTTAGACCCCATCCATTTTTATATGTTCTATATGTGAACCATGCTATTCCTAATAATAGCACTATTAAAATACCTATTAATATTTTTTTACCTGTTGATTTTTTAGCTTTTGTTTTTCTTCTATTTCTATTATTTCTTTTTTCTTGACGTTTATTATTCAAAATAATCACTCCTAATTTTTTATAGCCTTAGTATAGCAAAAAAAATAAAAAAACGCAATAAATTTGCGCTTTTTTATTTAATTTTTACAACATTATCATAAACCTCTTTAAGCAAATATGTACTCTCAACATTCTTACTTAAAGAACCGTTTGGATTTAATTTTGCAACAGTACCAATTACT
>OGIG01000953.1_pt1 | contig 20285 bp, 19 predicted proteins | sample 1571601 | NCBI WGS metagenome assembly OGIG01 (sample SAMEA2581953, study PRJEB24529) | metagenome | biome: Human gut stool | place: China | collected 2011 | reverse complement strand
ATCAGCTACTCTGTCACTTTCATTATAATTTCCTGCTTCATCTGACTTGTATATAGCAAGTCCCGCACCGGCTACTCTGCTGTCATCTGTCAGATTTTTCTTGTCTATGGTTATGTCCTTGTTATCAAACTTATCTGTAACATTTACCGTATAGGTGTATACCCAGTTTCCATCTGCACCTGTGCCGTCCACATAACCGGTAGTAGTTCCTACAGTTATCTTTCTGACAGTGCTGTCAACCTTGTATCCTGCCGGAGCACTTTCCTCCCTGAGATAATAAGTCTTTCCATAAGTAAGTCCTGTAAATCTCGCAATTCCTGCTTCTCCAAGCCTACCTGTCGTTGCAACAGCAACCTCGTGGATAAGATCTGCATCGCTGTAGAGTCTGAATACCGCTCCGTCAAGAACAGCTCCCTTCTCATCCTTCTTGCTTACTACGATCTCACCCTGCATAAGCACATTCTTAACAATAAGATCATTGCCACCGACAATCAACTCAGCCGCTTCTGTCTTATCAGCTACTACGCCTTCATTATGGCTGTAATCCCTGTACAGATCTGCAAATGTTCCCTTGTAAACATCCACCTCATCAGGAAGCTTATATCCTTCCGGTGCTGATGTCTCGGTTATCTTCACTTCATCTGTATCATTGTGAAGCTTATTCATATATTTATCTGTGACAGGTATGTTATAGAAATATACATATCCGTCATCCTCTGAAGCAGCTGTAACAATCTCCGTTCCCGCTATTGTAAGCTTAAACTCTGCTCTCTTAAGAGCATTTCCTGCCTGATCTGTCTTCTTAAACTTGAAGCTTACATATCTGATAGGATATACCGTTGCTGTATCCTCAACTGAGATCTGAACTGCCGTCTCACTGTTTATCACAGCCTCTGTATACTCATTATTAAGATCATATCCTTCCGGAGCAGCCTCCTCCTTCACATAATATGTTCCGTATGGAATGTCTGTGAAGCTTGCAACACCATCTACTGTTGGAGCTATAACCGCTGTTCCGTTTACTGTATATGGAATATATACATCGCCACTCTTAGTGTAAAGACCAAATACTGCTGTTCCATCTGTAATGATCTCACCTGTGTCTGCGTCCTTCTTAGTTACCTGTAATGCACCCTTGTCAGGCTCTGTGTATGTAACTGTATTGGTGAACTTGACACTTCCCAGAGCAACTGATCCGGTTGTGGTAACCGCATAGTCGGCAACCGCCTTCTCCTCTACTGTATATACATAGAGGTTTCCATCGTCATCATACTTTGGAAGCTCTGTGAATGATCCTGCCCATCCATTAGCTGCATTAAGCTCCAGTGTCTTATATACAACTCCGTTCTGCTTAAGAACAATGTCAACGCTGTCAGGTCTGAGCCCATACTTATCGTCATCATCATTCCATGCTTTTGATACAGCGATCTCACCAGCTACCGGCTTCTTTGTATTTGTAATTGTCACTGTACCGCTTACAACACCTACATCAGTACTGTAGCTTGTTGTGTAATTGCTGTCATTGAATTCTGTCTCTCTTATGAAGTAATAAAGCTTATTACCTGATCCGTCTACTGACTCAAGATTTTCAAATGTATACGTCCAGTTATTATCAGCGGATAATGTTGCTGTTCCAACCTTATTGGCTTCTGTTGCATCATATCTGTCGGCATTAACGGACTTGTAGATATCTACTGTTACTGAAGATACCGGTGGAGCTGCGATGCTGTTTCCTGCAGCATCTTTCCATTCCTTTACTACAGATATCTTTCTATTGGCTATCTCATTGTCTACATATATATAACCTGCGTTGGCATGTACTCTTGTGTACTTAACTCCGTTATCTGTGTATGGTCCTGTAGCGTCTGTTACAAATCCAGGCTTAGGGCCTACGTCAGGCTTTGTAGAGTCGGCCTCATATATAAGCACATATGTGTTCTCAGGAAGCTTATATCCGTCAGGAGCCTTTGTCTCCTTTAATCTGTAGTAATAATTGAAGTCAAGTCCTGTGATCTTAACAGTACCGTCTTCACCTGTAACAATAGTGCTGGTATCTGCAAGACTTGCCTCTGTCCATGTTCCATCTGCTGTATACTTCTCAAGAGCAAATTCCGCACCCTTAAGGAATACCAACCCATCGATACTGTCCTTCTTAACAAGAGTAAGGTTCACCTTGGTAACACCAAAACCTGCCGAAGAACCATCATCGCTGATAGAATAATTATCCTTTGTGTTCCATGCATCAGCAGTTGAACCTGCTATGTATGCTGAGTTCTCAACATTAAACGCTCTTGCTGTCAGCTTATCGAGATTGTAGTTAAGAGTATATGTATATTCGATAAGTAATGGTGTGCTGTCCGGAACAGTAAAGTTCAAGGTAGCCATCATTGTAGAATTAGAATCAGTAAATGCTGCACTGTACTTGCTTGGATCAAGTTCCTCTACAACACTTCCGCTCTCATCAAGTACGCTTATCTTAAGTGAACCCGGTTTAACAGTTATGCTGTCAATAAAGCTCTTGCCGTCATTTGCCCTTGAGCTTGTATAATCAAAGGTATCTACTACATTTATTGTTCCTGTACTTCCAAGGGTTGCGCCATCAGGGTTTACTGTAACCTTGTATGAAATCTCATTGTTCTTATCATCGTACTCACCATTTGTGGTTTTACTTATTCTCTGATTCTCAATATTAACCATTGCTGATGAATCTGATATTATTCCGCTTCCATCCTTTGCAACACAGGTGTTGTCGGCAACAAGAGAACCATTCTGCTCGATCTTTGTTGTATCATCAAGCTTAAGCCTGTACATAAGTACAACTGAAACATGACTTGTACCGTTGTAGAAATTATAAGCACTCTCAGGTATAGAAGCCGATATAACCCCGTTCAGACAGCCTACTGTCATTCCATAATCAAGAGGGTTCATTCCGTTGAGGGATGTATGTATAGCTGAACCATATGGTTTATATATAATACCTACGCTTACACCATTACTGCTCTTAAAGCCACTCTTTGTGAAGCTTGTATCAAGAATCATACCCTCCGGTATCTTATCTGTTATATTTATTGTTCCTGATGCTACACAGTTAGGATCTACCACTACACGATACTCGAAATAGTTATCCTCACCGCTTTTATAAAGTGTATCATATCTTGTTACCGGATTACCATCCTTGTCAAGAACATACTTATCTACAATTGAACCAACCTCTGTCTTTGTACTGTCTGCATTGTCCTCCTGGGATATATTTCCACGGGTAAATTTGGCATTGTTTCTTGCTGTTGATGTACCTGATTCATCACCAAAATCTGTAGTTGACTCATAGGTGATCTCAAGACCTGTTTCGGGAAGCACTGAATCACTGGTAAATTCAATCCTATATGCTGAGATAACACACTGACCGTAATTTCCTGCCATCTCACTATCAATCTGATCAAGAGTGATCCATCTCCAATCATCGCTTCCGTTCTTGCACAGTCTCACATATATCTTGTAACCACCTGCATATGAACCCAGTGAAATGTTCCTTGCCTGTTCGGCTGTCATATAATTTATCCTCTTGCCGCTCACATAAAGATCTGCGTCCGTAAGAGTATCCTCATACATATCCCCTGACTTTATGGTTCCGGATATTACTGTCTTCCATGAGTCAATATATAATCCATCAGAGCCTGTATAACCAAGATTATCCTTGCTTACAAGCTTAGCTGTTATGTCATGGCTGGCACTGGCATCCTTTGTCTTACCACTTTTCTCAATGGTTGCCACATTCTTATATGTATCCTTTATGTTCTCCGGAGTGTCAGTTGCGGTTCTGTATGTCACAACCATTGTCCGGCCGGGATCGTAAGCCACCCTTGTGCCATCTGCATCAATTATCACATAGGACTCGTTTCCGTCATCATCTGTCTCTGTGACAAATGACAATGGGAGCTTAAGACCTGATGCATCAAGAGCAGAATCATTTCTGTCATACTTAACTGATACGGTAACACCATCCATAGATTCTGTATTGCCGTTCTTAAAGAGTTCATCAGTAAGCTTGATATCCGCTATCTGTATGCCGTCAGCAGGTGTAAGTCTTATACTCCACTCAATATATGTCTCTCCGTTCTCAACAACTTCCTGCACATATCTCTTTGAAAATCCAGGGAAAGCTTCAGGGCCTGTGTAGTTTGTACCCGGATTTGATGAGCTCTCGCTCTTCTCCAGGCCATTCTTTGCCTGGAACTTGTTTCCGTTCTGGAAATATCCCTTTGTATCTCCAGGTATATCAGTCTCCTCTACATCATAAGTAATGATATAGTATTCGTTGTCTCCAAGAGCAGGCAGCTCACCTGAAATGATTGTACTGTTGGCATCTGCATTGTCGCCTGTGCTTATTGTAAGGCCTGATGAATCCACAACATCCCCGGTATCATTCTTTGTAACCTTAAGACCTGTAATGGTTCTCTTGGCTCCCGGAATACCTGCACCTGTAAGAATGTCTGAAATCTTCAATGGATTTTCTGTTGCACTGTTCACAGACACTTTAATGCTGTATGACCATGTAATCTTATTATTTTCCGGATCCTTAACTACAGCAGTGGCATTCTTTTCTACCTTAAGCCCGGAATTATCCTTCTGGGTATACTCCGTACTTCCGTCTGTAGTATCCTCGCCTCTTGCCTTGCCACCGTTTGTGCTGACATTTACTGTGTTCTTATCACTTACGTTTACTGTTCCCGTGCCTGCCTCTGCCAGGTCAAGGGTTACTTTATATGTAACGGTATACTTCTGCTTTGCACCGATGGCAGGAAGTGTAGCCTTAAATCCTGTCTCCTTGTTGTCATAGGATTTATTTGTGGTCACTACAATGCTTCCGGTATCTACTGAAGAATCTGAACATGTAATAGTAATATCGGAAACTTCTGCATTATATCCGAATCCGAACCTATCTTCGTATGATATAGCCTGTCCACCTGTACCAAAGTTACTGTCTATAATCTGTGTATATGTAAATGTAACCTTACCGTTATCATAGTCTATATCCTGTCCTGTTCTCTCCTTGGTTACAGATACATCCGGCTGCGGATCCGGTGTTATGATGATATCCTTCGTTCCGTCGCTGGTTCCAAGCTTGTTGTCAATCTTACCCTGATCATCCGTCTTATCAAGGTTCATACGAACGAAGAATTTAAGATATCCCGTCATGTTCTGCTTGAAATCTCCGTCATCCGAATAATTATACAGAGCGTCCTTATCAAGCTTTATGTATATTCTTCTGTTCCTGATATCTATGAAATAATCTCCCACGTCTCCGGCTTCACCGTCACCGAATACATCTCCGCTCGGCACATCTGAAGTACTTGGAATCTCCATGGTATCAGGGAGATCATATATAAGATAATCTATTTCTCCATTGAGAGCCCTCTCAAGAGTAGCCACATCAAGAGAATAAAGGAAATGAAGATACAGATCCTTAGCTACAAGCTTTCCTGTAGAATCATATTCCGTACCCACCTTATCTGTAGTCTCCCCTGTGGTTTTCTCAAGGTTCACCTCAGTAATGAAATCATCAAGCTTCACCTCCGTACCCTGACCAACATCTCCAGGCAGTGAGCTTGCATACAAAGAAACACCCTCCGAATCAAAGTTTGCTTCTTCCTGTTTCTTCTGCTTTTTCTGTTTTGCAACAGCATCTCCCGATGTTGCTGCAACAACGTTAGTATAATCCGAATCAGAGAACGCACTCCAGAGGTTACTAGGTGTAACGATCGTCACTAACATTACTGCAGCCAGAAAAAATGCAATCAGCTTTTTAGTGTTTTTAGGCATCTTAAACTCCCCTTTCAATTTTTTCTTAATATTATAGATCATAATCAAAAAACGGATAACAGTATCCGAATTTATATATTCGGACATAGCTACCCCTTTTTTTACTTAATTTTTATAGTATCATAGTATTTTTAAATTGTAAACAATCCATTAATAATTGGCATATAATCCGTTAAATTTTTTACACTTCAGCTTTCCTGTCCCTGGTTAAGAGCTGGAACATAGCGTCCTTTGCAGATTTTCCGTCAAACAACACTCCGTTTACTGCGTCAACGATAGGCATATCCACATTGTATTTCTCTGCCAGGATCTTGGCAGCCTTTGCTGAATACACGCCCTCAACTATCATCTTAACCTCTTCCATAGCCTCCTCATAGGTCTTGCCCTGACCTATAAGATATCCTGCATTACGGTTTCTGCTATGGCGTGAGGTACAGGTCACAATAAGATCTCCCATTCCTGATAGACCGGATAAGGTCTCGACCCTTGCACCCATGGCAAGTCCCAATCTCATGATCTCAGCCATTCCTCTGGTCATAAGTGCAGCCTTTGTATTGTCACCACATCCAAGACCGTCAGACATTCCTGCCGCAAGGGCTATAACATTCTTAATGGACCCCCCAAGCTCTATGCCTGTAACATCTGTACTGGTATAAACCCTGAACCTTTCATTCATAAATGCATTCTGTATGATCTTGGCTGTCTCTATATTTCTTGCACCTGCAACCACTGTTGTAGGGATAAATCTTCCAACCTCTTCCGCATGGCTCGGTCCTGAGAGCACCGCCACATTTGCAACAGGGATCTCTTCCTCGATAACCTCTACCAGAGCCTTGAGAGTCGCCTCTTCTATACCTTTACTTACATTTACTATAAGCTGGCCTTCCTTTATATATGGAGCGATCTTTGCTGCTGTTCCCCTTACAAACGGAGACGGAACAGCACACACTATCATTTCCTTATCAGTAACTGCTGTCTCAAGATCAGTTGTGTATGCTATGGATGTATTTAATATGACACCCGGAAGCCTGTCCTTCTGTTCATGGAACTCCCTTAACATCTCTATTTCCTTCTGATCAATGGACCATATTGTCACTTCATGTCCGTTGTACGCCAGAAGATTTGCAAGGGCTGAGCCCCAGCTTCCGGCACCTAAAATACCTATCTTCATTATAAAACTCCTTTTCTGCCGTTTACATAGCAGGTCACTGAAAACTGTCAATCCGTTTTTTGCTTTTATTTTTAAGCTTCCTTTTTATCTGAGCTGAAAGAAAGCTTGTTCTCTGTACCTGCTATAAGTCTCTTTATGTTGGCTCTGTGGCGGAATATTGCAAGTCCTGCTATGATACCTGCCACAACAATACTCTCTATAAGCTTCGCTCTTTCAGCGAAATTATAATCACCCATAATGGCGAATATCGTGTACAGTATAAAGAACCCTGACATTATCAGTATGGAACCAACAGATACATACTTTGTGACAGCAACACTTATAATGAATACTGCAAGAAGTATCACTATAAGTCTCCAGTCCCAGAGACCTATTATCATGCCTGATGTGGCAGCAATTCCCTTGCCGCCCTTGAACTGCATGTAGAATGGGAAGTTGTGTCCGAGAACCACTCCGAAGCCCATGTACAGTACAAAGAGATATTTGTTGTCTGACACTCCCGGAAGGTTGACCATATCAAGTATTATATGGGTAAGGGAACATGCCACAACGCCTTTTAACAGATCTCCCAGGAATACTATAAGTCCTGCTTTCTTTCCAAGAACTCTCAGTGCATTGGTGGTTCCTGAATTTCCACTTCCATGCTGTCTTATATCTATTCCATGAAGTCTTCCATATATATATGCTGTCTGTATGATACCAAAGAGATATCCGCATACAAGGCAGACAAATCTTGCTAAAATAATCATTACTTTTCTTTCCTCTCCCTGATGATAAACCTAAGAGGTGTGCCCTTAAATCCAAAAGCCTCTCTGATGCGGTTTTCTATATATCTCGTATATGAGAAGTGCATAAGCTCCTTATCATTTACAAATATAACAAATGTAGGCGGTTTAACCGATACCTCCGTAATATAGAAGAGCTTAAGCCTCTTACCCTTGTCAGAAGGTGGCTGCTGCATGGCAACTGCCTCTGCCATAATCTCATTAAGAACACCTGTTGCAACTCTTAATGAATGATTCTCTATTACTGCGTCTATTGTCTCAAACAGCTTCGGAAGCCTCTGTCCCGTCTTGGCTGACACAAAGAGCAGCTCCGCATAAGGCATATAGGAAAGCTTGTTCCTTACCTCCTCGGCAAACTTGTTCATGGTCTTATCATTCTTCTCTATAGCATCCCACTTATTGACAACGATTATCATACCCTTGCCTCTCTCGTGGGCGATGCCTGCAATCTTGGTATCCTGGTCTGTTATTCCTTCAACCGCGTCAATTACCAGCACTGCCACGTTACATCTCTCTACAGCCGCAACAGTTCTGATAATACTGTATCTCTCTATATCTTCCTTTATCTTACTCTTTCTTCTGAGTCCCGCAGTATCTATGAATACATATTCTGTGCCGTTTCTCACGATCTGGGTATCTATTGCGTCCCTTGTGGTTCCCGCAATATCAGAAACGATAACCCTGTCCTCTCCAAGGAGCTTATTTATGATAGAAGATTTACCAACATTTGGCTTACCTATTATGGCTATTCTTGGTCTCTCGTCCTCAGTCTCATCCTTGGCACTTTCAGGGAAATACTTAACAACCTCATCAAGCATATCGCCTATTCCAAGTCTTGAGGCTCCTGACACTGGCTGAGGATCCCCCAGGCCCAGATTGTAGAACTCGTACACGTCATTCATGTATTTCTCAAAGCTGTCCACCTTATTTACAACAAGAACTATAGGCTTATGGGATTTTCTCAGCATATCGGCAACCTTGTTGTCATCATCCACCAGACCCTGTCTTACATCTGTCATGAAAATGATAACATCCGCTGTCTCTATGGCTATCTCTGCCTGTTCTCTCATACTCTTTAATATTATATCATCAGACTCCGGCTCTATACCTCCCGTGTCAATAAGGGTAAAGTTATAATCAAGCCAGGACACATCTGCATATATCCTGTCTCTTGTTACGCCGGGTGTATCTTTAACTATGGAAATCTTTTCTCCTGCCAGAGCATTGAACAATGTAGACTTTCCTACATTTGGTCTTCCCACTATGGCAACTATTGGTTTACTCATTATGAATTTCCTCCTATTGCACCGTTTACCAAATCTGCACCGTTAGATTTTACAATATATATTTCTACTTGTAAAGCTTCCCTTAATTCATCCAGTGTCATATCATCAAGGAATATCTCCTCATCACACTTAAGAGTATTCTCCGGAAGAAGAAGCCTGCTTCCAAGCTCCTTTCCCTGAAGTTGCTTCTTTATGTCCTGTCCCGTAAGAAGTCCTGTTACAGTTATCCTGTGTCCGAAGAAGTCATTGACTATCTTATACACATGAAGCTTTACATTCTTGAACTTTTTCTCAATTTCCTCTGCCAGCTTCTTTATGTGGTCGTATACCAGGACTCCGGTTACAATACTTGCAGTGTATTCCCTGTCATCTGCAGGAATATCAGCAAGAGCCTCATAAAACTCATCGCAAAGAGACCTTACCATGCCGACACCATTTTCAATCTGTGTATACCCATCATAATTTTCAGCACCGGGCATAGGTCTGCCGGCATTTATATACCACTCATCACTGGCATGTACAAAATGTGTTCCAAACTTCTCGTATGCCTGCTTCTGAAAGCCCTCTATTATATCTATGACCTCTGCGGCGTCCCGGCTGTCAAAGGGCTCCAGCTTGAATAAGCCGTCACGGTAATCGGATATTCCTACGGGAACCACCGAAAGACTCTCCATAACCGGGGCAAATCCCATAAGGTCACTTATGGAACGTCTCAGTTCATCCCCATCATTTATCCCCTTGCACAGAACTATCTGTCCATTCATGGGAATACCTGCATCATAGAACTTCTGTAGCCTGTCCATTATGGTTCCTGCAAACCTGTTCTTTAACATCTTACATCTGAGATCGGGATTGGTTGTATGGACCGACACGTTAATTGGTGCCAGATGATATCTTATTATTCTGTCTACATCCTCATCCTTCATATTTGTAAGGGTTATATAATTTCCCTGAAGGAATGAAAGTCTTGAATCATCGTCCTTGAAATATATGGTATCTCGCATACCCGGAGGATTCTGGTCTATGAAGCAGAAGATACACTTGTTATAACAGGATCTGTAATCGTCCATAAGACTGTTCTCAAATTCTATGCCCAGATCCTCGTCATAATCCTTATCTATCTCAAGAAGCCATTCGTCACCATCCGGTTTCCTTACAAGCACCTCAATATATTCGTCTTCTATATAATATTGATAGTCAAATATATCTACTATCTTATTTCCGTTTATCTCAAGAATAACATCACCAGGTTCGATCTCCATTTCCTGGGCGATACTGTCCTCAAGCACTTTTTTTACTACATGCTCCTGCTTCTTCATCCAAATTTCTCCTAATATCCGTACAGGACGTATTGATATAGCTCATTACATCCGGTTGCCAACACCATACATCTTCACGATCCGATCATATAGCATTATCGTTTTGTCACTATTTCAGCATTATAACCGCTCCGAGATTTCCCCGCTTTCCGTGACTTGCTCTGTGGGAAAAGAGAAGCTCAGGATTACAGCAGGTACAGATATCTGTAACATCTATATGCTCCGGCAGCACTCCGTTGTCCACCAGATTATAATAATTGGCAACATGAAGATCTAAAAGGTATTTGCCATTTTCCTTTTTTGTTATCATGGTGTCATACTGTTCCGGTGTATATGACTTTTTAAATTCCTGCGCCACGTCCTCACTTACCTCATAGCATTTCCTGCAAATGGATGGACCTATGGCACATATAAGATCAGCCGGATCACAGCCGTACTCGTAATTAAGTGCCTTTATCATCTCCCTGCTTATCTTGGCAACTGTCCCTCTCCAGCCTGAATGGTTCATGGCAACCACCGCCTTTACCGGGTCATAGTAATAAACAGGAACGCAGTCTGCATAAAAGGTTATCAAAGGTATTCCCGGCACATCCGTCATAAGTCCGTCTATTCCCTTTATATCAGATTCACAGATTATTCCCTTGCCTATATCTGCCTCTGTCACCTTGTATATTCTGGTTTCATGAACCTGATCTGAAAATACCAGTTTTCTGTGATCATAGCCTATAGCTTCCGAAAGTCTCCTGTGGTTTTCCATAACAAGCCCAGGATCATCCCCCCTGTGAAAGCTTAAGTTCATGGTTGAAAGATGTCCCTTGCTTACGCCGCCAAGCCTTGTGGAGAAGCCATGTACAACCTGTGCCTCACTGAGATTCTTAAAGGTTATATACGAAACTCCCTCATGCTCTCTTATATCTGTAGTGTTCCTGTTATGTGTGATCTTATTATATTCAATATACTTAATATCCATAATCTGTTACCTGCAGCCAAATGCGTCCTTTACATGTCTGATACTTCCGTCTCCGTACACTGCTATACAGTCAAATCTGCAGGGTTGCTGTTTTCCTCCGCATTTATATGTATAATAATACCCTGCAGCTCTGCATATATGCCTGATCTTCTCCGGAGTCACCGCCTCAAGGGGATCTCCGTAATTCAGGCTGCTCCTGTATTTTACCTCACAGAACACCAGTGTATTACTTTCCTTTTCCCTGGCTATTATATCTATCTCCCCCAGACGGCAGTTAAAATTACGCTCCAATATTTCGTAGCCCTTACCGCAGAGATACTCTGCCACTATCTGTTCTTTTTCTCTCCCGATGGTTATCTTGTTATCTATTGTTCTTCCTCCCGAATTCTTTATCCTGTCAAAATCATTCTATACGAAATTTTTTATAAAGCTTCTTCTGTGGATCTCACATGGTCCCATGGTCTTAAGTGCCTCAATATGCTCCTTTGAACCATAGCCCTTGTTAGAGGCAAATCCATATCCCGGATACACGCCGTCATATGTCACCATCATCCTGTCCCTTGTCACCTTAGCTATGATACTAGCGGCAGCTATGGATGCAGACAACGTATCTCCCTTTATTATTGGCACCTGCTTTATATCAACCCCCGGTATGGTAACCGCATCATTAAGAAGAACCTGAGGTTTTACCGAAAGCTTTGATATGGCTATCCTCATGGCATGATAATCTGCCTGCAATATATTTATATCATCTATAACCTTCTCGTCTGCCATGCCAACTCCCACAGCCAGAGCCTTCTCCATGATCTCATCATAGAGCTTTTCTCTCATCTTCTCACTTAGCTGTTTGGAATCGTTAAGATACAATATATCACAATCCTCCGGAAGAATCACAGCAGCAGCCACAACAGGCCCTGCCAAAGGTCCTCTGCCCACTTCATCTATACCGCACACATTGCCCTCGCCTCTGTATTGACGCTCATAGTTGAACATACGGTACATTCTTGCAAGCTCTTTTTCGTGCTTTTCTATGTTTTTTTCCGCTGACTGGATGAGCTTTACAACTCCTGATCTGGTATCATCCTTATACTTTTCTATAATAGAACTATACTCATTGATATCTGCCTGTGCAAATTCCTTCTTTATATCCGAAATGTTCATTACATGCTTTCCTCTCGTGTATAAATCATAAGACATCATTACATAACTAAAACTAACCGGACTGAGAAGATCAGTCCGGTGTCTTATATCACTTATTCAATCTTTCCGAAATCCTTTGAAAATCTGAACACTGCCTTGCCGATGATATCTCCGTCACTGATACAACCTATAACTCTGCTGTCACGGCTGTTATTTCTGTTATCTCCAAGAACAAAATAACAGTTTTCCGGCACAGTAATCTCTGTTGCGGCTATACCTCTTCTGGTCTCATCTATAAGTTCCTTACCATAGGTATCATCCTCCAGAGGTTCACCATTGATATATACAAGTCCATCCTCACCGATCCATACAGTCTCTCCCGGAAGACCGATAATACGCTTTATGTAGTACTTATCATCATCGTCCTTGGCAGGAAATACAACTATATCGTACCGTTCCGGCTCATCAAACAGATAGGTGAATTTGTTGATCCACAGGCTGTCCCCATCTGTAAGGGTATCATTCATAGAATTTCCACTGACCTCTGTCCTCTGTCCCACAAATGTAAGTATAAGCCAGCACAACAACATTACTGCAAGAATATATACCAGAAGATTTACAAGTTCCTTAACGATATTTATATTCTCAGGCTTATTCTTCTCCTTGTTCCTGCGTTTTCTCTCCAGCTTTCTTCGCTGTCTGGCAGAAAGATATTCCTCGTCATCCTCGGAAGTCTCTTCATCGGAAGTCTCTTCATCGGAAGTCTCTTCATCGGAAACATCTTCTGTGTCGGAGGTTTTTGCCGTATCGTCTTCTTTATTTTCTTTGTTTTCTGCTTTTGCCTTCTTCTTTTCTGCCTTTAGTCTTGCCTTTTCACTTTTCTTCTCCAGCCTTGCCTTTTCTCTTTCAGTTGGAGCGTCCAGACTGAACAGCTCATCTAAGGCTTCCTGTCTCTGTTCTTCTTCGTTCATATATGTAAATACCCTTCATTGTTGATATATTATTCCTCAGGCTTCTCCAAGCTTATACGTCCAAGCTTTCCGCTGCGGAAATCTGTGATGACAATGGCTGCAGCCTTGTCCACATCCGGCTCGCCACCTTTTTTTATACATTGAAGCTTGTCTGCCACATCGTATAACACAGAAACCACATCATCCTTCTCTTGAATATTATACCTTTCGGCAATAGTATTACAATAGTTTGTTTTTAAAAATTTCATAAACTCAAGGCACAGATCGGTGATACTCAGTATGTCATCATTAATAGATCCTATAAACGCAAGCCTCATTCCCACATTTCTGTCCTCGAACTTAGGCCACAGTATTCCCGGAGTATCAAGAAGCTCCACGTTCTTGCCAAGCTTTATCCACTGCTTTCCTTTGGTAACTCCCGGCTTATTTCCAACCTTTGTACAGGCTTTCTTAGCATAGCTGTTTATGAATGTAGACTTACCTACATTAGGTATTCCCACTATCATTGCCCTTATAGGTCTGTTGATGATACCTCTTTTTCTGTCTCTCTCTATCTTTTCCTTGCAGGCTGCACGAATAAGGTCATCTATATTCTTCATACCCGCACCGCTTCTGGCGTTTATCTCTTCTACATAGAAGCCCTTGTCCCTGTAATACTCTGCCCATTTTTTTGTAACAGCCGGATCAGCCAGATCAGTCTTGTTAAGAAGTACCAATCTGTACTTGTTCTTTGCCAGCTCATCTATATCCGGATTCTTACTGGACATAGGAGTCCTGGCATCAAGTATCTCTACCACAATATCAATAAGCTTGATATTTTCCTGCATCATACGCTTAGCCTTTGTCATATGACCGGGATACCAGTTTATCTGTCCATTTAAGAAGCTCTTTTCATTTGTATTATTTGTTCCGCTGCTTTTTACATTCTTTTCCATAATGTAATATTCCTTATCTGTTTATTCTGCCAAGGAGCTCATTTTTCCTTACCTTGCCTACACTTACATAACGGGAGTCCTCGCTGTTATTTACATTGTCCCCAAGCAGGAAGTATTCATTATCTCCCAGGGTGACTCCGCTCTCAGCCATGCCCTTGGTAAATATATATGTGGTCACCGGGGAATCCTTTAATGGTTCTCCGTCAATAAGAACCTGTCCGTCATAGATCGTAACAGTCTCTCCCGGAAGTCCTACTATCCTCTTAATATCATAATACTCATCATTTTCATCCATAAGACGATATGCTACTATGTCATAACGCTCCGGGCTCTTTATATTATAGATCCACTTATTTACGATAACCTTTTCTTCATTTGCAATGGTCGGCTTCATGGATGAACCAACCATATAGACTGTCTGGAACATAAATCCAACTATTATATATCCAATTACAACTGCGCCAAGAATAAGCACACACCATCCAAGCAGGGACTTAAGAATCTTCTTTTTGTTCCGGTTAAGACGATTCTGCCTGCGTTGTTCGCGTCTTATCCTGCGCATTCTGTCACGACGTTCGCTCATTTTCTTCCTCTTCCTGATAATAATCAAAAATGACTGGAGGATAACTCCAGTCATTCTTTTGATTGTTATAGTACACCGTCAAATAATTATTTAACAAGCTCTTTAACCTTTGCTGCCTTACCAACTCTTGAACGTAAGTAGTAAATCTTAGCTCTTCTAACTTTACCTTTTCTTACAACTTCAATCTTCTCTACAAATGGAGAATGTACTGGCCAGGTCTTCTCAACACCAACACCGTTAGAAATCTTTCTAACTGTGAAAGTCTCTCTGTTGCTTCCACCCTGTCTCTTAATAACTGTTCCCTCAAAGAGCTGGATTCTTTCCTTGTTTCCCTCTTTGATTCTGTTGTATACCTTTACAGTATCACCTACTGAAAATGCATCAACGCTTTCCTTCATCTGTGAAGCTTCAAGATTCTTAATGTAATCCTTGTTCATCTTTCTGTGACCTCCTTATAATTTAGACGTTCTTACTACCATCCAGGTACAGAGGACCATCTCTTTTTTACACAGCTTAAATAGGATATCATAAAATATGCTCCGGTGCAAGCACTTTTTATGGCTTTTTATATGTGCGGAGGCTACTGTTTCTTCTTATAATAAATATACGAATAAAGGATCGGTAAAAGTGCCGGTACAAATGCAACCGTGATAAGCAGCCAGATATTAATCACCGGTGAAGCCGCCATCATCAGTATACCACCTATCACCATACACTTTCCACCAAATCTGTGAGTATGATACCAGTTATCCTCATCATCCAATGTCCATCTTACCCGAAAGCCCACTGTGTAATTCTGTTTGACCTTCGGTATATAATTGCCCAGTGCGATGTATAAAACGCCTATCATCAATGACATGATGAATCCTATATCTGTGGCATATCCCAATGAATACGCGAACATAAGGCTGCTGACCAGAAGAGATACCACAGGAAAGGTACCGAGTAAAACCGGATAGATTTTTTTATTTATATTCCTGTGTTTTGGATCAACACAGGTTGCCCCTACACAGATAAGCTGACACAGGAATATAAATCCCGGAATCCCGAATACTGCAAATGCCTTTGATGAATAGCCATCCGCCTGATTGTTGATATCAAAGTGTGTTGCCATGGTGTCCGGCAGTTTATTCCATAAAAGAAGTCCCACAATCATAGGAAGCAGGGTTACAACAGAAGTGACAATAATTAATTTTTTATTTTCTTTGATCATCGCTATCCTCTCCTTTCAGCTCACTGATCCACAACATGATCTCCTCAAGCACCGTTGTATTAAGTTCGTAATATATGTATTTGCCATCTCTTTTATCCCTTATCAGATCTGCGTCCTTAAGTACCGACAGGTGTCTTGATATGGCAGCCCCGGAAATTGAAAAATGCTCCGCAATATCCCCCGCCGCCATACTTGACTGCTTAAGCAGGTTAAGTATCTCTCGTCTCGTAGGATCGGCAAGTGCCCGGAGTGTGTCCTGCATACTCATGTTAGTCACATCCTTTCGGCTTTCATTTAACATTTAACTTAAATGTCAAATGTATTATAGCATAGTACCCTTTAAAGTCAAGTTTTTTTATATACTTCTTAAAATGCACCACTATGCCATATTTTTAAGTCTGCCTAGTAAATCCGTATCAAATGAAAAAATACGGAGATACAACCATGCCAGGTATTTCAACCTTTCTCCCTTTAAGAAGCAGAGATCCTGAAACAAGTCTCAGCGTAATGTTTATCAAGAAATATAAGTCATTTAATTACATCTGCAAAATGGGAAAATCAAGGTTTCTTGACAGTTATTCAAGGCTAGTTAAAAAGGCTAGGAACCGGAATGCTTCACACCTTGGACTTGCCATTTATGAACATGCTTGTCAAAGCATAACCACAAACGGCGAAAACGAATATACTATTCTAGCTCAAAACCAATGTTTTGGTCTTGTTATTGAAGCACAAAGCTCCTGCGACTGCATTATTGCTCAAATGCAAACCATTGCCGGAACATTACACGAATATAAAATACTTCGCAACATGGCTGCTGTGAATAAGTTTCTTGGAATTTACTATGCCAGAGTAATGGAACTCGAACAGTAAATCTGATTACATTATGATATATTTTTCAAAAATCTACAATAAGTAGGTTTATTAAAGTTACCCTTTTTTAGAGACAAAATTTTTCTCAAGAACATAAAAAAATACCTGGCTTACATTAGCACGATTTTCTGTCACTTTAATGAAATTACTAAATCCACCATTCAGGAGTTATCTCACCTAACTTTACGGTACGACCCGTGGAATAATCAAGCATTATTTCAATATTGTGGTATTTCCCTGCCATAATTTGAACCATAAGTTCACGGCAAGCACCACATGGAGCACCATTTGAACCATCAGGTAGAATACAAAGAACCTTGTCTATTTCGTGTTCACCATTGGTAATCATATTAAAAATAGCATTTCTTTCTGCACAAATACCAAGTGTCGAGTTTGTATCGATACAAACACCCGTGTATATCTTTCCCGATTTTGAAAGAATTGCAGCTGATACTTCCCCGCAAGTAACATACTCTGATATTCTCCGCTCACTCAAAACCGCTTTAGCAGCCTCATACATTTCTGTCCATATTTTTTCCATAAATACCTCCTCATCAACTTCAATTCAGCAATTCTGCAACTATAAATCTTCTGTTGCTTTCAATCTCTCCGTAAGACTGAAATTTGCGCATTTCTATGAGCGAAATGCGAATGGGCACCGCATCGGTAACTCCCGATTTTTTAACTGTAACAAACTATCGTAATACATTCGATCTTGAATAAATGTAAAACAACTCTTGTGTATATTTATAGCCTTCTTCCATCTGCTCAAAAGAACTATCAAATTCGTCAAAGCCACTCTCATCCATCTCATGTGCAGGGCTTTCAACATATTTCCACATTTTTCCATCAAGAGCATCCTCATCAAGAACTTTTACCATAAGAGCAACCGGGTATACATCTTCGTCTATGCATACATTATATCGCTTGCAATTTTTAAATCCATAGCAAGCATAATTTTCTGGATTTCCCCAAATCGCTATCGTGTCAAAGCCCAGCTTTCTTGCTGCCTCCAGTGAATGTTCAAGAAGCTTTCTTCCATAGCCCTTCCTTTGATAGTCTGGCTGAATTGTAAATGGTCCAAAAGATAAGATTTCTTTTTCTGTCCCATCCATAGCAACAAGCTTTGCCTTCACATAAATAATATGACCAATTATTTTCCCATCCTCTTCTAATACAAAATCTAATTCTGGAATGAAATCTTCACTATTTCGAACCAAATGAGCAAAATAATGTTCATTGCATCCCGGTACAGATAAGTTCCAAAATGTCTTCTTTATCATTTCCTCTACGACTCTATAATCATCTGTTTTTTCATTTCTTATAATCATTTCACTTTCTCTCCTTATACGGCAATTTTCTCCAAACTCAAAAAGGCATCCGTTAACCAAATGACAGATGCCCATGTTTTAATTTAACTACTTAAGATATCCCTCTCCACCCATTAGCATTGTCATTTCCTCAATCCTTTCAAGCGGAAATGGTGGATTACCAATAGGTTTCATTGCAATTGACATTAGCTTCATTGGATTATCATCTGCCGCAATTCTGTTAGAACTTAAAGCTCCGCACATCTTGCATCGGTGAATAATCGCCCATTCACCCTTATTTTTTACCCATACTGATACTGGTTCCATATGACCACCGCAATCGGACTCTCGGTCTCCCGGTTCAATATCAACATGTAAACTATACAGACAATTCGGGCAATGATTTCTATGGTCACTTCCTGCCCCTTCTGGAACTACAGTTCTTCCACAATTTTTACAAACAAATGTTTCGTTGCAAGGATGCGTTTTATAATATCCCTTTTCGTATTGCTTGCGCTTGTTTTCTCTATTCATTGTTGGATCCTCCATCTTGATTTTTTGAGGATTCATATTCACGTATTATTCCTTGAATTCTTTTTTCTGAAAGAAAAAACATTTTGCCAAGTTCTGCGATAGTTTCACCCGAATTGAATCTACTTACTATCTCCTTGTTTCGCTTTGTAAGCCTGTTTTTAGCACCGTTCTTTTCACCCCAACCCATTGCTTTCTCACTCCTGCGCGGGATATATAAAACTTTGCCATCAACATATTTTTGAATTTCTCTAATCAAGTCTTCTGGCAAGACTTCATCTGCATTAACATAGCTCATATGCGTCCTCCTAATTGTCACCTTAGGATGCAATGGCTATAGCATTTAATTTTTTTTGCAATAGCCACTGCTATCGCACAATTACCTTATAATTCTTCATAAAACACTCTTTGAACCTTTCTGGTTGTATTTTGTTCAGAATACCATACGCAAACTATAACAACAACCTCTAATTCGTTTTAAATCGAAATCAATCCCTCAATATAGCACGTTAGTAAAAATCAAATTCATGCATGCTCTCAGACTCTCTACAAGCCTGGAATTTGCAAGTGTCTATAATTTACAAATCATAATATATTCTTCATCATTTTCATCAATAATTTCAAATCCTATCTTCCTATACATACGGACAGCATAATTCATCTTTTGAACTGATAATGATGCTTGTTTATATCCTTCTAATTTTAGTTTTGTTAGCATCTGTTTCATTAATTCTGTTCCGATACCATAGTTTCTATACTCCTTAAGAAGTGAAATTGCAAAAGACGGTGTTTCATTATCTATATGACCATAATCATTCATAATCCGAACCCATACGGCACCAACAATTTTATCCCCAACTTGAGCAACCAAACATAAGTCTCCCTTATTCTTACCAAAGTCTTTTACATATACTTGCAAATCTGGTTGGTTAATAATATCTTTGGGCGGTGCAGAAACTCCTTCGGGAATAAAAATCGCCTCGTACAAAAAAGTATCTAATACCTTATTTCCATCTTGTTTTAATTCTCTTATTGAATAATTCATATAAACCTCCGATTTATTTTTATTTATAAATCAGTTGTCATTCCACACATAATGATTCCTCCGTTAAATATCGAATTGTGCAAAAGCCCAAGGGACTTTAATGCCCCTTATGCTTTTCTCTTTTCTTTTGCTGTTTCAACTCAAACATTCGCTGTTCTTCCACCTCTTTTTTCTTGCGGCTTCTCTCTTTACGCACCTGTTTGTTCTGTTCCTGCTGTAATTTCAATGCCTGCTGTGATTTTGTGCCGATGCCTGTTTCCATCGTCTGCTTTTTCGCTTCTCGCTGCATCCGTTTCGGATTTCTTTTTATATCCTTTACAACAGTTTCAACAGCCG
>OGIG01000937.1_pt1 | contig 20620 bp, 19 predicted proteins | sample 1571601 | NCBI WGS metagenome assembly OGIG01 (sample SAMEA2581953, study PRJEB24529) | metagenome | biome: Human gut stool | place: China | collected 2011 | reverse complement strand
AGAAGACGAAGAATAAAATAATAAACGTTATGCAGACTTAAGAGTCTGCATATTTTTTTATCCTTTTAAATATAAATTATAAAAGAGAAAAAAGAAAGGAAGAATATAATATGAAAAATAAAAAAGTTTTAATTATTATTTTTTTAATAATTTTAGCAACTTTAATAATATTTTTTATAAAAACAAATTATAAATTTTCAAAAAAAGGAAATAATATAATTAACAAATCAGCTGATGAATTAAATGAATATATTTTAAGTATAGAATCTTACAAGGCAACGGCAAACATAATAGTAAAAAGCAATAAAAATGAAAATAAGTACGCAATAAAACAGGAATATAACAAAGACAATAATACATTTAAACAAGAAGTGTTAGAGCCACAAGATATTGCAGGTACACAGTTTGTATATGATGGAACAACTTTAAAAGTAGAAAATACAAAATTGAATTTAAGCAAAATATATAATAATTATAAATATATAGAAAGCAATCAACTAAGTTTAACAGCATTTATAGAAAACTATAAGCAAGACGAACAAGCAAAATGCATAGAAGAAAACGGAATGGTAATATTTGAAACAAATTTAATTGAAAACAATAGATATTCTCAAAAAGAAAGACTATATATTAATAAAGAAAAAGGAAAAATCGAAAGATTAGAAATAAATGATATAACACAAAACACTAGAATTTACATATTATATAATGAGATAGAAATTAATACAACATCAAAAGAAGAAATATTAGCATTTCATGTAAAAACATATGAGGAAGATATTTAACAGAAGAAAAAGCAAAATCTCTATTACCTATATTTAAAATATAAAACAAATACATTAAATAGCAGGAGTGAAGAAAATGGTAATAAAAAGAGGAGATATGTTTTATGCAGATTTAAGCCCAGTAGTAGGCTCAGAACAAGGAGGAATTAGACCAGTATTAGTAATACAAAATAACATAGGTAATAAGTATAGCCCAACAGTTATTGTATCAGCAATAACATCTCAAGCTAACAAAAATAAACTTCCGACACATATAGAATTAGACTCAAGTGAATTTGGGTTAAAATCAGATTCAATAATTTTAGCGGAACAAATAAGAACAATAGATAAAAGCAGATTAAAGGAAAAAATAGGACATATAGATGAAGGATCTGTTATGACACAAATAAATAATGCTTTAGGTGTAAGCTTTGGACTGGGTGAATGAATATTCTTAAAAAATAAAATAAGGATTAATGTATAATCATATTTAGGAACAAGTGTGAGCTTGTTCCTTTTTAGTTGACAAAATTCGACTTTTCGAGTATTATAATAAAGGTGTAGAGTTTAAAACAGAAAGGAAATGATATATATATGTTCAAAGAATTTAAAAAATTTGCAATGAAAGGCAACATAATGGATTTAGCTGTTGGTGTTGTTATAGGAGGGGCATTTCAAAGAATAGTAAACTCATTAGTAAATGATATAATAATGCCTTTAATAGCAACATTTACAGGCAAAGTAGACTTTTCAGACCTAACAATTACACTAGGAAATAGCAGTATTAAATATGGATCATTTATAACAGCTATTGTAAACTTTTTAATAATTGCTTTTTCAATATTTTTATTTATTAGATACATAAACAAATTGAATAAAAAACTAGAAGAATTAAAGGATGGAGAAATTAAAAAGTTAAAGAAAAAAGTTAAATTTGGAAGAAGAAAAACAGATAAAGAAACAATAATAGAACCAACTCCAACAACAAAAATATGCCCATACTGTTTTACAGAGATAAACATAAACGCAACAAGGTGCCCACATTGTACATCTATTTTAGAGGAGAACTCAAATAAGGAAGAATAAAATATTACAATTATATTACAAATTGCAAAAAGTTATTCATTATAAAAAAAGTAAGTTAACCCATCAATAATTTGCACAAGTTATACTAAATTTAACTAGAAAATCTAAGTTTTTTTGTGAAATGCTTGCAAAATTTAGAAATCCGTGTTACAATAGAAAAAGTGAAATTTTATTTTGACTTTGAGGAGGTGCTTAAGAGATGCCAAATATTAAATCTGCAATAAAAAGAGTTAGTGTAATTGAAACTAAAACTTTACAAAATAATATGATAAAATCAGAATACAAAACAGCTGTAAAGAAATTTGAAGCAGCCGTAGCAGCAGGAGATAAAGAAAAAGCTGGAGAAGCTCTAAAATTAGCTACAAAGAAAATTGATAGTGCTTGTTCAAAAGGTATATTAAAACAAAATACAGCTTCAAGAAAAAAATCAAATTTAGCTAAAAAATTAAATGTAATGTAGTTTAGAGAAGATTTCAAGAAATTGAAATCTTTTTTATTTTTCTCTTGCATAAAATTTAGTAATGTAATAAAATAATGCTAAATATATAAATGGAGGTTTTACAAATGTCAAATATTAAATTAACACTGGAAAATACAAATATAAAAAAAGAAGATTTAATGAAATTTAATGAAAAGGTTGAAATTGCTCATAACGAGTTACATGAAGTAGCTGATAATCAAAATGAATTTGTTGGCTGGCTACATTTACCTACAAATTATGATAGAGAAGAGTTTGAAAGGATAAAAAAGGCGGCAGAGAAAATTAAAAAGGATTCAAAAGTTTTTGTAGTTATTGGAATTGGTGGTTCATATTTAGGTGCGAGAGCAGTTATTGAATCATTAACAAATACATTCTATAATTTATGTGCAGATAGAAAAACACCACAAATATTCTTCTGCGGAAACAATATTAGTCCAAATTATGTAAGCGATTTAATAGAATGTATAGGTGATAAAGATATTTCAATAAATGTTATATCAAAATCAGGAACAACAACAGAACCTGCTATTGCATTTAGAATTTTTAGAGAATTTTTGGAATCAAAATACGGAATAGATGAAGCAAGAAAAAGAATTTATGTAACTACAGATAAGGAAAGAGGAGCATTAAAAAAGCTTTCAAATGAAGAGGAATATGAAACATTTGTAATACCAGATAACATTGGTGGCAGATATTCAGTTTTAACAGCAGTTGGACTATTACCAATCGCAGTTAGTGGAATTAATATTGATAAGTTGATGTATGGAGCAAAAACAGGTGAGGATAAATATAACGAAAAATCATTAAAATATAATGAATGTTACCAATATGCAGTCGCAAGAAATATTCTATATAATCAAGAAAAAACAACAGAAATTTTAGTGAATTATGAACCAAAAATGCAATATTTCACAGAATGGTGGAAACAATTATATGGGGAGAGTGAAGGTAAAGATGGAAAGGGAATATTTCCAGCAGGAGTAACATTCACAACAGATTTACATTCACTAGGACAATATATTCAAGATGGAAAACGAAATTTATTTGAAACAGTAATAGATATAGAAAAACCTAAAACAGATATAACAATAAAAAGAGATGCAGATAATTTAGATGGACTAAACTTCGTTGCAGACAAAACAATGGACTATGTAAATAAAAAGGCAATGCAAGGTACAATAGAAGCACATGTTGCAGGAGGAGTACCAAATATTAAAATAACAATGAATGAACTAAACGAAGAAAATTTAGGAGAACTTATATACTTTTTTGAATTAGCTTGTGGAATATCAGGAAAAATATTAGGAGTAAATCCATTTGACCAACCAGGTGTAGAAGCATATAAAAAGAATATGTTTAGATTACTTGGAAAACCAGGTTTTTAGATAAATAAGCTTAGGAAGGAGAAACAAAGTGAATACAGTTTATTTTCCTTTATTAAATTTGAAGCTTACAATAAACAATATAGCATTTTCTATATTTGGAATAGATATATATTGGTATGCAATTTTAATTGTAGGTGCAATGATAGCAGGAATAATTATTTTGAAACTAAGAGATGGATTATATGGAATAAAGTTTGAAACAGTTATAGACTTGGTTTTGTACTTAATACCAATATCAATCATATCAGCAAGACTATATTATGTGCTATTTGATTTAGACTTTTTTTTAAAAGAACCAATGCAAATATTAAATATTAGAACAGGCGGAATGGCAATATATGGAGGCATTATAGGAGGAGCAATTACAAGCTTTGTATTTTGCAAAAAGAAAAACATTCAAATATTGGATTTATTCGATTATATTGCCCCAGCATTAGCATTGCGGCCAAGCAATAGGAAGATGGGGGAATTTTGTAAATGTTGAAGCTTATGGTGAGAAAACCACACTTCCTTGGAGAATGGGAATATACGAATTGGGAGAATATGTTGAGGTACATCCAACATTTCTATATGAATCAATAGCAACGCTTACATTATTTATTGTACTGATGAACATAAAAAATAGAAAGTTTGCAGGACAAATAACTTACATCTACTTTATATGGTATGGAGTTGATAGAATGTTAATTGAGGGGCTAAGAACAGATAGTTTAATGTTAGGATCAATAAGAATATCTCAAGCTGTTTCATTGGGAATACTAATAATTGGAATAGTTTTGTATATTAAAAATAGAAAAAAATAAACTTAAATGACGAGCTAAGCTCGTCATTTTTTACCATCCGCCATTTAGCTGGCTTTTTAATGTTAAGTTAATTACACTTCCAATTTCAACCTGTGAATCAGCTGCTATATCTTGGCTTATTACTATTCCAGAGCCATCTATTGCTATATTTAAGTTCGCTTCAGAAGCTACATTTATTGCTTCAGAAACAGACATTCCTTTGAAGTTTGGAACAGATACAGAGGTTGAAACATTGCTTGATTCAGTATATAAGAAAACATCAGCATTTTCTAATAATTGAGCACCCTTTTTAGGCATTTGATTTGCTACTAACTCAGTATCTTGAATTGAACTATCTATATGTACATCAAATCCGCTAGCTTGTAATAACTCTTTTGCTTCTAAAATAGTTTTATTTTTTAAATCTGGCATAGTAGTTGTTTCGTATTTAGATGAAGAATCGTTTGTAGTTGAAGCAACACCAATGTAAGGTAAAACTTCTGATAATATTTGAGAAACAACAGGACCAGCAATTTCGCCACCTTGGAATGATTTCCCTTTAGGATTATATAAAGCTACTAATACTACAACTTGTGTATTAACAGTAGGAGAAAGACCTATAAATGAAGCTACATAAGTACCATCTCCTTGACCAAGGTTTTCAGATGTACCAGATTTTCCCCCTATTGAATAACCTTTAACATCAGCATATTTTCCTGTTCCATCACTTACAGCATAATCTAACATATCCATAACTTCAGCAGCTGTTTTCTTTGATACTACTTGTCTTACTTGTACTGTATCAGGAACTGTGGTGCTTCCAGTATTTGGATCAACAATTTTATCAACAATTCTTGGTTGCATTAAATAACCATCATTTGCAACAGCAGAAATTGCTGTAATCATTTGAAGAGGAGTAATGCTTAATCTTTGACCAAAAGACATTGTAGCTAAATCAACAGCAGTTGCATTTTTTTCTGCACGAACAATACTATTTTCTTCGCCTGCAAGAGCAACACCAGTTTTTTCAAACAATCCAAATGCTCTATAATATTTATATGTAGTAGGAATTCCAATTTTTCTACTTAATTGAATAAATGCAGGGTTACATGAATTTTCCAATGCTTTTCTTAAAGATTGATAGCCATGTGGATTATAGTATCTCCAACATGCAATATTTCTATCTGCAACATGTTCATAACCAGTACATACAAATTCACCTTCATTGTCTGGAGAAGTAATGTTTTCTTCTATAGCAATAGAAGAAGTTATTACCTTAAATGTAGAACCAGGTTCATATAAGTCAGAAACTGATTTATTTTTCCACATGTTTTGTATTGCTTCATTTTTTTCTTCAGAACTTAGCGAATCATAAGTTTTTGCAAGAGTCTCATTTGGTGTAAATGGTGTATTTAAATTATAGTTAGGATATGAAGCCATTGCTAAAATATCACCATTTTTAGGATTCATTACAATAACATTTCCACCATTTTCACAGTTATTTTCTTCAACTGCCTGTTTTAAATATCTTTCTACAATTGATTGAATATTAAAGTCAATTGTTAGTGTTAAATCACTACCATTTTCAGCCGCTATATATGTTTCTTCTGAATCTGGAATTTCCTTTTGATCGCTACCTTTAGAACTTACAATTTTACCAGGAGTACCAGTTAAAACTGAATCCCATTTTGACTCTATACCAGTTATACCTTGGTTATCTGTTCCACAAAATCCAAGAATACTTGAGCATATTGTTTCATAAGGGTAATATCTTTTACTATCTTCGTCAATATTTATACCAACAGTAACTTTATTTTTTTTCATCCATTCTTTTAGCTTTGTAACCTTATCTTGGTCAACTTTTTTAGCAATTGTTTGAAACTGAGAATCACTAGTAACTTTTTCTAAAACATCTTCATAATTTAATTCAAATATTTCAGACAACCCTTTGGCAACTTTTTCTTTAAGTGCTTTTGTTTTTTCTTCATCTTTATTTTCATCTACTATTTTTTGAGGATTAATTGTAATTGTGTCTACTCTTGCACTTATTGCTAAAGCTTCTCCAGTAGATGCATATATTTTTCCACGTTTTGGGCTTATAATTTGATTTATTGTTTGTTGTTTATATGCACTTTCTTTTAAAGAATTACCATCAACAAACTGAAGTATACCAATTCTTATAAGTAATGCAAGAATTAATATAACAATAATAATGAATATAGCTTTTAATTTTTTAAAATGAATAAGATTTTGGGTGTTAAAATATGTATTTAATTTTACAACATTAGAATTCTTAGGGCTCTTAGCAATTTTTTTTGCTAATTTGTTCTTTGAATTTTTTTTCTTAGAATTCAAATTTTTATTATTCATAATTTCTCCAATCTTTTGTTTTTTCATATATTTTATATTAACAAATACGAAAAATCAATAAACTGTGGCAAATTTATTTTAATTTAATTATATTGAAAGTAAGGTAAAAAACTGTTATAATAAGCAAGAGGTAAAAAAATGGAAAATATTTTAGAAGAAACAAAATTTATAATGAAAAAATACAATATAAAAGCCAATAAAAGCCTAGGGCAAAATTTTTTAATAAATGGTGAAGTGGTAGAGACTATAGTGAAATCTGCTAATATTAATAAAGATGATTTAGTAATTGAAATTGGACCAGGGCTTGGAACGCTTACTAAATTTTTATTACAAGAAGCCAAAAAGGTAATTTGCGTCGAACTTGACAAAAATATGATAAATATATTACATGACAGATTTTTATTATATAATAATCTAGAAATAATAAATGAAGACATATTAAAATTAGATTTAAAAGAGTTAATAAAAGAAAATAAAAGCGAAGTAAATAATGTAAAAATTGTTGCAAATCTGCCATATTATATAACTACACCAATAGTTATGAAATTGTTAGAAGATAATTTAGAAATAGAAAGTATAACAATTATGATACAAAAAGAAGTTGCAGACAGATTAATAGAAACTCCAGGTGGAAAAAATACAGGAGCAATTACATATGCAATTAATTATTATTCCGTACCAGAAGGAATAATGGAAGTACCAAACAGTTCATTTATTCCAGAACCAGAAGTAACTTCTAAAGTTTTAAAATTAAACATTAGAAAAGAACCACCTGTAAAAGTTAATGACGAAAATTTAATGTTTAGAATTATAAAAAGTGCTTTTATGCAAAGAAGAAAAACACTTTTAAATGCATTAGTAAACAATAATGTATTTACATCAAAAGAAGAGGGAATAAAAATTTTAAATAAATTAAATATGGATGTAAATATAAGGGGAGAAAAATTGACATTACAGGATTTTGCAAATTTAGCCAATATTTTAAATGATATGTAATTTAAAAAAAGGTATTTCAATTTCATGTAATTTATGATACAATATTAAAGAATATAGATAAGGAGAAATGTGATGAATCAAATTTTAGTTACAAAAAAATTATATGTTACGCCAGAACTAAAAAGAAAAAAGAAGATTTACAAGTTTGATTTTCTTTTATCTATTTTTTTGATGATTGTTTTAATATCTGTATACATATATGCAGAATATGACAGAAATAAATCAGCAGAAGCTTCACAAGAAATATTAGAAGAAATACGAAATACAGACATAGAAGAAGATAATACTACAGTAAAAGATGACAGCGTTTTAGTAGTTGTTTTAGACGACTCATCACAAACAGAAGAGGTAAATGAACAGCAGCCACAAGAAGAGGCAGAAGAGGTAAACACAAAAATAAACAATCAGCCAGTAAAAAAGACAGTTGACGGTTATACATACCAAACAACAGCAACTATAATGATTCCAAAAATAGGGGTAGACCTTCCAATATTAGAAGGAGAAACAGGAAGCGTAAAAGAGACAGAACGTTTATTAAAAATATCTCCATGTAAATTTTGGGGACCAAATATAAATGAAGTAGGAAATTATTGTATAGTTGGACATAATTATAGGAATAAATTATTTTTTAGTAAAGTTCCAACATTAGTTAATGGTGATAAAATAACAATTTCTGAAACATCAGGAAGAGTAGTTACATATGAGGTTTATGACAAATATGTTGTAGAACCAAGTAATAAAAGTTGCACTAGCCAACTTACAGGAGGAAAAAAAGAAATAACACTTATAACATGTACTGATGATAGTCAGGGAAGATATATAATTAAAGCAAGAGAAGTTAAATAAGTGAACTAAAATAAAGAACCTTTCATAATATAGTATAAAAAACTATTTATGGGAGGTTTTTATGGCAAAAATATTAGTATTTAATAATGATACAAATAGAATGGAAACATATTATAGGGGAGAAGCAGAGCCCATGCCATATAATACAAATGGGACGCTTAGAGTAAGAGAATTTAGAGGTTCAAGTAAAAGTAATATTTTATGGACTACAAAAAGGTGTATGCAAAGTTGGAATAGTCAACGATATATATATGGAAGGCCTATTCCTGTCGGATTTGCTTTTAAGAGGCCATATGAGGGAGGACATGGAAACCAAAGTCAACATTATGCAGGTGTTGCATTTGATGTTGGTCAAACATTAAGTACAGCTGAAAGAACAAGATTATGGAATACGGCAAATAATTCCGGAGTATGGGCATATGTTGAGCCAATATCACAAACACCTACATGGGTACATTTTGATAAAAGATTTGGAAAGCCAGCATGTTCTACAGGTGGATTTATGCAATTAAAAAGAGGAAGCATAAGTAATTATGTATGTATTGCACAAGATGATTTAAATACACTTGGATTTAGGACTAATGGGCTTGACCGGAATATTTGGAGCAGCAACTCAAAATGCAGTAAAAAATTATCAAACATCAAGAGGGTTAGCATCAGATGGAATAGTTGGCTGTAACACTTGGAGATCATTGCAAGAAGAGGTAGTTGGAACAGGGGCAACAAGCACAACTATAAACTAAATTATAGTTTAAAAGTAAATTTAAAAGAATAATAAAGGGAATAAATTAAAATAATTTATTCCTTTTTTATAAGTTTATTTAATTTCTGTAATTAATTTTTATAATTAATATTAAAAATTAAAGCTAACCCAAATTTTTACTAGCATCTTTTTTCTGTAGTTTAATAAGTTGTTTAACCATAGTATCTATAATTTCTTTATTATAATCATTTAATTGCAAATAATTTTCTAAAAAACTATTATCAACAAAATCATTTAAACTTGAAGAATTACATTCGATAATATCATTAAATAAAAAATCAGAATTGATGTTTAATGCTTGGCAAAGGTTAACTATGGTAGTTGCGCTACCAAATGCCACTCCACGTTCTAATTGACTAATATATCTTGCAGAAAGAGATAGCTTTTCGGCAAGTTGTTCTTGAGTGTAGTCTGTTTTAGATCTTGCAAGTTTAATTCTCTTACCAATGTTTTTTCTTAGTACTTTTTCAGTATCATTCATAATTAACCTCCTTAAATAATATAAAAAAGTATAACAATCCAAAGTTAAAAATAACACGAACTAATAATGTAAAACAATACCAAAAGTAACACTAATAATACTAAAAACGCGCAGATTTTGGAAATTAATGAGTAACTATTGACAAATTTAATAGATTTAAGTATAATATCATAGTGTTAGCAAAAAACTTTGTTAACCATGCGGAAAATCCCGAGTATACATAGACGTATATCTGGAAGGAGGGGAATTAAATGTCAGAAATTAAAGTTAAAGATGGAAATATAGAAGATGCTCTAAAAAGATTTAAAAGACAATGTGCAAGAAATGGAGTTATGCAAGAAGTAAGAAAAAGAGAGCATTATGAAAAACCAAGTGTAAAAAGAAAAAAGAAATCAGAGGCTGCAAGAAAAAGAAAGTTTTAATTAAAAAATACAAAAAGTTTAGGTTTATACTTAAACTTTTTTTGTTTTTAGACATTTAGACATTGGGACGGGGTTTTTGTCTTAAGGTTTTCGGGACTTCTCTAAAATAAAATCCAATAGCTACCAAAAGTAGATTATATTAAAATCAAATTTTAGAATTGAAAATAATTGAATTAGAAATTTTTATATTAATTTTATGGAAAGAGTTCATCTCCTGATGGAAGGGTGCCATAAAATTAATTTAAAATTTCTTTGATAATTATTTGAACGATAAAATTTTATTTTAATATAATCTACTTTTTATATATTATTTTATTTAAACTAGAGAAGCCACGAAAACCTTAAGACAAAAACCCCGTCCCAATGTCTAAATGTCTAAAAACATCTTGCATAATTATGGTAAAATGTAATATACTATGTAGGAAAAAAGGAGGAAATAAAATGAGTTATGAAAAAATAGACATAAAACAAGGAATTAAGCTTCATAAAATAAATACTGAAAAATTCAAAACAAACTTACTTGCCGTGTTTTTAACGACAAAATTAAATAGACAAAACGTTACGAAAAATGCTTTAATATCATCAATATTAAGAAGAGGTACAAAAAATATGCCAACTTCTGAGCAAATAAGCAAAACACTAGAGCAAATGTATGGTGCAAGTTTTGACTGTGGACTAGATAAAACAGGAGACAATCAAGTTTTAAAATTTTATATAGAAACAATTAATGATAATTTCTTACCAAGTAATAGTGAAAACTTATTAAAAGAATCTCTAGAAAAAATATTAGACATAGTATTTAATCCATATATTGAAAATGATGGATTTAAGGAAGAATATGTAGAACAAGAAAAAAATAATATAAAACAAATAATAGAAGGAAAAATAGATAATAAGGCTCAATATGCATTAGATAGATGTATAGAAGAAATGTATAAAAATGAAGATTTTGGACTTTATAAATTTGGGTATATAGAAGACCTAGAAAAAATAAATGCAAAAGATTTATACAATTATTATAAAGAACTAATAAATACATGTAAAATAGACATATTTGTGTCTGGAATGTTAGATAACAATGTTGAACAATTAGTAAAAGAAAATACATGTATTAACAATTTAAACGAAAGAGAAGCAAGTTATACTAAATTAAATATTTGTCCTAAAGAGGAAAAAAAGGAAAATGTAGTTACAGAGAGTATGGATGTAACACAAGGAAAATTAATTGTAGGGCTTGATGTTAATATAGATAATGAAGACTTAAAATATGACACATTAATTTACAACAGTATTTTAGGTGGATCTGCTAATTCTAAGATGTTCCAAAATGTAAGAGAAAAAGCACATTTAGCATATGTTGCAAGTTCTAGTTATATGAGATATAAAAGCAATATATTTATAAAGTGTGGAATTGAAATTGGAAATTACGAAAAAACATTAACTCTTGTAAAAAAACAAATTGAAGATATGGAAAAAGGAGATTTTACTGAAGAGGAAATAGAAAATGCAAAAAAAGGAATAATTGCAAGCATAAAAACTATTGATGATGAGCAAGATACACAAATTACTTACTATTTTGGACAAGAGTTAACAGGAACTATAGTATCTTTAGAGGAATATACTAAAAAAATTGAAAATGTAAGTAAGGAAGATATTATAAATATTGCTAAAAAAGTATCTATTAATACAATTTATTTTTTAAGAGATTAGAAGGAGATAAAAATGCAAGTAATTGAAAATTTAAAAGTTAAAGAAAAGTTATATATTGACAAGTTAGAAAACGGCTTAACAGTAATGATTATTCCTAAAAAAGGAATAGAAAAAAAATATATTATTTGGGGAACAAATTATGGGTCAAATGATAGCAAGTTTATAGTTCCAGGAGAGACAGAAACTATAGAAGTGCCAAAAGGTGTAGCACACTTTTTAGAACACAAATTGTTTGAACAAGAAAATGGAACAAATAGTTTAGACACACTAACAGCATTAGGAGTAAATGCAAATGCATATACAACAAATGACCATACAGCATATTTATTTGAATGTACAGATAATTTTTACGAAGCACTAGATGAATTTATGGACTATGTTCAACACCCATATTTTACAGATGAAAATGTGGAAAAAGAAAAAGGAATAATAGGACAAGAAATTATGATGTATGATGACTATCCAGAGTGGAGAGTTTACTTAAATGCTATGGAGGCAATGTATCATAATAATCCAATAAAAATTGATATAACAGGAACTATAGAAACAATAAGCCATATAGACAAAGAAATTTTATATAAATGTTATAATACATTTTATAATCCATCAAATATGGCGTTAGTTGTAAGTGGAGATTTTGAACCAGATAAAATATTAGAAGAAATAAAGAAAAGACTAATTCCAAATAAATCTAATGGAGAAATAAAAAGAATATATGAAGAAGAGCCAAGTAGTATAGTAAAAGAAAAAATAGAGCAAACAATGCAAGTAAGTCAAAGTTTATATTGCATAGGAATAAAGGATAACCAAATAAAGTGCAAAGACAAAGTAAAAAAACATATTGCCGTAGAAATAATATTAAATTTACTATTTGGCAAAAGCTCTGAGTTATATAAAAAATTATATGATGATGGAACAATATATTCTACTCCAAGCTTAGACTACGAATTTTCTACAACATATGCACATGTTCTTCTTACAGGTCAATCTAACACACCACAAAAAGTATATGACAGTTTTAAAGAACAAATAAATAAATTTAAACAAAATGGAATAAACAAAGATGATTTTGAAAGAATAAAAAAGAAGATATATGGAACATATGTTAAAGAATATAATGATGTAACAGATATATCTAGAATGTTTTTGGCAGATTATTTTAAAGGAATAAATAGCTTTGACTATTTAGAAGAAATAGATACAGTAAATCTAGAATATACGACACAAATTTTAAATGATTTATTTAAAACAGAAAATATGGTGCTTTCAGTCGTAAGAAAGTAGAAAATAAAATATCAAAAAAACAGTATAAATAAAATAAAAAAATTTATGCTGTTTTTTTGTGTCATTTGATGTCGAAAAAAATAGATTTAACACGTACGAAAACCGCATGAATACTACAAATTTCATTGACTTTGATGTAAAAATGTGTTAATTTATAAATGTACTTAAGAGAAAAAATAAAAAAAGGAGAGATGCATATGTTAAATGATGAAATTTGTAAATTAAGAGATAAACTAAATGAAAGTATAATATCTGGTGAAGATTATAGTATTATTTACAAACTAAGCGTTGAACTAGACGAGTTAATTGCAAAATATTATCAAGATTCTCCTGAGATTATAAATAAAAGATAAACTAAAAAAGAGAAAATATGTGCAATCATATTTTCCCTTTTTGTTTTTTAGCTAAACTTGCCAAATATAAAAAAATGTAGTATAATATCGAGCCAAGAAAAGGGGAAATAAAAATGCAAGTAAATAATAATAAAGAATATAAAAACTTTAGCAAAATAGTCAACACCTTTTATAATGAAGAAATAGAAAATATAAGTGAAGAAGAAATTGATATAAAAAGTAAAGGAACAATAAAATTAGAACCAAAAATCATATATGATAAATTTACAGGAAATATGAAGATAGAATTTCAAATAGGAAAAAATAAAATGTATAAAATAAAAAATTTAGCAGAATTTTATACAAAAATGATGAATAAGGAAAAATTTAAATATAAAGAAGGTTTACAATTTATTCATGATAAAGAAATGTTTACTAAAGAAAGCAAACCATTATTGGAGTTTATGTTAAAATATGCAGAAATAATGAAATATGCAAATTCAAATTCAAACAGTAATTATAAATACTTTGGAAAAGCCTTAAATGAAAATTTTATAATTATAGGAAATAATGGGATAGATGAAATATTTGATATACTAAAGGACCAAGAAGTAAAATTTCAAAAAGATGGAAAAGAAGAAAAAGTAAAATTTATAGAGGAAAACCCAAAGCTGGAATTCTTATTAAAGAAAACTAAAAATGAGGACTACATAATTATTCCTAATATTGATATATACAAAGTAGTACTAATAAGGGGAAAAAAATATAAATACATATTAGAAAAAAATAAATTATATAGATGTAATAAAAATTATGAAAAAACAACAATAAAAATGTTAGAAACATTTAGACAAAATTATATAACAGAAGTAGAGCTAGGAACAAAACAGTTAACACAATTTTTCTCTATAATAATGCCTAAAATGGAAAATTCAATAAAAATTTTAAATATACCAGAATATGAACTAGAACAATATAAACCAAAACACTTGGAAGTAAAAGTGTTTTTAGATTTTGACAATGCTCAAAACATAATAGCAGATGTAAAATTTAAGTATGGAAAAGATGAATTTAATCCATTAGATGAAAAAACAAAAATAGAATTTCCAAGAAATATAATTGAAGAAACAAAAGCCTTAAATATCTTTAGAAAAACAGGTTTTATGTTTGATGTAAAAAATTTAAGATTTATATTACCAAATAATGATAAAATTTATGAATTCATGTCCAATGATATAAGCTTATATATGAAAAAATTTGAAGTACTTGTTACAGAAAATTTTAAATCCAAACAAATAAAACAACCCAAAATAGGAAATATAGGAATAAAAGTAGAAAATGATTTATTATCAATAAACCTAAATGAGCTAAATTTGGATTTAAATAGTATAAAAGAAATAATGGAAAGATATCATCTAAAAAAGAAATATTACAGGTTAAAAGATGGGAGTTTTTTAAATTTACAAGATAATCAGGAAATAAGCTTTTTGGATAAATTAATAACAGGTACAGATGTAAATTATAAAGAATTAGAAAAAGGCGAAATAAAGCTTCCTGTAAGTAGAACATTATATTTAAATACTATTTTAGGAAAACTTAAATCAACTGCAATTACTAAAAATGAAACTTATAAAACAATAGTAAATAGCTTAAATAAAGAACAACTAGAAGAAATTAGGTTACCAAAAATAAATGCAAATTTAAGATATTACCAAAAAACAGGCTTTAAATGGTTAAAAACACTAGATGAATATAAGTTTGGAGGAATACTTGCAGATGATATGGGACTTGGAAAAACAGTACAAGTATTATCAATAATTTTAGACTATATACAAAACAATAAAGAAAAACAAACAAGCCTTGTAATAGCACCAAGTTCATTAACACTAAACTGGAAAAATGAGACAGAAAAATTTGCACCAACATTAAAAACACTTGTAATTAGAGGGACATTATCAGAAAGAAAAAAATTAATAGAAACTTTGCAAGATTATGATTTAGTAATAACATCATATGACCTATTAAAAAGAGACATAGAAAACTATAAACAAAAAGATTATAAATTTAAATACATAATAGCAGATGAAGCACAATACTTAAAAAATAGTACAACTCAAAATGCAAAAGCAATAAAAGATTTAAAAGCACAAACAAGATATGCGTTAACAGGAACACCAATAGAAAATTCACTTGCAGAATTATGGTCAATATTTGACTTTATAATGCCAGGGTATTTATATACATATAAAAAATTCAAAACAATGTATGAGATTCCAATTGTAAAAGAAGAAGATGAAAGTTCTATGCAAAAACTAAAAATGTTAATAGAACCATTTGTACTTAGAAGAACAAAACAAGAAGTTTTAACAGAACTTCCAGAAAAAGAAATAACAATATTAGAAAATGAAATGCAAGAAGAACAAGAAGAAATATATTTATCATATTTATCAAATATAAAAGAAGAAGTTGCAAAATTAATAGGCCAAACAGACTCAGGGAAAAACCAAATGAAAGTATTAGCAGCACTTACAAGATTAAGGCAAATATGTTGCCATCCAAACTTATTTATAAAAGACTATAAAGGGGAAAGTAGTAAATTAGAGCAATGCATGGAAATAACAAAAGAAGCAATAAAATCAGGACATAAAATATTATTATTTTCATCATACACATCAATGCTAGAAATAATAGAAAAAAGACTAAAAGACGAAAATATAAAATACTTTAAACTAACAGGAGCAACAAAAGTAGAAGAAAGAGTAGATTTGGTTGACGAATTTAACAACAATAATGAAATAAAAGTGTTTTTAATATCACTAAAAGCAGGAGGAACAGGACTAAACCTAACAGGAGCAGACATGGTAATACACTATGACCCATGGTGGAATGTATCTACAGAAAATCAAGCAACAGACAGAGCATACAGAATAGGCCAAAAAAATAATGTACAAGTATATAAACTAATAACAAAAAACTCAATAGAAGAAAAAATATATAAACTACAAAAAAAGAAAGAAAAACTAATAGACAATGTGTTAGATACCAAGACTACATTTATAAACAAGCTATCAAAAGAAGACATATTAAGTCTTTTTGAGTAAAAATTGCCAACAGTTCCGGGTTTAAATGACAATAAATTGCCAATGGTTCCGGGTTTAAATGGCAATAATTGCTGATTACTTAGTGGTTGAAAGAAAATAGAACACTATTAGTTTATGATTAAAAGGGAGAAAGCAATGAAAAATTATATTACAATAATTGGCGGGGGACTTGCAGGAAGCGAGGCTGCATACCAAATTGCAAAAGCAGGAATAAATGTAAAATTATATGAAATGAAGCCTAAAAAATTTTCTGAGGCTCACAGCAATAAAAATTTAGCAGAAATTGTATGCAGCAATTCATTTAAATCTAATTTATTAACAAATGCATGTGGCTTATTAAAAGAAGAATTAAGAAAATTGGATTCTTTGTTGATAAAAATTGCAGATAAAACCAAAGTGCCTGCTGGTCAAGCATTAGCAGTTGATAGAGAGGAGTTCTCAAAACAAGTAACCAAAGAACTTGAAAGCAATCCTTTAATTGAAATTATTCATGAAGAAGCGGGAGTAAATAACACTTTAAATCAAATTGCGCAAGAAGGAATTACAATTATTGCAACAGGACCATTAACATCAGATACATTAGCAAAACAAATACAAGAGCTAACAGGACAAGACAAATTGTATTTTTATGATGCAGCAGCACCAATTGTGACCAAAGAAAGTATAGATTTTAGTATTGCTTTTTATGGTGACAGATATAGTCAAGAAAAGAAAAAAGAAGAAACGGTAGAAGAGTGGAAAAAAAGGCTGGAATGTGAAGAAAAAAGCTATATAAATCTTCCAATGAATAAAGAAGAATATGAAAACTTTTGGAATGAATTAATAAATGCTAAAATTGTAACTTTACATGATTTTGAGAAAAAAGAAATTTTTGAAGGATGTATGCCAATTGAAATTATGGCAAAAAGAGGGATTGATACATTAAGGTTTGGACCATTAAAGCCAGTTGGATTTGATGATCCAAGAACTGCAAGAAGACCATATGCTGTTGTTCAATTAAGACAAGATGATAAAATAGCAAGTATGTATAATTTGGTTGGTTTTCAAACAAATTTAAACTTTATGGAACAAAAAAGAGTTTTTAGCATGATACCAGGTCTTGAAAATGCAGAGTTTATAAAATATGGAGTTATGCATAGAAATACATTTATTAATTCTCCAAACTTGCTTGATGAAACATATAATTTGAAATCTAATACAAATATATATTTTGCAGGACAAATCACAGGAGTTGAGGGCTATGTAGAATCAATAAGTTCTGGTATGGTGGCTGCATTAAATGCAATTTCAAAATACAATGGCCAAAAACAAAAAATAACTTTTAGTGAAAATACAATTATAGGAGCACTTGCAAAATATATTTCATCTCCAAATGAAAAGTTTCAACCAATGAATGCAAATTTTGGAATATTGCCAGAATTAGAAGGAAAAAGGATTAGAGACAAAAAAGAAAGATATATGAATTTAGCAAAAAGGAGCTTAAAAGAATTTTAAGCTCCTTTTTACAATTATTACCAAAATATTACAATTGTATTAAATTTCTAATAATTTACATAATTTTATTGAAATAAATTGTGAAAAATGTTATAATAAAAATACTAGTGTAATAAAATACAAAAATATATTGTATTTTGAAAGGGGAAAATTATGGATAAAAAAATATTAGATAAAATTAAAGAAACTTTAGACAGTAGTTATGAAATACAAAAAGATATAAAAGAAAATGAAGAAAAAATAAATAAACAAGAAGAAGATTACAATGTTGAAAAAGAAAGTTTTGATAAAGAATTTCAAAAAGAAAATCCTAATAATCCAGTTTACATGGATAGACGTAATAGCCAAATGACTGAACTTGAAAAATTAAATAAAGAATTACAAGATGGAAAAAAACTTGTAGAAGTAAAAAAGGTTGAATTAAAAGAGAAATTTAATAAAAATAAAGAAGAAATATTAAAGCAAGTTGAAGATAGAAGAGAAAAAATGAAAAAAAATTATGAAGACTATAAAACAGGACTAATTAATGAAAAAAAAGAAGATATATCAAGAAAAATTGAAATATTAAAAAAGGACATGGAAAACAAAAGTGCTGTTGCATTGGATATAATGAAACCTATGCTTCAGCAAAGAGAAGAAAAACTGAAACAAATTAATGATGAAATAGCTAATGTCGAAAATCCTGAATTTGAAAAAGAATTTGAAGAATTATCTAATGTAGAAAAGGTATTAAAACAGCCATATACAACAAATTTCTTAATCGAAGGGTTAGCTGAATTTTTTAAACCATATGAAGCTAAAATGCAAGAAGAAAAAGAGGCTGAAGAGAAAGAAAAAGAAGTTAAGCAAGAAAAACTAAAACAAAATGAAATAAAAGCAAAACAACCAGAAGAAACAAAGCAAAATGAAGTAAAAGTAAATGAAGCAGAAGAAAAAACTAGTGAGAATAGAAATGAAAATGTAAAATCAAATCCAATAAAACAAGATGATGAAGAAGAAAAAATATATGGGAAATATAGCAGAATGAATGATTTAAAATTTGAAAGAAGACATAATGAAGAAGCAAATGAATTAGATAAAATAACAAATGTTGATGTTAAAATTAATAAAGAGGGAATTCTTGAGTATCTAATTTATGAAGAAGGAAAAAAGGAACCAACTATATTTTCTTATAATTCAAATAAATTTAGTTTAAGTGATTATAAACCTATATTAAAAAATATTAGAAGTCATATTGATGAAAGGCAAGGCTTTGAAATACTAAACGAACAAGATAGAAAGAATATTGATCCATTCCTAGTTGATGTTATAGGAGAAAAAATAGGCTCAAATAAAAATAGTGATAGTTTAGATAAATTGATTGTAGGTGGACTATATAATAATGATTATATAGATGTTAAATATGATATGGAAAATCTAAAGAAAGTAAAAGGATTAAGAAATAAAATGCACCTTAGAGAAATAGCTAGAGGAGCAGAAAAACAAGGATTTGAAGTTGAAAATTTTAAAGATACATTACTTAGAAGAATAATTAGTAAAATAAAAAATAGATCTTATGAGTTAGAAACAAAGGAGGAACCAAAAAGAATTGCTGATGGCAATAAAGAGGAAAAAATAATATTAAGACCAAAAACAAGCAAAGAGAAAAATAAGGATCTTTCAATGGATAATAAAATTAGACCAAATATGCATTTACATGGAAAACTAAAAGATAAAATTTCTGATTATAGGAACAATTGGTTACTCAAAAGGAGTGAAACATTTAAAAAGAGAAGTGAAAAATATGACGACATGCATAAAAAAACGCAAGATAAAATATTTGATATAATAAATAAAGAAAATAAAGAACAAGGACAAAACCAAAGTATGAAGTTTGACAAATTTGGAAATAGGGTTACAAAAACTCCTGAAGAAATAAAAGCTGAAAAAAGAGCAAAAGATATTTCTGAGAAAGCATTAAAAAGTATACATGAACAACAAAGAGAAGAAGTAAAATAATTAAGAAAAACTTGGAAATTTTCCAAGTTTTTCTTGACTAATTAAGCTAAAAATGATACAATATAAACCGTTACGATAAATTACGTGTATTGCGCGAATCCGTAGCGGTTTGTTTTATTAACAAAAACATTGCTAATAAAATAAAATAAAAAATAGGAGGTGAAATTTAAGTGCCAACAATTAATCAATTAGTTAGAAAAGGAAGAAAAACAGGAGTAACAAAATCAACTGCACCAGCTCTTCAACATGGATATAACTCTAAAAATAAAAGATTAACAAACAATAGAGCTCCACAAAAAAGAGGAGTATGTACAGTAGTAAAAAC
>OGIG01000918.1_pt1 | contig 21048 bp, 10 predicted proteins | sample 1571601 | NCBI WGS metagenome assembly OGIG01 (sample SAMEA2581953, study PRJEB24529) | metagenome | biome: Human gut stool | place: China | collected 2011 | reverse complement strand
ACCCCGGCACAGCGGGCAGAACTGGACTGGCTGCTGTATAATAAGCCCTTGGAGTTTACACAGATGGTGCTGAGAGGGGAAATGGAGTATTATCTTGCCCTCGGCTGCACGCATGGTAGACTGGAAGATTACGCGCACCCCCATAAAGAACCCGATGCCCACCGACCTATAGTTTTCTCCATAAGCTGGTGGGCATCGTTGCATTATCAAAGCATGGGTGTCATATAAAGAGGAAGGTATACAATTCCATCCTCTTCTTTAAAATCGCTGGTATGCAGCACATAGGGTATGCCGGTTTGTTCAGCATAGCGCGCCATAAACTTCCGCAGGGAAGTCAGCGTATAGTTTTTGCCGGACTTGACCTCGATAGGCGAAATGTTATGCCGATTGCTGATTTTGCTCTTGGCAATCAGGAAGTCAATCTCCATCCGGGCATCTTTATCGTCCCGCGACGGATTGGAGTAGAAGTATAATTTGTGACCGCTGGCGGCAAGCATCTGAGCCACGATATTTTCTATAATCATACCCTTGTTGACTTCCAGTTTATCAAACAGCAGCTTTTTATAGATTTCCTCGCTGACCAGTCCATTTTCATCAAAGGCATGGCTGATGAGCAACCCGGTGTCGCCCATATAGCACTTCAGAGTCATGCGGTCCATATTCAGCTTCAGACCGATATTCGGCTCTGTGGAGTTATAGCAGATATTTGCAATCATAGCATCATCCAGCCAGAACAGCGCGTCCTCATACTCCCGGAAGCGGGCTTCCTTTTTGAGCGAGGAGAGTTTGAACCGCTTCTCATGCTTTTGGAGTTGGGCAGGAATTTCATCGAAGATGCTTTCCACCTTCATCTCATAGCCGGCGGCGTGTTTCACAATGTCTGCCCGGTAAAGGGTCAGAATATCGCGTTTGATACGGTCTACCCGGTCGAAGTCCTTACTCTCGGCATACTCCTGCACCGCTTGCGGCATTCCACCCACGATGAGATACTGGCGGAAATAGTCCATTGCCTTGCGGTGCATCACCTGCCCCATGGACTTGCGGTCTTCAAAGCGCTTGCGGACAATGTCCATCAGCGTATCATTTCCCATCGTCCACAGAAATTCCTCGAAATCCATCGGGTACATCTTAATATGTCGTTCCTCGGACGGGATGACGATATCTTTGACATTTTTCTTGATGGACATAAGCGACCCGGTTTCCAGATAATCGTACCGTCCATCCGCAACCAGATACTTGATTGCTGCCCGTGCGCGAGGGAACATCTGCACTTCATCAAAGATAATCAGGGATTCATGTTCATACAGCTTGACATTGTAGTAGCCTGACAGATACATGAACAGGGTATCCAGATCGTTCAGATAGTGCAGAAACAGGTCTTTAACTTCGTCGCCCACTCGGTTGAAATCAATCAACAGATAGGATTTATACTCTGCTCTGGCAAATTCTTCTGCTACATAGCTCTTTCCCACACGCCGTGCGCCGTCAATCAGAAGTGCTGTTTTTCCTGCACCATCCTGTTTCCAGTTGACAAGCTGATTGTATATCTTCCGCTTCATCGCAAGCCCTCCAATCACGAAAGCAAAATTTTTATAAGCTCAGTCTATCACGAAAACAAAATTTTTGCAACTTTGATTTTGCACAAAAACAAGATTTTAATAGTTTGCCCGGAGAATCAGCAATAGAAGCAGTCCTCCGAGATCATTTTTCGCGCCAAGAAGATCGAGTGGAGCAGTCGTGCTTTCCAGCAAGTACAACCATCTTCCTCTATCTTAGAGACAACACTGCGCAAATACACGATATCCTCCCAGCGTTCTTCTATGGTCACCGTAGCAGAGTTCCCGATAGACTAGCTTCCCGGAATTATGGCTGAAAATGTAGAGCTATCTTACATTTATAAGAACCAGCCCGAGTGAGAAAACAAATTGACGTATCAGCGCAATATGGATTGGAACCTTATAATAATGGAGCAACGAGGCCATCAGATTACTTGAATTGGTGCAAAATAGATGATATAATCGTTCGTATGAAGCAGAAAAATGTGGCGTTTTCATAGATAACCACGATGTGAGGAAAAGAACATGAAAAAATGGAAGAGTTTTTTTGCGTGCGGCTTGATGGTGCTTCTGACGGGATGGATCGTGATGTGCATTCCGGTGGGAGGCTATGCCCAGATGTGGGAAGAAGAAAGTACAAGTACAAATATCGTGGCTGTCGTGGATTGTAGCACAAGTATGCAGAGCAGCGACAGCGACTGGAAAATCCCGGAATCACTGGACATGCTGGTAGACATGTGCGATGATGAACAGATTCGTCTTTCATTGATCGTATATGGAACAAGCGCGGAGACAGCATTTCGGGATTTTCCGCTTTCTGCGGAAAACCATGAAATGGTAAAAAAGCAAATCCATCAGGCGCTGATGGTACGGGGATATAATCTGGGCCAGACGGATACGGGTGCGGCTCTCGGGCTGGCACAACAGATCCTGGAACAGCAGGCAGGACAGAACAATATGGTTCTGCTGTTTACGGATGGTGCGATCCGGGCAACACGGAATGGCCGTACGAATGAAATTTCGGAACAGGAAGTAGATGCGTTTGCAGCATTTGCGCAGAACAATGGCGTTGTGGTCAACACGCTGGGACTGTTCAACAAACAGGCAGATGCAACGGATGTGGAAACGGCAGAAGAGGAGCTTTCCATTCTGCGCAGCAAGACGGGCGGCATGTATCAGCGTGTGAACGACCCTGCGGACATTCCTGATTTTGTGATACAGCTGCTGGCAGGTTTGCTGGATGTGAAAACACTTGATCTGAGCAGCCCGACGGAAACAGCGGTGGACGGTAAACACGCATGGCAATATGACTTTTCCATTTCCGATCCATACATCAAGGATCTGACGGTGGTCTGGCCCGCACCCGTGAGTGCAGTGCAAGATATTCTCATCAGTGGCCCGGCAACAGATGGAAAGGCAGTATCCCTGAACAACTGGACAGATGGAGAATGGGTCTCGACAACGCGGTATAATGCAAAGCCGGGGTATCAGGTAATTCGGGTTGATACAGACGGACAGAAAAAAGGTGATTACTCGGTATTTTTTGTAACGAATGAAGCAACTCCGGTTGCAGCAGAAGGCTTTTACCTGTACGATGTCAATTTGAATGTGGAAATCGATGCACAGGATATTGGCGTGATGCAGTCGCTGCCAATCGAGGTCTACCTGACAGATAGTCAGGGCTACCGGATCGACGATGCGGATTTCTTGCAGACGCTGACGGTAGAGCTTGAGATCGTGAACCAGCAGAATATGGGCGTGGAAATCGAAGAAAATGCAAAAGCGTCCGAAATCGTTTCGGAACAGGACAGCTATACCAGAGAGCTGAAGCTGTACAACGATTCGTTCCGGTTGGACTTTGTGCCAGAACGCGCCACAGACTATCGTCTGGTACTGCATGTATCCAATCCGTATTTCTCGCGGACCTCGATGACCCGGCAGCTGACAGTCCATGACCAGCTGGATGTGGTGAGCAGCGTTGTGACGGCAACGCCGCGCAAGAACCGTCCAATTGAAGTACGCACGTATTTGATCCAGCAGGACAACCACGATAAAGTGGTTGGCGAAGAGTTCTATCGCTTGTCCGGCATGTATGTGGAGTTTACCAATCAGTCCACCGGCGCAGTGCAAACGGTGGAGATGCAGGCAGTCCCGGGCGGAAATGGCATGACGGCTTCCTATATCCCGACAGATGAAGGCGAATATACTGCTGTGGTCAGGATGAAGAGCCATCGCGAGAATGTGACACGTTCGGGTGAGGAACTGGACTTTTCGATTCAGGATCGTCCAATCACAAGGCAATTTGGCGTCAAGGATCATGAGAGCAGCGGGATGCTGGAAGGTCTGTTCAAGCATTATTGGGTGGGCAGTACTATTGAGCTGGAAGGAGATACGTACTTCTATGATCCAGATGGAGACAGCTACTGTCTTGAGGCGGACCTTACCAGAGGCGAAGGCGAGTACACACTGTTTGATAACGTCTTTTCCTATACTGCGTCTGGAAAACAGACGATGGAAGTTACATTGACGGCGCGGGATTACTCGGGCAACGCCGCAGTCGCTACGATTCAGATCCGAGTGTTGTCGATAGTTGAGGTGATCCTTTTGACGATTCTGCTTGTTTTGCTTGTGGTATTGGCGGTTGCGGCATTGGTGTGGGTCATCCGCTGGCGGATTACCAGTTCCCGTAAATTGAAGGGCGTAATTCGGATGGATATATCGCTGAATGGCGAGCGGCTGGAAGAGGCGTTTAAAAAGCAGCTGGATGAATTGCAAATCGGGCGGTTTTACATTCCGCTGGAAAATCCGAAGGTGGAAAACCTTGCGGATGACGAGCGTCTGCGGCCCAGAATGGATTTGATCCATGGTACCTTCCTGGATGAAAAGATCTCGTTTAACCGAATGTTGTATGCCTGCGCACAAAGCTACCGTGCAAGTCGCGGCGGCGAGGACGGTGTTTATCAGTATTTGAAGAGCTGCGGCACGGCACCAGATCGTACAAGCGGCATTGTCGGACAGAAAAAAGGCATGCGGTTTGGCATCCGGGACGTAAGCAACGAGCCGTCCATGGAAAAGGCATTTATTGAAGACCGTAAGCGGAATGACCGTGAATCATGCGTTGTGTACATTCCGGCGGACAGTGTGACAAATGAGCGACTGGCCGCAAAGCTTGGGACGCCGATCGGTGGTGTCAAGGTTGTCCTGCGCTACTATCCGGCAAAGGAGCAGCCGCAGCCGAAGGCTCATAAGGAAAAGAAAGCAAAAAATGTAAAACCGGAAGAGAAGGAGGCGGTACTGAATGTGGAGTGATGCAATGGGACAGGGAGAAAAGGCATACCCGTTTGTTTGCCCGGAATGCGGCGAAGAAGTGCACAACAACGAACGGCATTTTTCGATTCAGCCGTTGCTGAACCGCATCATGCTGACGATTGAAGGCACTCGCACCAGTATTGGTGAAGAACTTGAGCGCTTTATCACGGTTTATGCAAGCTTTGGAGCAGAACTGCTGGACAGCCCAATCCAGACTGTACAGTGTGAAACGGCGAAACCGGAGAGAGCACAGCTTACATCCTTGAAGATCAGCATGGAAAGGGTGCTGAATCAGATGGAAGTGCAGATGCAGCTGGAAAAGGGAATCCTGCGAAAAATTGTACATTACCAGCAGGTAGAAGGCGGAAATCTGGCGGATAAGTATCAGGATCTCTACCGGGACGTGACCGCGGGAAAAACGCTGAGCGGCGAAGACTCGGACTTTCTCCTTAACTATGCGCAGGCACATGACAAGATTCTGAAAAACATCCGTAGTCGGGATTTGTCCAACAACCATGTGCGTGAACAGGAACTGAATGAATTTTTGGATATCCTTATGACACTTTGCAACGCTGAATCCAAAGACCATAAGGGAATGTCAGTTTTAAGCACGCGATACCAGATTATGGCAGCATGGTGCTTTAAAGTGGATGCAACGACAAAAGTCGGTGTGCCGGATATGCTGTATCTGGAACTGTCGGACGAGCATGGTACAGAGGTGTGCAGCAGCAAGGGAGCCTGTTGCCCACACTGTCATAAAGCGGTCAGTAAGTACTTTGGTGCTTACCCTCAGAAGATCATCGGTGTGCTGGGTGGCCAATCCACCGGCAAGACGACGTATATGGCAGCCTTTGCGGATGTGCTGGATCACACGAATCTGGATGATCTGCCCTTTACAATCAGCTACGAGCCGGAAGGCGATGCGCAGTGGCGGCGTTTTCAGGCATCGGCAAAGGAAGGCAACTTTGGTGCCATGTGGGCATACCAGAACGGTTATCATGCCCAGAAAACGGACCTCCAGTCCGAGTCTGCGGTTTCCCTGAGTTTTTTGGTGTCGCCCAAGGAAAAAGGCAAAATCCCGACGATCTATGTCCTAGCTGATATTCCCGGCGAGGTCTTCAATGGTGCAGGAGGAAACAAAATCAACGAAACCATCAACAATAGCCGAAAAATCTTTCAGAACTGTCAGGCAAGGCTGATGACACTTTCCTGTGACCCTGACGATGCGCAGATCGCAGCGGCCAACTTCAAAGAATGGATCAATCAGTTCAGCAGGGTCAATGTTCCGTCGGCTTTCCTGCTTACCAAGTTTGACCGGAGTGAAAAGAGACCGGCTGTGTCGCTGGCATATCCAATGAATCCAACAGAGTATCAGCCGTGTGTGCGGGGAAAAAATGGCGTTGGCGTGTATAACATTGACCGGATGAGCACGCTTTGTCGCTATGCCAAACAGCAGGAGGATCTGCTCTCGCCCAATCTGTTCACGAACCTGCTGAACGCGATGCAGCAGGAAAAAGCAGATCCGATGGAAATTGCGCTGAATGCATTCCTGCTGAACTCCGGTACGGCCAACTACATTGACTATGTAGATGCAGATGATGAAGAAAAGCAGAAAGACCGCGTCAGCGTGGCGCGGAGTGAGCGCTATGGTGTGTTGGCGCCGATCCTGTGGCTTCTGGCACTGGACGGATATATTCTGCCGGGCTACGGCGAAAATGAAATGCTGACCTACAGTGCAGCGACGGAGGAGCAGCTGCAAAAACTGTGGAGGAAGGAATTGTATCGGCCAGAGGATGTGGACTGATACGTATAAAAGGAGCGGACGACAGTGTTTCAGTATGGATATACAAACTTTCAGCAAAAAGGTTACCGCTTTGCTTCAGAAAACGAGTTTTTCCACGCATCATTGAAAAACCGGAACGCAAAGCTGGCGCAGCTTGTAAACCACGTTGACACGAAACACACGGCATATCTCGAAGCAGAACCGACGGCCTATCTGGGAATTTTTACGGATCTGGATTCCAATCAGGAAAATCAGCGGTATTATTTCCAGCGGTCGGGACGCATTCTGGAGCGCAATGCCGGGTATGCGCAGGGATATGTGCAGGATGTTGCCAAAGAAAATGATGAAGCATTCTTCCGGGAGCCGTTTTTACAGCTGCTGTGGGCACCTTTCCGGACGGGACAGGAACTGGTGCAGCTGCCAAGCGAGGATTGTGACCGGTATTTCCCGGATGTAACAGTGGATGCGTTTCACCTGGAGCAGAACCCGATAAAACTGGAGCAGGGACTGTTGCTGCGCATTCTGGAGGAATTGCTGAAAGGGCACCGTCTGGTCCTGCATATCGACCATCAGGGTGATCAGGCGCCGCAGTATTCCCTCGGTGTGTTGCGGCGCATCTACGAGTGTCTGCCTTATGCAATGCGCCGTAGCTGCGGCTTTGCGACCAATGTTGCACCGGAACGCTTTTCGACCAACATTGACGCGGACCGACTGCCCGGCGCAGTCCAGCTGTGTTTGGTGGACGGTGATGTGGAACTGCCGGGACGAGTGTCTGGCTTTACAGTTCTGGAGATGGGTGAGACCTATCCCGTAGCAGACGAAAATCGAGAGTTCCTACAGATGCTGACGGTGGACAGCGACACCAGAAGAAATTTCTTTGAGATGGTGCAGGAAAACTACGGCTTCAATCACGCAAGTATGGAAGAATACCGCACCATGTATCAGCTGGCAATGCATCTGGCTTTGCCTATCAGTGTGCAGGCGGTCGAAATCTGGGCGGATGATTATAGAGTACTGCCCAGAATCCGAGAGAACATTGGCAAATGCGTTGCGGAAAAGCTGACGGTCTCCATGGCGGAACAGGCGCTTTGGAGTGTACCGTTGCCAGAACTAGAAAAGGTAGCAGATTTGGCGCGCAGTGAAAAAATGACTGCTGCGTGGGAGCTGCGGATGTTCAATGGAATCTATGCGAACGATGAGCAGACACTTCAGCGGCTGGCAGAGACCGTGACCGAACGATACAGAGTGCTTTGCAGAGAGCAGGCAGATGCATTGCGTCGCGGATATGAGTTTGCAACCGAAGAAAGCAAAGAAAAGCTTTGGCAGACAACACAGCTTCCGCTGGAAAACGACCTGAAACTGCCTGCCAAATATAAGGACAACAAAATTGTGGAAGCACTGGCCCAGATGCTTCCGCCCGCCATTCAGAAGCTGGCAGACAAGGAAAAGGCCAGTTATGAAACCAGATTGCAGGCAGAACAGCATGAGGCAACGAAGCTGGTGCAGAGATGCGTGGACCTGGGACAGCTGGTTCGTTTTTGCCGCCATCTGTGCGAGTCGCAAAAATATTCGCTTTGCCACGATGCGTTTGTGGCGAGCGGCAGATTTGGTGCGCAGAACAGCTATGGCCCGGAATGTCTGTGCACTATCGCAAAGCGCGTGAAGGAATATCCGCTGCCGATCCACCTGGACGCAATGGAAAAATTCACCGCAGAGGTGGAAGCGCTGGAAGAAAGCGTGCTTTACAGAGAGAAAATGGCCGGCTTTGAAGAACCGGTGGTTCAGGCAGCCGCAAAAGAAAAGAAAGAACTTGTCAATGCCTATAAACAGCTGTGCGGCGTTCTCCAGACCGGGAATGTGCAGGACTGGATGCACACGATGGCGGAACTGGCGCAGGGCACGTCCAAGTGGAAGAGCCTGCCGGAAGAGATGCACGACGAGGCATTTAGCGTGCTGCGGAAGGCACTGATGGCAAAAGAGGTCAAAGCCGAAGATCTGTTTGCATGCACAGGAGAACTCCAGAAAATCGAGACAAGAGACCCTGCACTTTTGCAGGAACTGCTTCAGAATGCTGGATTGCTGGACATTGACATTGAGAACCAGGAGCAGGCAACGCTGCTGCTGTCCTATGGGCAGCAGTGGGTTTCGTTGTGTCAGACGATGCACTGCCGGACAAAATTCAGCCCTGCCGACCAGCGTCAGGGAAAACCAGACATCGCATACCGGGGCCGACCGGAGAGCATGTTGGAATTCCTGCGGTGGTACTACGGACGCACCCGAAATGCTGTGCCGGATCTGGTGCTGAAACTGACGCAGGATGCACCGGACTGGTTGATGGAAAAGTACGGCACAGATGCAAAACGGATCGTGGAGATCCTGCAAAGTGTTTCTCCCTACAATGCAAAAAACCGTTTTGTGCAGGAGCTGATGCTGAGCCCGATGCCATCGGCAGAAGTTGGCAATATCCTGATCCGTGCGTTGAAAAAGAGCGGCCTGACCGAGGAAGAACTGCACCGTATCTGCCATTCCAGCTGGGGCGGAATGATCTTTGCAGAGTACTATGATCCCACGCAGGGAGAGCAGGGCGAAGCAATCCGGGATCTGAGAAAGAGAATCGTTCTTGTGCAGCAGCAGGCAGAGCGGCTTTGCCAAAAAAGAGCGAAAGCGGACAGGAAGAAGCAGGAAAACTGCAGAAAACGGCTGGAGAAGCAAAGCAGTGCATTGGGCTGGAAGCTGGCAATTTTCTTTGTGTTTTATGGCCTGCTGCCACTGCTGGGGCTGTGGATCAGTAAACTGCTGCTTGCAGAGACTGTAAAAATCTGGCTGGTCGCAGAACTTGTCACAGTGGTTCTTCTGGCGGTGATCGGCTGTGTTCTGATGCCAATCGGCATGGAAGAAAACGGCAGGTATATCCGGCGTGCGGCGATCATGGGCTGTATGGGCCTTTTGCCGGGGATCCTGCTTGCTGCAATTCTAATGGTTCTTCTATAAAAGGTGAAAGGATAAAATCATGCGAAAAAGATTACAGGTCGTTTCGCTGCTTACAGCAATCGCGCTGCTATGCGGACTGCTGGGAGGATGCGGCAAAAGCTCCCGTATAAAGACAGACTCGGTGGCCGTGCAGGAAACAACGGATTCTCTGCTGGCAGAGCATCAGAAGCAGCTGGAACAGCTGAATAGCAGTTATACCAAGCGTTTGGCTGCAAATTCTCAGGGCGTGGAATTTCATCTGTATTATGATGACACGCAGAGTATGCTGGGCTTTGTGGAAGCAGCAAATGGTCAGAACACCTTTGTGACCATGCTGGACAAATCCATTGATTGCGCCAAAGGAATGCTGAACAATGGCTTTTCGGCGCTGAAAGCGTATACGCTGGTGGACGAGATTCCGGGAGATAAGAAAAACCAGGAGCTGAACTGGACGGAAGTTGATATCGTCGGGGCACTACAGGCACAATTCCTGCGATCGGATTTCTATACAGGAAGTCATACTGGTCATCGAGAAGGAACGCTGACGCATGCCGGAACGGGAACGAAGGTCGGTCCGCTGGCACGGTTGTTTCTGGACGGAAATAACCCGTTTGTCAAGGGGACATTTACGGTGGTGGTGACCGATCTGCGGGAGCAGGGATTTGATCTGGATGATCTGGTAAATGGCCTGCTGGCTTATCGGGAGGCAGAATCGGGTGCGGAAATCTGCATTGTGGGCAGTACCAGTGACTACACAGGGGAACTTTCGGTCCCGGTGTACAGCAACAGCAATGCAGGTGCGGACATTGCTTCGATTGATAACTATGATGGCCCAGCGACGTATTATTATATCATAGCAGGTCCGGCCGAGCAGGTAGATCAGTACATTGGTATGCTACAGGAAAGCATGCAGGATGAGAAGATCATTTATGCAACGTTTGAAGAAATGGCAGCCTCGGAAGGAAAACCGCTGAGCTTTTCTCTCGTGAAAAATACCATGGAGGGAAAGCGCACGGACGATTTGCAGCCGGGAAATGTTTCGGACAATGGGAAAACCACGCCCGAGACGGCGCAGGCGGAAGAGCTGCCGGCATCTTCGCCCTCTGGCACCAGAAAAAGAACCCGTGGTACAGCGGCAGAAACGACGGATGCCGCAGGCATACAGCTGCTGGCAGCAAAGCAGACGGCAGGCAAGACCGGGACAGCGCAGGTAAAACTTCTTCGGTCCAAGGAACGCGTTGGAAACCTGATGGCAAGCCCGTATATTGACGAGGTATGGGGCAGCGCCAATGTTCAGATTACAGAGGGAGAACCTACACAGCAGGGTGCATTTGATGTGACCATCTTGCCCAGAATGGGACAGGGCAAGAGCGAAGCCTTTGGTGCAGTAAGCCTGATTTCTGCTTATGCGGATCTGCCGGATGGTACCGGAGCAGTTGCGGAACAGGCGAAGAATCTTTGCGCAGATAAAACCTATTGGGCGGATCTGAGCAGCATCCAGCTGTATCAGAAGGTCAATGAAAACTGGATTCCGGCGGAAGATGCGACGCTTAGCAGTGTGAATGTCCGCTTTGAAACGGTGGATGGGCCGTTGACAGAGTACAACAGCCAGGAAGTGCTGCTGAATGCAAACCGCCATACAGGATATCTGCGAGTAAAACTGGACAACACGCAGGGCGTTTTTGACACGGGCAAAACGTATCTGCTCAGTATTCCAATCCATACGTCCATGAAGTCAGATCTGGTTTATGAAGCAGATCAGCTGATCGATGCGTACAATGCCAATATCAAGGAATATACAGCTGTTTTGCAGGATTTGGCAAAGAGTGGAAATCGTTATCGTTTTGATACCAGCACAGAAGAAGCAAAACAGCGAGCAGAAGAACAGTTTGGTCGAACGCCCAAACTGGATATCCTTGTACAGCAGCTGCGGAACAGTCTGAGCACAGACGAAGCGGGCGATATTCAGTATGTGGATTTCGTTTTGCAGGCACCGCAGGATGAAGGACGCGCAAAAAGGTAAAACGACAGAAAGTCGTTGAAAATAAAGAGGAGGTTTTAATATGATTCAGAAATTGAAAGAAAGCAAACCGGTCATCGGTCTGGTGTGGCTGCTGGTGTTGCTGGTGGCGGGTTATGTGATTCGTGCCTATTTGATCGGGACCAACTTTATTGGAAATGCGGATGATCTGCTATACATCATCTCAGATACCTCTGCATTCTCGATGGAAGATGCACTGCCTACACTGTTCTGGCTTCCGGCGGTCTGCTATGCGATCATGTACCTGCTGTATGTGAATGCACAGCATGGTGTGGATCCTGCGGCGGAGATGCGGAAAAATGGAATTGCCCTGATCATGCTGCTGGTTCTGGTGGCAGCTGAACTGGTTCTGAGCTATCTGGTGCTGACGGGCTCAATGCGGATCTTGATGACGGATGAAATGAATTATGCAAACACCGTCAAGAACACACTGCTCAAAGCGTATGGTCTTGCAACCGTAGTGGATATCGCACTGTATCTGGTACCGGCATTTGTGGGCCGTCCGCGCCGTTAAAGAAAAGAGGAAGAAGTTATGAACCAGTATTTGATCGGCGCAGGCGGCACAGGTGCCATGTGCATCCGCGCATACCTGTGCACCCTTGCAGCCATGCAGGCATTCGAGAAGGACAACATCAACTACAAGGTGTACATTCGTATGATCGATATGGATGACCAGAGTGATGCTGCCCTGAAATGCAAGGAACTGTATGAAGCGTATCGAAGCCTCCGGGAACAGAGCAATGCGCTCCCGGAAGTGATTTTTGAAAGCTGGGACTTTACACAGGCTGTCAAGAATGCGGCAAAGGAACATGGCGCAGACATCAGGAATGACCAGAGTGTTACTCTGACAAATCTGTTTACGCCGGAAAATGGAGCCAGTGCGCATACATCCCGGTTGATGAATACGTTGTATACCGATGTAGAGCTGACGACCACACTGGAAAAAGGTTTTTATGGTCATCCCAACATTGGTGCAGCGGTGTTCAACTGTGTCCGGGACAGCTTCCTGGACGTACATAATAGCGCGTTTATGGAATCACTGGTTCAGGATCTGAATGCGCTTCCGCAGGGAGAGCATGTGCGCCTTTATCTGTTCGGCAGCCTGTTTGGCGGTACAGGTGCCAGCGTGACACCCAACCTGGTGGATATTTTGCGGTCCCTCAAAGATCCTTTCACCAACGCAGATCTTGGTGTGCCCGAAAAACTCTCCATTGGTGCCGGGATGATGATGCCGTACTTTAAGACGCCGGTTGACCCCGCCAAGGGCGCAAAAGGAACCCTGCGTCCGAGCTCGGCCAAATTTATGCAACAAACAAAAGAGGCGCTGCTCTATTACGATAAGTTTGGTCTGGTGGATAAAGTCACCAGTCTGTTGCTGCTGGGCACCCATGAGCTTGCGGTTACCAGCGAGATATATGCCCGCGGCGAAAAACAGTATCAGCACTTTCATCTGGTGTTGTTGGTGGCGGCAATTGGCGCATATCGTTTCCTGAATGGAATGCTGCTGGATCCTGTGACGAATAAGGAATTGCAGGGCGCACTGGTCTGGAAAATCGCGTCGACGGGAAGCAAATTTGAATCAGTGCTTCTGAGCGAGCTTGGCCTCTCGGCGGAAGAAAAGAAGCTGGATCAAATGCTGCGCTTCTGTGTGATGGTCACTCAGTTCATGCGGGAGCGCTATAATCACACAGATGATGACCTGCGCCACTACAGAGAAGTGATCGCCACAAGCGGAATGCCGGCGAAGGGACTCATCAATCACTATGTGCCCCTGACACAGGAACAGCTGAACGGAAATTACAGAGAGCGTTTTTCCAGCGCAGGCAAATTCTGCCGCTTCTTTATCCTGTTCTATTTTGACGTGGCACTGTCTGGTTATGACTGGACGAAGTATCATGTCCATAAACAGAACAAGGATGGCGTGGAAGAAGTGAATGAGGGCTGCAAGGACGGAAACCGTGCCAATTCCTTTGGTCTGCGGATGACAGACCTGCTGAATGTCAAGCTGGCAGATCAGCTGGTAGAGCAGGATCTTGGCGACGATAAGCTGGGAAAGTTTATGCTGAGAGACCTGTTTGCGTATCAGACTGTGGATGAAAAACGCCAAATGACGACGGATTTTCCGCAGATAACGATGCCGGGGCTGTTCCGGGATCAATGCGAGAATAAGTTTGGAAATCAACAGCACAACAGTCTGGCAGATGTTTATGAAGTGCTATATCGTGCCGCAAAATAAGGAGAGTGAAAGAATATGCCCAATTTTGTAAAAGATCAATTTCCTTCGGAAACCCTCTCCTCATTTCAAACATCTGTGACAACGGCTGCGACTGCCGGTCCGGCCAATACGACGGCGGCGACCCTGAGCAATCTGGCGCAGAGCATGGAAAACGCTCCGGTGGGTGCGCCTGTGAACGTTTCTCATTCGGTACCAAACCCACTGGGTAATATTACCAGCTTTGCGGCAAGCATCCAGCAGATCAATGAAAAATTGCAGCAGGAGCCGAACAATGGAAAAAGATATCTGGAGGCTCTTGCCAACGATGATCCGATCCGTGCAGCAAAATATAACGAATGGTTGGGCTTGTGTGCACTGGTTGCATTGCGCAATGTCTATTCGATGAATGGATTGCAGGTTGAACTGGTCTACGAGCAGTTTAAAGATGAGCCGTTTGACCGCGCAGTATATTTCTCGCTGAAAAATATGGACTACCAGTACAGCTGGATGGCAGGCAGGACAAACAATATTACGTCTGGTGGAATGTTCTACCTGAAAGTCAATGGACAGTATGTAGCGCTGTACAATCTGGAAGTAGGCCTCTGCCCGATGCAGCGGTATGAGACCGATGCGTGGGCTGACAGGATCCCCTGGTTTGACGCCACACGAAGTGAAGATGTGCATCAGTGCTGGCAGAATCCGTTTGAAGCACTGCATGGCAATCCTTATGTGCTGGATCGTCTTGCCAACTGGCTTCAGATCAACCACGGCACTGCGCCGGTGGCTGTGTTCTACCCTGCACTGGCCACAGCTCCTGCTGTCTGTCTTACGCTGGACTGGAGAACCGTTCAGGTTCAGCTGGATAATGTGATCCAGGCGAATGTCCCCAAGGACAAGCTGCCGCTTGTGACAAATGCAGCAGCAAATTTCTGCACCAGCTATGCAGCGTATCTGGACCGGGCAGGTAACGCCTGCCCGATGCCAGATCTGCTGACGAAGTCGCTGTTCCTTGCGGATGTTTCGGATGGCGGCAGCTGTGGTCTGGGCTATCCGGTAAAGGGAGACACCTGGGAGGCATCGTGGAAACAGCTGCATCTTGAAAGCAGTCTGGGCCAGCTGGATACCAGCAAGGTCGTACCGACGGTACCGTTTACGGAGGAAGGATGCGAGAAGCTGGAATGCGGTTACGGCGATGGCGATTATGAATTGAAGGATATTTCGTTCTGTGCATACGGCGATGCCTCGCAACCGCTGGAGTTCATTCTGGTAACGATCACCCTTTTCTTCCCGAAAACCGGAGAAACCTTTGCGTTTGCACATCCGTATCTGCCGGGCAAGATCCGTATTGGTCTGATTCCGTATCTTGGGGTATGGCCCAACGCAAAAATGCCGGAGAATGCAGGCTGGAAATACTACGTTGCAACACAGACGCAGTCCCGCGCATCTACCTTTATGGATGTGGAGCAGGAGCGGGCAAAGTGGCCCGGTACAAGACCGGCAAAGATCGAACTGAACCTCCATGGCGGCAACGAAACCCAGGTCTGTGAAAAAGGCGTAAATCCGGGAGATCTGGATAAGGCGGACTGCTTGTGGCAGATCGCACGAAACGATGTACCATTCCGCTTTGCAACGGTGCAGTATGTTTACTCGATGCATGGTGCGGCAGTAAAACAGCCCTGTGGTGCAGTATTTGTGCGCAAGAACGAAACGTTCTCACCGCAGACGACGATAAATTATGAGCTTGCCGTTGACTTTGGTACTACAAGTACTGTTTGCGCGGTCCGCACGCCGGCAGGAGCAAAAGAGTGTCTGCCGTTCAAGGATTATCTGCAAAATGTTACGGTGGGCAGACTGGAAGGCGAAATTCTGCCGGTAGAAGAGTCCCGGCTACTGGGCACAGCGCCGGGAGAGATCGGTGCAGTCAACCAGAAAACGACCCTTCACCAGAAAAAGGTGATGTCGGTCGCGCAACTGTTCAGCAACCATACGGCAGATCTGGCGCCCTATGTGGATGGCCGCTTTTTCCTTGCCAATTCGGCAATTCTTTGCCGGTATATCGACGGAGCAGATTTTGCGACCCGCGGCATTTACAATGAACTGAAGCTGGCAAAGCGAACAGATGCGGATGTACTGGATGCAACTGCGGTGTATCTGGCGGGAATCTATCTGCATGCGCTCTTCTATATTATGGAACAGGGCGGTATTGTTTCGCAGCTGAAACTCTCGTACCCGGACAAAAGCTACCAGCTGGAACTGAGCAGCCGCTGGGAGACAGCCGGGAATATTGTAAATCGCTGCTTTGCCGCAGGCTCCCCCTATTGCTTTGACCTGCAAACACACCCGCTTGAATTCTGGACGGAAGCAAATGCAGCCAACAGCTATTTTAATGGCATGCCGTCGGACATCGTGGTCGATATTGGCGGTGGCACAGCAGATTTCTCGCTGACTGGTACAGATAAGACTGCATCCGTTCAGTTTGCAGGACGGGAGTTGATGATCAATTCGATCATCGAGACATACCGGCAGTGGCATGGCAATACCGATCTGCGGAATTCCAGCTTTGAAAAGATGTGGAGAGACCCGCTGGGCACGGGAACGCAGGCGGCAAAACCGAAGCTGATCCAGGAGTTTAACAACCGCTGCGCAAAACTGGCGGCGAATGCGCCTGCTCTGCAAGGTGCTCTGGATGACCAGACGCTTCGGATGCTTGCAGAAGTTCTGCTGAACGACTATGAGCTGGATGTCAAAAAGGACTACGCGTACAGCCTGTTCCGTTCAATCATTACTTTCAAATTCGGCCTGTTGCTGTCGCTGGTCGCGCAGTTCATTCTGGAAAATCAGGAGCAGCTTACCAATCCCCTGAAACGGGCAGTGGGCCCGAATGGCATGGAGTATGCGTTGAGCATTCGGTTTGTGGGCACCGCAGCCAAGACGCTGGAACATGTTTTTGGTGAGTCTTTGGAAAACATTGATGGCAAGAACAGCAACCAGAGCGTTGTGGTGTCGGAGATGACAGGTCTGCTTCGGAAAATGACGGGCATTCGCTTCCAACTGACCGTATGGGTATCTGCGAATGTGCAGGAAAAGAAGGAAGTTGCTTTTGGTATGTTGAGCGAAGCCGCTGGCCCGGTAGCAGCTGCTGCAACGCCTGCAAAGACGGCTATTCCAAGACGGAATGGTGTTATTTCGACAACTCCTGTTGTAAACGCACCGATAGCAGCGGCTCCTGGTATGAGGGTTCTGGCAGGAGCGGTTGACAATACAGCATTTATGCAGCAAAAGATTTGTGAGATCATGTGGAGTCTGATGGAAAATATGGACTTTAGAACCCGCATGGATTCTTACGCAAATGTTTTTGGAAACTGGCCACCGCTGGATCCGGCACAGAATACAGAAGCAGAATGGAAAAAGGTTTTGCAGGATGTGAGCGATGCTTTGGCAGGCGTGCCGACAGATCTAAGGGACTGCTATGAATATTTGAATGATTTCTGGCAGGATAAGGTCGTGAACGATTCGATTCAGGAACTTCAGAATGAAGCAGCGAGGAATGTCCCGGAAGAGCTCAACCAGATGATCGATGGTGCGGTGAGCTTCTGCATCGCAACGGTACGATATGGCGGTATTCCCGCTGGACTCGAACTTGGTGCAGGTGCAGATGCAGTTTCGATCAGCGATGTGATGCCCAATGCAGTGACCGATGGCCTGAGAGGCAATGCCGCTCTGAGCCGCAAGAACCTGCTGGTAAGCAATTTGAGCCGGATCAAAGGAAATCAGAACAATATGAAGTCGCTGGCAAATCAGACGAATCCTGCAATGCGCAAAAAATTGCTGGATGTATATCTGGCGGCTTCGATGTTGGACGATGCATTGAGTCAGGAACAGATTTAATGGCAAAGGGTGATTTTTATGAAGAAAACGTTTTTTGGGGTCGTGCTGAGTGTGGTGCTGGTGGCGACGCTGTGTTTTACGACCGTATTTGCACTTCCGGTGTTGGCAGAAGGTACTGACGGCACTGTGCAGGGACCTGTTGCCGTTGGCGAAACCGTGAATAGCCCGGCGAAAAATCCTGCCCCGCAGACAGAGCCTGCTGTGGAGTCCAATGGGCAGCTGGAAGCACTGAGCCACGTGGTAGACGACGTGCAGGATCAGCTGAATAAAGTGAAGGTGGAAGCGGTTCTGGCCGTTGGATTTGGCTTTGCAGCACTGGTGCTGAGCGTGATTGCACTGCTGATGAGCCTGCGGAAAAGGATTTCGGCAGGCAGCAATGTGCAGGGCGGAAACGACAGCGCAGAATTGAAAAAGCTGAACCAGAATATCCAGCAGATCGAACAGCAACTCCAGAGGCTTGCCCAAAAACAGGAAAAGGCACTGGAAACGGCCAGAAGTTATACGCCGGCGCCGGCTGCAACTGCAACGGTTCCCAATGTGACGTTTACCACGCCGACGGTGCAGCAACCGACCTACGTGATGAAGCAAGCTCCGGCAGCAGAGCCGCATCCTGTTCAAAAAGTGCAGGAGCCTCAGGCAGAGCGGTATCTGGTCTATGAAAGAGACTACCAGAATAACCTGGTTCCCGTCCTGAAGAATGCACCGGGCGCAGAAAAGATCCAGATGCGCGTTCTGAGTGATGGTGCGGTAGTTGTGGACGAACGGAAAATGCAGAGCAACTATGAGCGGGCACAAAACCTGAGCGATGCAGGACTGAACCGGGTGTTTGACATCGAGCTGGAAGGGCAGACGATCCAGCCGCAGAAGCTGAGCAGTCTCGGCTCGCTGAAGCTGAAGAAAATGCGCAGCGCAGCGCATATTGCACCGGCACAAGATGGCATCCGTGTTGTATCTCGTGGTAGTTTGGAGTTTGAGCAGCAGGATTATTCCTAAAAAATACCAATGTGGCATGGAAAAAGCACACATAAAACACAAAATAGCCGTTGACTTCCCTTGAACCATACCCTATTTGTTAGACAGTATACTGCAACAAAATCCCGATTTGCTCAGAAGACCCGCTACCAGGGTGCACTACCTATCTGTTATTTTACAAGTATCCTAAAGCATTGGAGCAACGACTTTTTCAGATGAAGCACTCCCCTCCATGGATGTTTTCTCCAGACAGACACACATTATTCTTACCAGAATTTTGTTAACCGATCCCATCGCGCAGCCTGCATCCAGCAGATGCAGTTCACGGGTTTGGGTGTTCCCAACAAGTATTTTGCAACGCAAAATAAGCAGATGTATATACGTCTGCACTGCTTGCGGGCGCTATGAAGCCTCTCAATGCGCTCCCCAGATTTGAAAATCATTTTGCAATTGAGACCGTCCGTTTTCAAGTTCAACTTGAAGCGGACGGTTATTTTTCTGTTCAGGAAATTTTTGCATTTGCAATCGTAGCAAGCAGGGCAAGTTGGTACCAACTCGCAATTTTTTGAATCAGATTTTTCAAATCCGACTTCAAAAATACTTGTTGGGCTTCGCCCAAACCCGATATTCAGCACAAAATTGCGCTGACTGTGCATCTTATCCTCTAAAGGCATTATGACCCACAAGGGGCTGGTACCATCCAGTCCTCTCTCTTTTTGCCAAAGTTTTCATCGCCTTTTCTTGCAACCCGCCGAAAGTGGCGTATTTTCAAATCTTTTTGTTGACACGGCTCGATTTTTGTGGTAGTCTATTCCAACAATTTAATATAACATATTTACTTAGAGTTCCAGCTCGGCTCCCAAAGGAGTCGGAGCAAGTTTTTGACTTTCTTATCGCTACATAACGAACCCGAACCAAGGCTATCCCGGAAGGGATGGTCAGGTTCAGGTTGTTGTGTGGCGATTTTTTTATTGCCAAATCAGCAACGAACCTTGAAAACCGCATGACCGTCTGCATGGGATACCCGGCAATGACCCCCAAGTGGGAGAGCCGGAAAACGCCGCTGGAAGGGGGCAGGAAATCCACGCAGGGAGAACGGCACACCCAATATCAACTGGTCAAAATGGCCAGTTGATATTGGGAATGATGCAAAACGTCATTCACTAGAAAAGCCTTCTGCGTTACGGCTCACCTCATGTGGACAATTTGTCTACATAAGGTAAAGTGTCGCAGCCCAAATCAATGTTACACTTAACCTCGACTTGACATTTTGTCAGGCCACGGTGAAATCTGGTAAGTGCCGCTTTCCGGTACTTACCAGATTACTGTAATGCGATTGCTCTGTGGTGGATTACGAAAACCGTAACTCACCATTTGGAAGTGGTAAATGGACAAATTGTCCACTTACCACCCAGCCATAACAGAGAAGGCTTGGTTGGCGGTCATTCTGACCATCAACCAAACAATCGCAACGCTTTATTGCACGAAAGTGGCTGTTACCATTTTGATAACTGCCACGCATCCGTAACATTTGGGCAAATAATGCTTTTCATTATCCACCACACACCCGTAACAGCCAAAGGAGGATGCCTATGACAACAGAACAATGGGAACGCGAAAATCAGGACACTCTGATGGAATATTTCATTGATGGTGACCCCAGTATACGCAGAATCCAGTGTGAATGCTGCCGCAAGGTCATCTACACCCAGACCCGGAACCGCAAATATTGCAGCTTCCAGACCTGCGGCCACCAGATGCTGAACTTGCGAAAAAGTCTTAAAAAGCGCGTTGAGCGCGGAACCTACACCTGCCCTTGCTGTGGTGAGCAGTTCTTACCGATTCGGGCGGATGCCAGATATTGCAGCAACGCCTGTCGGCAGAAAGACTACCGTAAGCGTAAAGTAACGGCTCACGCTTCTCTTTGAGGAACTTGATAAAGTTTGTCAAGTTCCTTATCTACGCTCGCTTTTATCCAGTAAAGTGGTACTTCCCATTTTGGGAAGTACCAAAATACCGTAACGCCTAATCGCTCACTCCCAAATCCCCAAAATTGGAATTGTGGCTGTCATCTGAAATCAAGTTACGCTTTCCGTAACTTGATTTTAGCCGTATCAAAATCAAGTTGTCAAAATGATAACTTGATTGCATCCGTGGCAGAGCTACCGGAGTTATCTTTTTGAGAACTTCGGCTTTATCTGTAACACGTCACTCCTACTCCGTAAAAATCAGGTGGTCAAAATGACCAACTGATTTCATCTGTAACGCCTCAAGGTCGTTGAAAATCAGGTGCCGCCACCCGGCACTTGATTTT
>OGIG01000914.1_pt1 | contig 21184 bp, 20 predicted proteins | sample 1571601 | NCBI WGS metagenome assembly OGIG01 (sample SAMEA2581953, study PRJEB24529) | metagenome | biome: Human gut stool | place: China | collected 2011 | reverse complement strand
AGATCTGGTTTGACCGGAGCCGCTACAACTACATAGACTACGAAATCGGCCATGGAAATGTGGAGGTGGGCTTCAGCTGTATCATAAAGCAGGGAGATGACTACCTCTACTCTTTCAGAATTGAACCCACAACAGGCGGTTCATTCTTTCGGATGCTGACAGAGGACCTGCGGCTGGACACCGAGCCGCTGGACACCTTCCTGCCCCTGGTCAAAGCCAACTACCTCGACTTCATCGACCGCTTCGAGGCAGACTCCGTGGAGGCATTACAGCCGGTCTGCGCCCCCTTTACCAAGGCGGAGGACTACAGCTGGTTCATCTATGTGCGGGAGCAGATGGTGGAACGGTACGGAACGGCGGAGCAGATGGAGGAGTACCGCCGTCAGGCAGAATTGCGCGGAACGCCTGGACACAAGGCAAAGAACTGGATGGGTTCGATGTTGTTCCACCTCTCCCACGCCAATGATGTGGATCAAGCCTGGGCCTCAAGCCGCACCAGAGAGGAACTGGACCAGGTGGTGGAACCCTTTGTGCAGGCCAAGCGGCAGACAGGACAGTGGACACAGGAGGATGAGGCGGGCTATCAGCTCTACCGGCAGGAAACAGATCCGAAGAAGCGCACCTTTCGGGTATGGTATCTCATCGCCAACCCCCGCGGCCTGCCGAAAGAGTTTGTCCAGAAAGAGCTGGAGTTTCGGTGGAAACTGTTCCCAGAAAAGAAGGAGGAAACCAAATGAGCAATAAAGCTTTCCAGCAAAATCTGGACGACAAAAAAGGCCCCCAGCCCGGAGGTCCCTATCTCATTCAGATGCTGTTCAAAGAGCCGGTAGAAATGCCGGATAAAGAAAAAATGACTGCCATAATGGAGAAGCACATCGGATCAACAGAGTGCTTCTGTTATGATAAGAAAATGGCCGGCTTTGCCGCCCTGGATCATGTCGCGGAATTTCAGGACGGCAAGTGCCCGGTACAGCTGATGGTGATGAAATGCGACAAGTTCAAGGGCAAAGGCTTTGATGCCTTTCTGATGAGCCAGATGTGGGACTGCCAGGAGGACCGTGACCGGATCTTCCGGGAGTGCAAATATCAGGTGGTGGCCACCGATATGCTGACTGCGGCGCTTCCAGCGCTGGAGCGTGCCAACCTGGATGCCGACTTTCTGGAGGCTCTGGCAGAGCTGTACCCCACCTGTGAGGCGTTCTATTTCCAGAACTGCGGCAAGCTGTTTCTGGCAGAGGATGTGCGCTCCCATCAGATTGAGGGGCCGGATCGGTTCATCCGCTTTGGCGTCAATGTCCGTTTCTTCAACATCGAGGGCACGGAGGATATGCTCATCGACACGGTGGGCATGAGCACCCTGTTTTTGCCGGATCTCCAGTACCACTTCCACGGCATGGACCCCAACTGGGTGGTAAACCACGCCTATAATGCAGCGTCCTATATTCTGGAGCATGATAACCCCATTGAGGATGGGGAAACCATAGACGGCGTGGCGGATGGCCAGATGTGCCGGGAGATCCAGTGGAAGTGCCAATATGAAGATGCCTTGATCCAGCCGCCCAGAGGGGTGCTGGACATCAACATGGGAAACTATGCTTCGGGAGGACGCTGAATGAATGGCGTTGTGCTCCTGGTAGGCGGACTTCTGCTTGTGGCGGTGATCAAGCTGATTATAGATCGAAATTGGATCGGCCTGCTTCTCTGTGCTGTCGCCCTGCTTCTGGTCTTTGGGGCTGGACACCATACAAAATAGGCCATTTTAAGAATCGAGGAGGTGAAGTATGCAGAATTCAACAAATATGCGGATACTGGAATTACTCCGGTTTCTCTATGAGCGGACCGATGAAAACCATCCCGCCACAGTATCTGACATCATTGCCCATCTGAATGGAAAAGGAATTCAGGCAGTGCGGCAGACTGTTTACGCAGATACCAATGCGCTGATCGATGCGGGGATTGATATTGTGGTGGTTAAGAGTACCCAAAACCAATATTTTATGGGAAACCGCCTGTTTGAGTATCCAGAACTGAAAATGCTGACAGACGCAGTAGCATCCTCGAAGATCATTTCTGCCAAGAAATCCGAGGAACTGGTACAGAAATTATGCCGTCTGACCAGCACACATCAGGCAGAGCAGCTTCGTCAGCTCGCCAGCTTATCCAGTCGGGTGAAACCGGACAATGAGCAAGTCTATTACATCATCGATGCCATCCAAACGGCGATTTTGGAAAAGCGGCAGGTACAGTTCCAGTATTATGAATATACGCCCGAGAAAAAACGAGTTCTCAAGCATGGCGGTTACCTCTATAAACTGGACCCTTATGCTTTGGAATGGAAGAATGACCACTATTACCTGATTGGCTTTTCTTACAAGCACCAGCGGATGGCCCATTTCCGAGTAGACCGCCTGTCGGGGATCAAGATACTTCCCGCCGGCTTTACACCCGATGAAGGCTTTGATGTGGCGGGCTACACCAACAAGATCGTTGATATGTTTGCTGCTGACCGCACGATTTCTGTTGAACTGCTCTGCGAGAACAAACTGATGAAAACCATCATAGACCATTATGGAGAATCTGTACCCACTCGTCCATATGACGAGGAACACTTTGCTGCAAAAATCGAAGTCGATCCAAGCAGCACCTTTTACGGCTGGGTCTTCAAATTTATGGGCGGTATTCAGATCATAGCACCCCAGGAGTGTGTGGAAGAAATGAAGCGGATCGCCCGCAGTTTTCTCTAAAACGGAGGTCAGGTGTTATGAAATTTTAACACCTGACCTCCGTTTCCTTTTTTATCCTTGTATCGAACAGATGTACTGGCTATAATATAAACAAGATGTTCGCAAACCAGCGAAACTCTATGAAGGAGGGATACCAGTGACCTTTGGAGCTTTCATCAGCACACGGCGCAAAGAGGCCAAATTAAACCTCCGGGATACCGCGAAACACCTTGGTATCTCCAATGGGTACCTGTGTGATATTGAGCAGGGACGCCGGCCGGCGCCAGAGGGAGCGTTTGTAGAGCGGATCTCTTCTTTTCTGGAATTGGATAAGCAGGAGCATGAAATGCTGCTGGATCTGGCCGCAGATTCCAGGCAGACGGTTCCGGCCGACCTGCCTGACTATATCCGCCAGCATGACATCGTCCGCGCAGCATTGAGAGTGGCAAAGGAAGTAGATGCTACCGATGAGGAATGGAAGGCATTTATGGAAATGCTGCAGAACCGCCAGAACTAAGGGGGGATTTTCTTGTCTGTACCAAAGTATCGATTGGACGCAATTGAAACCATTGGACGGAAGATCCTGCAAGAGTATGATCCCGCTTTGTTGGACGGGCCTCCCCAGGCAGTTCCCATTGAAACTATCATAGAGACCAAGTTTGATCTAACTCTGGAATATCATTGCCTACGCAAAAACGGGAGCATCCTTGGGGAAACGATTTTTGATGAAGGAGCGGCTATTCTATATGACCAAGATGAAAAACGCTACCGCTTGATTGCAGTCAAGGCCGGAACGATCTTGGTGGAGGAGCGGCTTTGTGTGGACAGGCTCCTCGGCAGGCTGCGGTTCACCTGTGCTCACGAATTGGGGCACTGGGTCCTGCACCAGAAGCTGTACTCCGGCACAGGCGATGTGGCTGCCTACGAAGGAAAAACATCTTTGGATGAAAGCCACGGTCTGGTCGAATGGCAGGCGGATGCTTTGGCTACTGCTCTCCTCATGCCCCTGCCGCAAATCAAAAGAAGTTTTTACCGTTTGCGTGCAGGCAGGAGCAATGAGCAGCTGGTTGCGGAAATGGCTCAGATCTTCCAAGTCTCCAAGCAGGCCATGCGTATTCGGTTGGAAACACGCAATCTCATATAAGGTTGGTACGGCAAGCCCCCCTCCTAAGAGAGGGGCGCAGCCGCACCAATGTTCACAGGCTTTGTTATATGCATTTTGTTCGCAGTTTAGCGAACAAGGAAGGAGGAGAATGGCATGAGGAAAGAAAGCTCCACTGTGCAGAAATGTAAAAGGCAGATGGCGACCCTTGGATTTGACAGCCAGCTGGCCTATCACCGGGTAAAGCTGATTTTGAAAATCTACCGGGATGTGGTGTGGGTCCTCAGTGAGCGGGTGGAAGAACTGCGTGAGTATGCCTGGGAGCTGGGCGCTCAGGACGCTGATACCGGGCTTATCTATCTGCAGAGCTTCGCCCCGGATATGGATCTGCAGGAGTTTGAGGAACGGGTCTGCTGTGTGATGGAAAACCGGATGCTGGTGGATGTGATCGACCGTGCCCTTCTCCGCTTGAAACGATACCCTGACCGGGGGGAACTTTACTATGAGATCCTGACCAAACAATTTATCCACCGTTTCAACAGCACAGAAAAGGAACTGCTGGATGAGCTGAATATGGAGCGAAGCGTATTCTATGACCGGAAGCGCGAGGCGATCTTCTTATTGTCTCTCTGCCTTTTTGGTTATGCTGTGCCGGAACTTCAGGAAGAATTGGAGATGCCCCGACTTTATCCCGACTGATTCCCGATGAAAAACCGACGAAATCCCTACTCCCTTCCGACTTTGCCTCTGCTATACTCAGTACAGTGGCAGGTATGCGCAAAAATGAATAGGACCAGCTGACAAGGGCCGGGACGCTGTAAAGTGTCCCGGCCCGCTGTATTCCTGCCGCAATATGGCGGCAGGGATCGGCCGGGGATGCAGAAATGCGTCCCCGGCTATTTTTCTGCCCGGCACTGGGAGGGCCGGCATGGGCTGGGAGGCTTATATTGCCAAGTATCCCTGATTTCAAGATTTTGATTCGCCGTCAAAATCTTGAAATTTGGAGGAAAGGCACATGGAATCCAACGGGAAGTTTACCCTTATTGTTTTTAACACCTGCACTCGGGAATATGAGGAAGTCATGGTGACAGAGGAGGTCTATCGCACTTACTGCAGAACCCGGTGGAACATCAAGGACAATGATCAGAGCTTTTTTGGCCATGAGATCCAGATGAGCGGGATGATCGGCGGTCAGGATGGCGCTTATGAAAACTTTCGGGAGTTTATTGACGCCATCAACACCCCGGAACATATCGTCCTTGAACAAATGAAGAAAGAGGCCCTGTACCAAGCGATTTCAGCGTTGTCTGCTGCGGATCAAGCTTTGGTGCAGGGTTTGTTTTTTGAGGGCCAAAGCGAACTGGATTACGCAGGGGAACTTGGCATCTCTCAGCCTGCGGTCCATAAGCGGAAAGTCCGCATCCTCAAACAATTGAAAAAACTTTTGGAAAATTGAAATTGGAGGGTTATTAAAATGCCGACATCTTCCCCTATACAAGCGAGAAGGAACTGCTTCTCACTTGTTCCTTGAAAACCAAATATCCGATTGTCTGAATACTTTCCTGGCGGGGCTTTTGAAAAAAGCAAGCGACGCTGGAGGATGCGCCAAGACCACCTGTAGATGAGCGGCATGGGTTGAAAACGAAGACACCTATACATTTTTGTTCGGTTTTGTCAATCAGCTGATTACCATCTATCAACGACGGCCAAATAAGGTGCCAAGCGGGTCCATCCGTCCACAAAACAGCCTGTGGCAAGCTGTATCGCAACGATTCCGTCAGGGACAATGATACTTCCGTCCAGTCACAGCCCCCACCGAAATGGGGATCAAGCAATGAGGGCGGCCGACAGAGATCCTGCCGGGGGTGAGAGTCCCATGACGCGGTGAAGCCAGCCGCGGTTCAGATGGTCGCCCTATGGAGCTGATGCCAGTGGCACAGTCTCCTGCGCTTGGGGAAGTAGTGTCGAATACGAGCGCCAAAGAAAGACAACACGAATGTGAAGTCTTAATATCAGAAGCAATGGGGATCGCTTCTGCTCTATGCCAGCCCTTTCACTGACCGGAATGACTGCTGTATGAGTCACCATTCCAATCCTGCAAGGGATCTGGTTATCAGAGAAGCGATCCCTATTTTTGTGGTATTAAGCCAGAAAAACAGGGGGTGCAAATGATGGAAACATACCGCAAAGAGGACATCCGCCGGGGTGATATCTACTATGCAGACCTGCGGCCGGTAGTTGGCTCCGAGCAGGGCGGAATCCGTCCTGTGGTCATTCTCCAGAACAATGTGGGCAATCGGCACAGTCCCACAGTGATCGCAGCCGCGATTACCAGCCGGAAAGGTAAGCATAAACTTCCTACTCATGTGAACCTGGATGCTCCAGTCCCAGGTCTTTACCGCGACTCTATCATCCTGCTGGAACAGCTTCGCACCATCGATAAAAGCAGATTGAGGGATAAGCTTGGTTCTCTTGGAGAAGACCAAATGTGCAAGCTTGACCATGCGCTGGAAGTCAGCGTTGGGCTTCTCCCAATCTATAATACCATCTGATTTTACCCGCACGCAGGATACCGCCATTTAAAGATAGACCAGGAAGAAGAAACATACGATCGGGGCCGTTCATCGGCTCCGGTGGGCGGCCCCTCCATAACAGGAGGGTGTTTTATGACTAAGATAGAACTTCAAGATAACCTTGTATTTCTTTCCGCGCTGAAGCTGCTGGAGCAGCTCACCGAAAAGGGCCTACTGACAGTGGATGAAGCGGAGAAGTCCCGCATTGAGCTGGAGCGGAAGCTCCGGCCCACTCTGCTGTTCGCCTGAACAGGCTCTATATGAGAATAGCTGATTGCCCAGTTTCCCCGCTTCTTTTTCGTTGGTGTTGGTAATGGCTATTGCGGAAGGACTGTGGTAGTGTGTGTTGCTGAGAGGAGGTCAAAAAAGATATGACGGAAACAAACATAAGCATCGCAAGAGTTCCGCAGGTCACGGTGATTGACCCCAGAATCCCCGAAAAAGCAAAACTGAGGGTGGCAGCCTACGCCCGAGTCAGCAGTGACTCCGAAGACCAGGTCAACTCCTATATCGCCCAGGTAGACTTTTATACCAAGCACATCGCTGGCAAAGAGGACTGGGAGATGGTAGATATCTATGCCGATGAAGGTATCTCTGGGCTGGAAGCCAGGAATCGGGATGATTTCAACCGGATGATGGCCGATTGCCGAGAGGGAAAGATCGACCGGGTCCTCTGCAAATCTATCTCGCGCTTTGCACGCAACACACAGGAGTACATTCAGTTCGTGCGAGAACTGCTCCGGCTGGGTATTTCGATCCACTTTGAGAAGGAGAACATCGATACCGGGAAGATGACCTCGGAGCAGGTTGCCCAAATCTATGGGGCTTTCGCCCAGATGGAATCCACCAACCACTCCAGTAATATGCGCTTCAGTGTCCGTATGCGGATGGAAAAGGGATTGTTTGTCCCATCCTCCGTCCCCTATGGCTACCGGCTGGCAGGGCGGGATCTGGAGATCATACCGGAGGAGGCCGAGGTGGTCCGCCGCATCTTCTCCGCTTATCTGAGCGGCCAGGGAAAGGATGATATCGCCAGGGAGCTGAACCAGCTCGGGGTGGACCGAGGCCGAAACCGCGAGAAGTGGCATCCCAGTACGGTGGCCTACATCCTGACCAATATCTCCTACACCGGAGATATGATCTGGCAAAAAAGCTGCGCCACAGATACGATTCCATTCCGGCAGGTTCGAAACCTTGGCCAGAAGCCCCGCTACTTTGTGGAGCACAGCCACCCGGCCATCGTAAGCTGTGCGGATTTTCAGAGGGTACAGGAACTGATGTCCTCCCGCAAGGGGCAGTTCCATGGGACGCACCGTATAAGTAAGGGCAGCCGCTATGATAAACACATCTACTGCGGGGGATGCGGCTCTCTCTGTCGCAAAAAAATCACAGGGGGAAAGACTTACTGGGTCTGCCGCCGCCACGATGGAAACAAAGCAGACTGCCCTACCCCGCAGATTCCAGAACCAGAAATTGCGGCGGCTGTCCTGCGGCTCTACCACAAGCTGAAACTTGGTCAGGAAACCGTCCTGCGGCCTGTCCTCAGCCAACTGCAGGAGCTTAGGGAACGGGAACTCCGCTCCAATCGCAAGATCAGTGATATTGACAATGAAATAGCCCGTATCTCAGAGCAGAATCTCGTCCTTGTTCGGCTGAAGTCGAAAGGGTATGTGGATTCTGCTCTCTATTTATCCCAGATGGATGAAATCGACCGTAAGCTGCGGGAGCTCAGGAAGCTGCGACGCCGTCTTCTGGAGGCAGCCGGTGAAGACCGGCAGATCCATGACACAGAGCGAATGATGGAGTATCTGGAGGATGGTCCGGAATGGCTGGATGAGGTTCCCGCGGAACTGTTTGGGGAACTGATTGAGCGGATCATCATTATCAGCCCGGAACGGCTGAAGTTCCGCCTGCTGAATGGGATGGAACTGGCAGAAAACATAGAGAGGACGGTGCGATAAATGGCGTGGCAAAGAAAAATTCCTTTCGGCTATCAGGTCCAGAACGGCAGGATCAACTGCCATCCGGAGGAAGCAGAGCTTGTAAGGGCTATCTTCTCCCGCTATCTGCTGGGCGGCTCCTACAGTCAGATTGCTGACGAGATGACCCAGCAAGGTGTGCGCTATCATCAACATACTGCCCAGTGGAACAAACACATGGTCAAGCGGATTTTGGAGAATGAACGGTATCTCGGGATGGATGGCTATCCCCAGCTGGTGACAGATGAGGAATTTCTCGCTGCCCGCCTGCGGCGGGGAGAACAGAACACCTACGCTCCATGCCCAAGCGAGATCATCCCTATACGGGACAAGGCGGTCTGCGCCCTCTGTGGAGAAAAGATGGCGCGGGATACCAAATCCCGTGGCCGCCCACGCTGGCGGTGTAAAAATCCAGAGTGCGGCGGCAGTGTATATCTTGATGACAGCATCATTTTGGAACGAGTGGTGCAGAAGCTCAAAGTGCTGGCTCATTCTCCTGAGTGTATCCGGCTTCCTAAAGCCGCCCCTGCCTCAACAGATGCCCTTCGCATCGAAAATGAACTGGCCCTCTGCTTTAACCGGGCCGATATCAACCCGGAATATATGAAAACACTGATCATGGCCGCCGCTGCCGAGCGGTATGCCGGACTGAACGATCCAACACCGGCACACAAGCTGGAACTGCTGCGGCAGAAGCTGGAGCTGGAGCCAGAGAGCGAAGAAACCCTGTGGGAAGTTTTTGAGTCGGCAGTAGCCCAGGTACGCATTGGAAAAGGCGGAGAGATCAGTCTACACCAAAAAGATCAAAAGGAGTGTGCCTTATGAACATACAGCAAACTGCCTCCACCCCCAAACTGGTCACCATGATTCCGGCTGACCCTCAGATGACAGAACGGGATATTCGAAACAAGCACCTGCGGATCGCGCCTTACTGCCGGGTATCCACAGACAAAAAGGAGCAGCTCTCCAGTTACGAGGCCCAAATCGAATACTACACGGAAAAAATCAACGCCAATCCAGATTGGACGCTGGTCCGACTTTATGCGGATGAGGGCATCACCGGTACCTCGGCTAAAAAGCGAAAGGCTTTTCTCCAGATGATCCGTGATTGTGAGCGCGGCAAAATCGACCTGGTCATCACCAAATCGGTGTCCCGGTTCTGCCGAAACACGCTGGATGGCCTGAACTATGTCCGTCGCCTGAAACGACATGGCGTGGGCGTCTACTTCGAGAAAGAGAATGTGAACACCCTATTCATGGACAACGAGATGATACTCACCTTCATGATGAGCCAGGCCCAGGCGGAAAGCGAATCCCTCAGCGGCAATGTAAGGTGGGGCCACCGAAAGAACTTCAAGGACGGAAAGGTCTATTACCACTGTAAAAACTTCCTCGGCTACCGCTGGGGTGCGGATGGCCAGCCGGAGATCGATCCGGAGCAGGCGGCCATTGTCCGGCGCATCTTCTCCCGGTTCCTGCTGGGACACAGCGTCCGGCAGATCACCACCGATCTGATGGCGGATGGGATCAAAACAGCCACAGGGAAAACAGTATGGCATGATAGTGTGGTCCAGAAGATGCTCTGCAATGAAAAATACATTGGTGATGCCCTCCTCCAAAAGACCTACATTGCGGATCTGTTCACCAGAGAAAAGCGGGTGAACAACGGCGAACTGCCCAAATACTATGTCCATGATTGCCACCCGGCCATCATTGATCGGGAAACCTTTCAAAAGGTACAGGAGGAGATTGCCCGCCGGTCCAGCCTAAAGAAAACATCCTCCAAGGCGAAGACGCAGCTCGGGAAATACTGCGGAAAGTATGTGCTCAGCGAACTGCTGGTCTGCGGGGAGTGCGGCAGCCCTTATCGCCGGGTGATCTGGACGCAGAAAGGGGTCAAACGGGTCGTCTGGCGGTGCCAGAACCGGCTGGAGCATGGCAGGAAGATTTGTAAGCAGTCTCCCACTCTGGATGAGGGCGACATCCACGACGCCGTCATCTCCGCTATGAACGAGCTGTTCCGGATGCAGGCCGCCAAGGACGCGGTGAAAGCCGGTATTGCGGCCGTCCTTGCCGGAGAAGAACAGACGATGAGCCTGCCTGCCGTGGAGCTTCAGATCCGGAACCTGCAGGAACGACAGCTGGAGCTGTTCCAACTGATCGTCAGTGCCGGCGCTGACTGTACCGACTATGATGAGGAGCTTCAACAGGTCAACATAGCCAAGACGAGGCTCATGGCCCAAAAAGCGGAGCTGGAAAAGGAACAGCGAGGCGCGGCGGCCTTCGAGAGCAGGCTGGCAGAACTTGACATGGCATTGGAGCAGGCCAGCGGTACCCTTACGGATTTTGATGAACTCACCGTCCGTCAGCTGGTCAGCAACATCAAGGTGTTGGACAAGGATAGCCTGCTCATCTGCTTCAAGGACGGAACAGAGATCACTCAGGCCATGCAAAGGAGGCAGACCGCATGATCTATATCACCGGTGACACCCACGGCGGCTTCCAGCGGTTCGGAAGCAAATACTTCCCCCAGCAAACGCAGATGGGCCGAAATGACTACATGATCATCTGTGGTGATTTTGGAGGGCTGTGGGACGGCGGCCAGAAAGACCAGCATTGGCTGGACTGGCTGGCTGAGAAACCCTTCACCACCTTGTTTGTGGATGGAAACCATGAAAACTTTGATCTGCTGAATGCCCTGCCGGAAAAAGAATGGCACGGCGGCAGAGTACATGAGGTGAGGGAAAATATCCTCCACCTGATGAGAGGCCAGATATTCACCTTCAGCGGTCTCACATGGTTCACGATGGGAGGAGCCTCCTCCCACGACATTCAGGATGGCGTCCTTGATCCGGAGGACCCCGACTTCGAACAAAAGTATTGGCTGCTGCGCCGAATGCGGGGAATGTTCCGGGTCAAAGGACGCTCCTGGTGGGCGGAAGAAATGCCAAATGCCCGTGAATATGTAGAGGCACTGAAAAATCTGGAGCAGGTAAACTGGAAGGTAGACTGCATCCTGTCCCACTGCGGTCCCAGCAGTGTCGTGCGGAAAATCGACCCCTCCTATGGAAGTGACCAGCTCACCGATTTTCTGGAAACGGTCAATCAGCGGTGCCAGTTTACATACTGGTTCTTCGGGCATTACCACGACAACCGGATCATCAATGACAGATATATCCTCCAGTGGGAGCAGATTTCCGGATTAGAAATTTGAGTAAACGAGAAAATCATAACAGTGCCGCACAGAAATTGCTCTGTGCGGCACTGCTTACAACAATATAACCCCTTATAACCCCTTGAATATATAAGAGGAATGGGGTATAATAAATTTAGCAGAATGGAGGTGCGGTATGAAAGAGAACATTCAGGAACTGGAGCGGCAGATCGCCGCCCTGCCCATCGGCTATATTTCCAAAAAGACGATCAACGGAAAGACGCGCTATTACCATCAGTGGACAGAAAATGGGAAGAAGCACAGCCAATATCTGCGGGATGGCGAACTGGAGCCGCTGCGGGAGCAAATAGAGCAGCGCAAAGTATTGCAGGCGCAGTTGAAAGAACTGCAAGCCAAGATGCCAAAAGTGCGCCAGCCGAAGTTGGATTTTGAAACCAGCGTAGTCATCGGTAAGGGGCTGGTCGCTATGTCGCAGGGCGTAAAGGGCTGGGGCCTCCGTGACTGCTTTGGGCAATTGGAGGACTATCTCTACAGCAGTGAAAGCGACAGGGTCTGCCTGGTCTTTGGCCTGCGCAGGACCGGAAAGACCACCATGCTCCGGCAGGCCATTGCCCGAATGAACAAAGAAGATCTCAGCCGCACGACCTATATCAAAGCCCGCAGAAGCGATACCATGGCTATGATGAACCGGGATCTGAAAAAACTGTTCGATGCGGGCTTCCGCTATGTATTCATCGATGAGGTCACTCTGATGCGGGATTTCATCGACTCTGCGGCGCTTTTCTCCGATGTATTTGCGGCGATGGGCATGAAGATCGTCCTCTCCGGCACGGACTCCCTTGGCTTCTGGCTGGCGATGGATCAGGAGTTGTATGACCGGGCAAAGCCCATCCATACCACCTTCATCCCATACCGGGAATACAGCCGCCTGCTGGGGATCGACAGCATTGATGAATATATCCGCTACGGAGGAACGCTGCGGGCCGGTGAGCTTGCCTTTGATGATGAAGATGTCAACGCCCAGGATGCCTCTTTCCGGGATGATGAGTCCACACGGCGGTACATTGATACAGCGATCTGCAAAAACATTCAGCATTCCCTGGCCTGCTATGAGGCAGGCGGACATTTCCGCCATCTGTACGCTCTGTATGAGGCCGGTGAGCTGACCAGTGCCATCAACCGGATCATCGAGGATATGAACCACCGGTTCCTGCTCTCGGTTCTGACCGATGACTTCCAATCTCACGATCTACGGCTGACCGCCTCGAATCTTCGGAAAGAGCGTGACCCCGAAAAGCGTACCGAGATATTGGATCATATCGATACGGAATCGGTCACCCAGCGCCTGATGGAGCTGCTGGATATCCGCAACAAAGAGGAACAGTCCATCGGTATCACAGATACCCATATCCGGGAGATCAAAGAGTATCTCTCCGCATTGGAACTGATCGTAAACTGTCCCATTGAAACCGCTGACCCAGGAGCAAAGTCTGTGGAACACATCCTGTTTACCCAGCCGGGGATGCGATACTGTCAGGCACAGGCTCTTGTCCACTCGCTGATGAAGGACGAGACCTTTTCAGCTCTCAGCGAATTGGAGAAGACCCAGGCTGCGGGCAGGATCCTCGAAGAAGTACGGGGACGGATGCTGGAGGATATTGTCCTGCTGGAAACCATGAAGTCGGCTGACAGAGAACACCGGGTGTTCAAGCTGCAGTTTGCGGTCGGCGAGTTTGACATGGTGATCTATGACGAGAAGGAAAACTGCTGCGAGATTTTCGAGATCAAGCACAGTGGCAAACAGGTCCCGGCACAATACCGGCATCTGCTTGACCAGGAAAAATGTGATAAGACCGAACAGCGGTTTGGCCCGATCCGAGGGCGATATGTCCTGTACCGCGGCGAGGATGTCGCATTGGAAAATGGAGTGCATTACCGGAATGTGGAACGCTATCTGAACGATCTGCCTGAGTTGAATATTGCCCCAGCACAGGAAGCTGGCATTGAGCAGACCGGCCCTGTTTTATAAGCTGCGGCACCTTCTGCACCAAAAACAAAAATATCGATTTTAACCGTCCTTTGCAAGGAAAAACCTCTTTTGTCTGTTACGGCAAAAGAGGTTTTTCGTAAAGAGAGGGACTGAAAATGCTGATTGACAGTTCGATCGCACAGGCATATATCGAGAGCAGCTGCGTCGACGCTTTTCGTGCTTCATGGCTCTTTGAACACACCTCGGTTTCGTCAGATCTTGGCAGGAATGCATTTACTCCGCCGCCTGAGGATCTTGCTCTCCGAGAGACTGTGCGCAAGCTCGAACGCCGCATCTGTGAAGCGGCTGCGCACTTTGTCCCCGTCAACCGCCCGATTTGGGACGCGCTTTTCCCCGATTGGGAGGCGGTACAGCCGACACTTGATTTGATCGTCGGTTATCCCGAGCCTTACGACGCCGTTGCGGCACACTCGCCCGACGGGCAGGCACATCTCATCTTTGACCTCATCCGTTGGTGCAATTATGCGGAGCTCGACCAGCTCGACAGCATCATTCGGAATCTGCTGACGCATGAGATTACGCATCTCTTGATTGGACACCGCTATCCGGCGGCAGATGCCGCATTGGAAAGTACAGACTATTTGACAAGATTGGATGCTTACACATTTCATGAGGGATTCGCCCATCTTCTCTCCTATCAGGCGACAGAAATCGACTGTGTGGACTGGCATACACCGCAGCTTACCGAGGCCGCAGCAGCAAGCCGTGCCAAACTGCGCCTCGCGCTTATGGAGACGGATCCAGACAGGCAAAAGCAGTTTCTTGAAGAGGCGGTCTGCGGATCGTACTATGAAAAGTTTGCCTGTATGTGCGGTATGCTGTATCTGGCAGACCGATGGGAAATGCAGGGAATCGACGGCCTGAAAAGCGCATTTGCGGACTATCACGGCTTTGCTCAAAGGGCCTTGAGCATTCGAATTTGATTGCAAAAGAGGAAGAGACGCGAATGCGTCTCTTCCTCTTTTACACCTTCTCCCGCTTCTGCCGCCAGAGGTTGATCGCCAGCATGACCGCGGCGTAGATCAGCGCGGCGGCGAGGATAATGAGCGAGAAGTCGCGCTGCATCTGGTAGCTCGTCGTCGTGAAACCCTTGACGAGTAGATGACCGGCAAGATAGCTCGCGGGAATCAGCGCGAGATAGCCGAGCGCTTTGCCCGTTTTCTTCCTGCGGCAGACGAAAAATGCAATACCCATCGTAATAAGGAGTGCTAACGATAGCAAAACGTAATAGCCCAACGCCAGCCTCGGCAGCGAAATGACACCGCCGTTCATGCTGCCGCAGAGCAGCACATCGTCCTTCCCGTTGTTCTGAGAATAGCAGACTGCCGCGCAGTTCGCGGCGTCGAGCGTAAAGAGCGTGCGCGCGGACTCCGCCTTGGTGAGCACGCCTTGCAGTGCGTCCGCCTCGCGCTGTGTGCGATCATTTGCGCTGTGTGTGTTCGGGGTGCCCCCGGTTTTGTCGAATGCACCGCGCCATGTGTCGAGCGGCGTGCGCCATGCGGTGATGAAGTAGATGGTTTTGCTGCTGTTGGGGTCCTGCGTGTTCGTGACCTCTGCGCCGGAGACCGGCACGAGCAGGCTGACGGAGATGCTCTCCGCGCCGCTGAGATCAGAAAGCCCATCCGCTGCCGAGCCGTCGTCCGCGAGCGCGCTGGGCGAGCGTGAGATCGCCCACTCTGTCTCGCTGTACGGCAAATACTGCGGCGCGGTGAGGTACGCGAACCCCGCCGTCGCCAGCGTCAGCGCGAGCGTGACGGCCAGCAGTACGGCGGTCAGCTTCTTGCGTCGAAGCTGCCGCTTCAAGTCGCGCAGCGGCTGCGCGCTGACGGGCGCGGGCTTCACGTCCGCCTTCAGCGCGTCGAGCTCGGCGCGGCAGGCCGCGCACTGCGCTAAATGCCCGTCCACAAATTCCTTCGTCTCCTCGCGCAGCATGTCTTCCTCATAGAGCGGCAGAAGGTCCTGCACGATGCTGCAAGTTTTGTCCATTTCAGTCGTCCTCCAATCCCTCGCGGATCATGCGCTTGGCGCGGTGATACGTCACGCATGCCCAGTTTTCCGTCTTGCCGAAGAGCGCGCCGATGTCGCGGAAGCTCTTCTCACCGTACACGCGCCACATGAAGACCTCCTTGTACGGCTCTCTGAGCGCGTGCAGCAATTTCTGGATGCGCGCGGCCTCGCTGTGATCTTCTAACTCCTCCTCGTGGCTCTCCTCGGCGATCCGGCAGTCTTCGAGCGGGGCGAGCCGCTTTTCGCGCCGCAGCTGCGAATAATAGAGATTCTTCGCGATCTGGCAGAGCCACACGCGCACGCTGCACTCGCCCCGAAAGCGGTCGAGGGCGTCCATCGCACGGAAAAACGTCTCACTCGTCAGCTCCTCGGCGGTACTCTCGCTCCCGGACAGCGAAAGCAGATACCGGTACACATCGTCAAAGTACACGGCGTACACCTCTTCAAAATTCGTCAGCGCCCTCACCCCCCTTTCTGTCTATAGGACGGCGGAAAACCGGTTTTCTTACAAAAAAATCCGTCCCGCGGGACGGATTTTTTCTTTCACGTTTTCACGACTCTTTTCTTGCCGCACTTCGGGCACGTGAGCTCGACCTTGCCGATGTTTTTCGGCACGCGGCAGTACGCGCCGCAGGAGCAGCGGACGTACTTGTGCGCCTTGTCGGCGCGGCGTGCCTTCGCGCCGCGAATGGCGTTCGCCTTCGGCGTCCACCAGGTCAGAAACTTCGCGTTCTCGGCCTGACGGCGCGCGAGATTGCGCGAAAAAATGCGGATGAGCACGATGAACATCAGCACCATCGACACAAAGTACAGCGCCTGGGAAACGCCCTGCACGCGGATGATCGAGCTCAGAATGCTCACGGCCAGCTCAAGGATCACGAGCGCCCAGTTCAGCGCATCTACGCCGTTGCGGCCATACATAAAGCGGTAAAGGGCATCGCGGAATTTGTTCACAAAAAACACTCCTAAAATCTTGATGCTGCCATTCTACACGCTTTTTCGACCCCCGTAAAGGCGTTTGAACAAAAGTTTACAGAATGGAAAAGAGTAACCGCAAACCGCCCGCCCCCGTCGGACGGTTTGCAGGGGGGGCTAGGGGGGGGCAACGCCCCCCCAAAACGCCTCGCAGAGTTTCGCCGCTCCGCGGCAAAATAAATTCAAATCATTTTCCGCCGCGACCTGCGCGTGGCGGAAAATACCTCTCAGGCCGCAAGTGTGGAATTTGCCCGCCATCGGCGGGCAAATTATGCGCGCAGCGGCCTGCAAGGAATAAAAAATGCGTCCAGCTTTCGCTGGACGCATTTTTTAGGTTTTATAGTCCGTTGGTGTAACGATACAGGAACGTCACGGCCTCGGCGCGGTTGCAGGAAGCATACGGGGAGAACGTCGTGGCGCTGGTGCCGGTGGTGATACCCTTACCGACGGCCCAGAGGATGGCCTTGTAGTAGCTCGCCTCGCTCGTGGCGCCCACATCCTTGAACGGATTGGAGTAGTAGCCGCTGGGCTGGCCCGCGTAGCGGTACAGGAAGGTCACGATCTGGGCACGGGTGCAGACCTGATCGGGGGAGAACGCCGTGGTGCTGGTGCCGGAGGTGATGCCCTTCTGGCTGGCCCACAGGATGGCCTTGTAGTAGCTCGAGTGCGTGACGGCGTTGACATCACGGAACGGGTTGCGGGTGGTGGTCGGCTCCGGGCTGCCGGCGGCGCGCCACAGGAACGTCACGATCTCGGCGCGGGTGCAGGACTTGTACGGGGAGAAGGTGGTGCTGGACGTGCCGTTGGTGATGTTCTTGCCGACGGCCCACTTGACGGAGTTGTAGAAGTAGTCGGTGGTCTTGACATCGATGAAGTTCATCGTCTGGCCGATCTTGATGGCCACGGTGCCGGTGAGCTGGCGGGTGCCGGTGCCGGTCGTGCCGTAGCGGGCGTAGATGGTGAACGGGATGTAGACGGTCTCGCCGGTCTTGGCGTAGCGGCTGGCGAGGAACGCGACGTCGCTGAGCGCATTCTGGCTGGCGGTGGCGCTGTAGTAGAACTTGTCAGTCGTCTTGACGGAGCCGCCGTAGTTGTAGCCGCTGTAGTAGGTGTAGAGCGAGCCCTCGTTGACGGCGGAGACGGCGCTCTGGTCAAAGGTCACGTAGTCGATGGTGTAGTTGCTGCTGTAGCCCTTGGTGGAGTGCAGGTAGCTGAGGAAGTCGCTCTCGTCGAAGCGGACGCTGTCGCCCTGAGAGACGGTGTACTTGATGTCCTCGCGCACGAGGTTGACGACGACGCTGCCGGAGTAGCTCACGGTCGTGCCGCGGCTCGTGGAGGAGCTGGAATAGCGGGTCGCGTACAGGGTGAAGTTCAGCGTGATGGTCTTCGCGGTGGTCTTGTCGTTGGGGACAAACGTCACGCTATCGAGGTTGGTGACCTTGGTGCGGGTGTTGAACGCGCCGGAGGAATTGCTGGTGGACATGGCGGTGCCGCCATAGTACAGCGTGCCCTGCGCGGTGGTGGGCAGGGAGAAAGACACATAATCGAAGGTGACATAGGGATAGGACTTGCTCTTGCTGGCGTCGCCGCGGGCCTCAGCGACCTTGTTCATGAAGTCGTTGAAGTCGCTCTGCGCGAACTGGACGGTCTCACCGGCCACGCCGTTGTAGTTGATGTTGTAGTTCTTCTGGTAGACGCTGATGGTGCCGCAGTAGAGCTTATTGTCGGTGCCCTGCGTCACGACATACAGCGTGCACTTGCCATTGATGAAGTTGGTGTCGGTCAGGGAATAGAGATTGGCGGTGGCAGTGGTGGGATAGTATTTCTGGGTGCTGCCGTTGTTCCAGTCGACAGGCTCGGTGTTCACACCGGCAACATAGTAATACCTTGCGCCGGAGGGAACCTGAACGTAATAGCGATAGGTGTTGCCGTAAGCCGCGACCGGCTCGGGATACTGGTCGGCATAGGTGGTCGAGCTGGGCGTTACGGGAACGTTAAACGTAACGCTGTAGGTCTTGGGAACGTTAGAATTGGCAACGCGGGTGGTCACGGTGGCGGTGAACTTTGCAGTGCCGATGCCGCTGAGGTTTGCCTTGAAGTAAAGATAGCCGGAGCCGCCGGTGGGATAGTTGTACGAAGCATTGCTCGTGCCGACACCGTAGGCAGCGGTAGAGGCGACCTGAGTGACGCCGCTGAGGGAATAGACGGTCTCGTAGGTGTAGGCGGTGCTGTAGGTCTTGTTGATGGCGGCCTGCGCGGCGTTGACAAGATCACTGTAGCTGTAGTTCACAGAAGTGCCGTTCTGAACAGCACTGAGGGTCGCCTCGATCAGGGCGCCGGTAACGGGGATGTTCTGCACATAGTCCTTGCCCTTATAGGTCGCCTTTGCGGTGACGGTGGTAGAGCCGCTTGCTCTGAGCGTTACCGTCGGCGCGGCGGTCGTCTGGTTCGTCACAGTTGCGATGTTGAGGTTGGCGGAAACAAAGGAGTAGGTCGGGACGACCAGGCTGGCGGAAGATGAGGTATCCACAAAGCTCGCCGCCAAAGTCGCGGTCTGACCGATCTGCGTCAGCGTAACGCTTGCGGGGACGACAGTGAAGGTATAGGTATCGGGAAGGCTCTTGACCGTGATGTGGCCACTCGTCTTAGCGAGCTTATCGCCCTCGCTTGCCTTGCAGTAAACAGAGTAATTGGTCGCGGTCGCAACGTTTGCGGGGACCGTCCAGACGAGGGACTTGCCCGTGCCGATCGGAACCTCGGCAGCCTCGCCGATCTTGTAGAACCACGCATAGGTGGCAGCGTTGCTGAGACCGGTGGAGGTGGCGGTGAGCGTGGTCTTGCCGCCGGAGATGACCTCAGTAAGGCTTGCCGCTGCGGTCACGGTGGGGGTGGTGGCGTTGACCGTCACATCAGCCGTCAGCGCGGAATCCTTGACGCGCACGGTCAGCTTTCCGCCCGCGTAAGTGGGCTTCTTGCCCTCGGCATCATCGATCACATAGCCGGTTGCGGCGGCAGACCACTTGTTGTCGGCGGAGGCGATGGTTTCTTTATCAAGAAGGGAGATGTTGACCGTGCCGTTCGTCACAGAATAGGTTCTGTTGTTGAAGGTGACGGTGGTGATGTCGCTCGGGAGAAGCTTGTCAGCGATAGAGACATTGCTTTTAACGACCTTAGTCGTAGATCTGGTGATTTCCTGCCCTTCGATCGTCACCTTGTACTCGATCGTTAAGGTGCAGGAGACTTCTACATTTTCCGCCTTGTTGGAGGCGGTCAGCGTTCCTGTCGTGGCACCCGTGCCGGCAGCGCCGGAAAAACCGGGAGTGCTCCAACTATAACCGATCACGTTTACATCGGTGGCAGTTACGCCATTATCCGTGACGGTGGGGGCGGTTGCGGTAACGGTGAATGTGGTCGAGTCGCCTCTTGCAAGGGAGGACGCCGACGTGGTGATGGCGTATGTGCCGCCAACCTCGACACCTTCCGCCCTTGCAGGCACGACGACGAGGCTCAGGACCAACGTCAGAGCCAATAGCAAGGAGAGAAATTTTTTCATGTGATCTTCATCCTTTCGTGTTTGTTGTTGTCGGCTCCGCGCGCACAGAGCCTTTCTCATACATGGCATTTTACCATGCCGCGGGAAATAAGGGAACAGGAAAATGGAAAATTCATAAATTCTTTATCTTCCCTCTTCGCCCAGTTTCCCTTTGCTTCCTTAATTAGACGCAAGAAACGTCTGTTTTGTTTCACGAAACCCGAAAATTTCCCAAAATTTTTTTACGCCGCGAAAAAACGCACATACACGAACACCCCCAGAGCGATCTGCGCAAGTAAGATCGTGGGAATGCCGAACTTGAAGTACCAGTGCCGCGTTTTGTGGTGAAAGACCCTCATTGCGAAAAGAGCACCCGCGCTGCCGAGCAGCAGCGCGAGTGCAAATAAGGTCTTTTCCGGTACGCGCCGCGCGCCCTGAATTTTGGCGCGGCGCTTGTCTGCGCCGTAGACGCAGAACGTCAGAATATTGATCGCGGCGAGATAGATGACAAAGTATCTCACTTTTCGAGCTTGCTGAGCTCCACGGCCGCCGCCGCGCCGAGGCGGGCGTTGTTGAACACGAGCTGGATGTTGGAATCCAGGCTGTCGCCGCCGGTGAGGTCCTTGATCTTGGCGAGCAGATACGGCGTCGTGGCCTTGCCGTGGATGCCGTCCTTCTTCGCGTCCTCGACGGCCTCGGCAATGGCCTTGTCGATGACTTCCTTGTCCATGGAGTACTCTTCGGGAATCGGGTTCGTGACGAGTAAGCCGCCGCGCAGACCCAGCTCGCGCTTGACGTGAAACGCCTTGGCCAGCTGCTCGGGCGTGTCGAGCTCGTAGTCGACGCCAAAGCCGGACTTGCGCGTGTAGAACGCAGGCAGCTCGCTCGTGCCGTAGCCGATGACGGTCACGCCGTGGGTCTCGAGATATTCGAGCGTCAGACCGAGGTCGAGGATGGACTTCGCGCCCGCGCACACGACCATGACGGAGGTGTTGGCCAGCTCTTCAAGGTCAGCGGAGATGTCGAACGTCTCCTGCGCGCCGCGGTGCACGCCGCCGATGCCGCCGG
>OGIG01000906.1_pt1 | contig 21292 bp, 20 predicted proteins | sample 1571601 | NCBI WGS metagenome assembly OGIG01 (sample SAMEA2581953, study PRJEB24529) | metagenome | biome: Human gut stool | place: China | collected 2011 | reverse complement strand
AATATTGTCTTCCTGCTGAGACATGACCATCCAGGACGACAGGAACTTTCTTGGCCTTGCCTTCCGTATAAATGATTTCCAGCGTATCGGGACGGACAGACAAAAGCTTGGTGGAAGTATTCAACTGAGTAGCAACTTTCTTGAATATCTCAGCAGAAGAAATATGTACATGATCTCCACGATCCCGATATTCTTCAAAATCGAAGGAAACAGGGAAAAAGGTTCTTCCCAACATATAATTCAACAATACGGTTCCCCGATCCTCTACCCGCACCCGGATCTCATCAGGCAATTCAGAAGTCAGCACAACTTCTTTCGGGACATTACGCAGACGGACGGGCATCTTGAATTCTGCCTGATAAAGATCATTCATGGTCTGCATCAGCCAGAAGCAGAAAGATACGAATACAAAAAAAAGGAAAACCAGAAATTCCCTGCTCTTCTGACTAAGCAGGAAATTTCTGATCTTCCTTGATGTCATCAAATAATATGTCCTTATGTTCTTCTTATCGAACATAGCATAAAATTTTTATTTATTTGCCTGAGCCTGGGCATCAGCATAAATAGAGTTTTTGTCTACTTTGATTTTTACGCCAGATGCAATTTCCACAATTACGGCATTGTCTTCTATTTCTTTAATCTTTCCATAAATACCTCCGGCAGTAATTACAGACTGTCCTACTTCCAGGTTTTTACGGAAGTTGGCAATCTCTTTCTGCTTTTTGTTCTGAGGACGGATCATAAAAAAGTACATGATAGCAAAGATAGCCACCATCATGATCAGGAAAGAATAGTCAGCACCACCTTGGGCCTGTAACATGACATTCAACACGTTCATACGTTTCTTCTAGTTTTTGATTAATATTAAGCTACGCAAATATATCAATTTTTGGTTAGCTTATTCTCCTTTTTTAATTGATTAACAATTCCGTCCAATGTACCATTGATGAAACCACCGCTCTTCGGGGTACTATACAACTTGGCAATTTCCACGTATTCATTCAAAGAAACATTCACAGGAATATTGGGGAAACTCAGAATTTCAGCCAAAGCAATCTGCATGATCACCACGTCCATCACAGCTACACGGTTCAGATCCCAGTTCTTTGAACCTTCACTGATCAAATGACGATAATAATCTGCATTCAGGATTGTACGGCGGAACAGACGGCGCGCAAACTCCTGATCTTCCTCATCCTTAAATTCGGGCAAGAGCTCCTGCTTGTCACCGTTCTTCGGATCAAAACGCTTGATCGTCTTCAGAACAAAAGTATCTACAATTTCCTTATCGTCATTCCAGTACAGACTCTGGTCTTCCAATACTTCATCCAAAGCAGCATTGTTGAAAATGATCTTCTTATAGATCTTTCTCCATACCTCACGGTCTTCCTCGTAAGAAGAAGTTTCGCTGGCCATGTATTCCTTATAAATATCACTTTCCATGATCTGCTCACACAGCTTCTTCACAAAATCACCTTCGTTTTCCCAGGTCTTCTTCTGTGAACTGGCAAATTCATTCAACTGCCGGTTGACTTCCAACTGAGCAATGAAGCGGTTTTCTACAAATTTAGTGTTAGGACGAAGATCTTCTTGAGTAGGCACCATTTTACTTTTCGCAGCATCCAATCGCTTATTGGCATACTTTGTAACTTCGACCATCAAGAGCAAGAGATAGTTATATAAATCGTATGCTTTGGATAAGCTGAAGAACAACTCCTTTTCTGCAGTATCCAAGTTTTTACCACCGTTCTGATAATAAGCATAGATTATCTGAACTATCTTAAGACGAATAAGAACTCTGTTAATCATACTAACTAATAACAATATTATTTTTATGCAAAAGTAAAATAAAATCCCAACATAGCATACAAAAAATGGCATTTTTTTCTGTTTTTTTTGCTTTTATGTATTTTTATCATCTTCGTATTTTGAAATAAGCAATAAAATAAAGAAATTTGAGCGTCTTTTTAAGTAATGAATAAATCTATGGAAGATCAGAACAAGAACATCATGAAAGAAGGCGACAAGGAAATAGTCTTCTCAAAAACCGTTAAAGCCGGTAAACGCATCTACTATCTGGATGTGAAGAAGAATCGAAAAGAGGAAATGTTTCTTGCTATTACGGAAAGTAAAAAGGTGGTTTCTGGGGAAGGAAATGATTCTTCAGTGAGTTTTGAAAAACATAAGATATTCCTCTATAAAGAAGATTTCGAGAAATTTATGAACGGACTGCACCAGGCGATCCAATACATTGAACATGAACAAGGACCAATCTTAGGGGAAAGACATCCAAATGCTCACGAAATGCAAGAAGAGCCCTTATCGGAAAACAGCCATCTCAGCGCAGATGAAATAAAAATCGATATCGATTTCTAATTCATGCATTCAGAATACGAAAGCCACGAAGGTAATATAACTTTTCATGTGTGTCCCCGCCTCCTGTGGCTTTCGCATAACCTCACTCTTTATTGGCTATCATACACCTTATTATATATAGGAAAAAACTCTCTGCCAAAAGATCAAACTTCAGCTACCTTTCCCAACAAAGAAGGAATTATTTTGGTTATTTCAAAGGAAATCACTACCTTTGCAGCGCTTTTTTAAGCTCATCGTGTGATATACCACATCGTGTGATGGCGAATTAAGCAAGAGATAATAAACTTAATTTAGAGTAACACAAAAAGATTTGAAAAATGAAATCAATCGAAATCAAAGGTTCTTTGAGAACTGAAACTGGAAAGAAAGCTACTCACAGCTTGCGTAAAAACAACGGCGTACCTTGCGTATTGTACGGTATCCAGAAAGACGAAAACGGCAACCCGGTTGCTACTCACTTCACTGTAACAACTGACGGTCTGCGTAACTTGGTATACACACCGCACATCTATGTAGTAGACCTGAACATTGATGGCAAAGTTGTAAACGCTATCATGAAAGATATCCAGTTCCACCCTGTAACTGACGCTATCCTGCACGTTGACTTCCTGCAGATCGACGAAGCTAACCCGATCGTTATGGAAGTTCCTGTACAGCTGGAAGGTTTGGCTGAAGGTGTTAAAGCCGGTGGTAAATTGGCTCTGCAGATCCGTAAGCTGAAAGTTAAAGCTCTGTACAACGTAATTCCTGAACGTCTGATCGTTGACGTAACCAGCCTGGGTCTGGGTAAGACTATCAAGGTAGGTGAATTGAACTACGAAGGTCTGCAACTGTTGAACGCTAAGGAAGCTGTAGTTTGCGCAGTTAAATTGACTCGTGCTGCTCGTGGTGCACAGGCTGCTGCAGGTAAATAATTTGTTTCAATAAATTGAAATCAACAAATCCCTTTCAATGAAATATTTGATCGTAGGACTGGGAAACATCGGTGAAGAATACCGGAATACCCGTCACAATATAGGATTTATGGTATTGGACGCCCTTGCAAAGGCGTCCAATATTGTTTTTACCGACGGACGCTACGGGGCAACCGCCTCTATGTCGGTAAAAGGACGCCAACTGTTGCTCCTTAAACCTTCCACTTATATGAATTTAAGCGGAAATGCCGTACGTTACTGGATGCAACAGGAGAAAATTCCTTTAGAAAATGTACTCATCGTTGTTGATGATCTGGCTCTGCCGTTCGGAACTCTCCGCCTGAAAGGAAAAGGAAGTGATGCCGGCCACAATGGTCTGAAACATATTGCTGCAACCCTAGGAACGCAAAACTATGCACGCCTGCGTTTCGGAATAGGAAATGACTTTCCGAGAGGAGGACAGATAGATTTCGTACTGGGACACTTCAGCGAAGAGGACACCAGGCTAATGCCCGAACGTCTGGAAATGGCAGGAGAAATCGTCAAAAGCTTTTGCCTTGCCGGTTTGAACATAACCATGAATCAATACAACAACAAATAACAAAAGAACATTATGCCCGAAGCAAGAATAGACAAATGGATGTGGGCTACCCGCATCTTCAAAACACGTACCATTGCTGCCGAAGCTTGCAAGAAAGGCAGAATATGTATCAATGGTGCCCAGGCAAAACCCTCCCGTATGGTCAAGCCTGGTGATGTCATACAGGTTAAGAAACCGCCTATTACATACTCATTCAAGGTGCTGCAGGCCATAGAGAAACGTGTCGGCGCCAAACTGGTTCCGGAAATGATGGAAAATGTCACCACACCAGATCAGTATGAACTGCTGGAAATGAGTAAAATCAGCGGATTCGTAGGAAGAGCAAAAGGAACAGGAAGACCGACCAAAAAAGACCGTCGTGACCTGGATGAATTCTTTACACCGGAGTTTATCGGAGATTTCGATTTTGACTGGGATGATGACGAAGAGGAAAACGAAGAGTAATCAATCCTGAAAAGTTTGAAATGCCCATATAGAAAAAGAGACCGCAGGCCCTCTGCTGAATTTTCAACAGGAAGGCCTGCGGTCTTTTTTATTCAATGCTTTTCCGCTCAGACAGGCTCTTTGGCAAGATCTTGCTCTTTCCACTGACAAAGTCCTTGCAGATTTGTTTCTTCACCAACAACCCACATTACATCACCTGCCTGTAAAGGAATATGGACATCCGGAGCATGCAGCGAAACATCTCCAGCGGATTCAATACCGACAACAAGGCAATGAAACTGATTGCGGATTCCACATTCCAGAATTGTATGTCCGACAAAAGGAGAAGACTTGTCAACCACAAACTGCTTCAGCTGCATTTCCCGCTTCTCAAAATCATCATCCATACAAGCAGTAGAAACCTTCTCTGCCTGTGCTGCAAATTGCGACAACTGCTCATCGGTACCAATTACCTGAATCGTATCGCAGGGATATAACCGGTTATCTCCACCGGGAATATTGATACGATGTGTTCCACGTATGATGGAGGCCACATGCACACCATATTTCTTTCCAAGGTCCAGTTCTCTCAATGTACGTCCGGCCCAAAGCGAGTCAGCAGGTATGACAAAATCGCTCAGGTGAATATCCCTATCCAATAAAGATCCGGCATATTCCGGACGCTTCTCTCCCAAAAATTCCTGCCGCATATCCTTCGAGCGGAGATTCTGAACAAATGTCCGCTCCAGCACAATTGACTGTTTCTTGAGAAAACGAGATACAATCATACCCGTAACAACCACAATTGCAATAGCTACGACCAAAGCAACTGAAGCCTGATATAAATCTTTGATAATATAGACAACGAACGAAATCGCAATGACAATACGGAGTAAAATAACCGAAATCAACGGTGCATGATTAAACCGGCTGTCACGCCACAGAGCCCGGAATTCTTCCGAATGATTCTTCTTCATAATCAGGGCACGGAGAAATGGAGCCACGGCACCAATCGTTATTACAGCTCCCAGCAAACGGCCCCAGAAATCTCCCAGCTGCATGACCAAAGGAACAATCAAATGCAGACATAAAGCTGTAACGGCAATTGCCAATACTGCATAAACCAATACAATACGCACGATGGCGGTCAGCAGTTTTTTCCAGTTATTGGAATGATTGACCGGCTGAACTCCAGAAGAGTAACGCTCCAGCAAATGACGCCAGCGAGCCGGAATATACTTATCGGCTACCTGATAAGCCGGAACAGCCAAACGTATCATATAAGGTGTGAGAAAAGTCGTGATTACAGATACGGCTACAACAATGGGATAAAGGAAATGGCTTGTCACCTGAAGACTGACTCCCAATGATGCAATAATAAAGGCAAATTCACCAATCTGTGTCAGACTGAAACCACATTGCATCGCTGTCTTCAGCGGTTGGCCGGACAAAAGGACTCCGGCTGTACCAAAAATAGTCTGTCCGAGCAGCACCGCTATCACCAGAGCTATAATCGGACCGATATATTCGACAATCATACCCGGATCTACCATCATTCCGACAGAAACGAAGAAGATGGCTCCAAACAGATCCTTTACCGGAGAAACCAATTTGACGATATGTTCGGATTCAATAGTTTCCGAAAGAATGGATCCCATAATAAATGCGCCAAAAGCAGGAGAGAAACCAACCTTGGCTGCTAAGACAACCATACCGAAACAGAGAGCAAGCGAAACAATCAATAAGGTTTCATCACTTATCAGACGGCGCACTCGCTTTAAGAACAGCGGGATCAGATAAATACCTACCACAAACCATAAGATAAGGAAGAAGACCAACTTCAGTATGCTGTACACCATCTCTCCCCCTTCGAAATTCTTACTGACGGCCATGGTGGACAACATAACCATCAAAACAATTGCCAATATATCTTCCAGGATCAGAATACTAAGCACCAGTCCGGCAAAACGTTGCTGGCGAAGTCCTAAATCATCAAAAGCCTTATAAATAATAGTGGTGGAAGACATGGCCAACATACCTCCCAGATAAATGCAGTCCATCCGTTTCCATCCGAACAGCCACCCAGTACACATTCCGACCAGAATCATACAAAAAATAATGGTACATGCTGAAATCACCGCCGGACCGCCTACTTTAACCAGCTTCTTGAAACTGAATTCCAGTCCCAAAGCAAAGAGGAGGAAGATTACACCAATATCTGACCAGGTCTGAATATTGGCAACATCAGTAACCGAGGGAGTCAATGAAAAATGAGGACTGGCAACAAAGCCCGCCACAATATACCCTAAAACAAGGGGCTGTTTGAGTTTTTTAAAAATCAGCGTAATTATACCGGCACACAAAAGAATTAAAGCCAGATCGCTGATTAAAGGAGCAAGATGCGACATACTTTTCGTCTTTTTAATACAGTCGCAAAAATACATAATAAATCGCTTCCTTGAAGCCTTCTGTCTCAGGAAAATTCAGGAACCAGACATTCAGACCTGATTCTGTACAAAAAAGAAAACATCCCTTTGCCCGAACTGCCTCTCTAAAGCAAGAAGGCTGTCAGGAAAAGGGATGTTCCTATATAGTCAGTTCAAATGTATCTGACCAACCGGAATCAATGACGGAAAGGTGGTTTGACAACCTGAGCTTTCAATTTACGTCCACGATTATCAAGCCAAATCTCAGTACCCGGCTTAGCATACTCGGCCTTTACATATCCCATACCAATACCAATCTTTCGGATCGGAGACATTGTTCCTGAAGTTACATGTCCTATCTCATTGCCTTCCGCATCTGTCAGCGTGTATCCATGACGTGGTATTCCCCGATCAATCATTTCAAATCCGACCAGTTTACGAGTCACACCTTCTGCTTTCTGACGTTCAAGAGCGGCCCGATTGGTAAAGTTCTTTCCATCTACAAATTTCGTAATCCATCCCAGACCGGCTTCCAACGGAGAGGTGGTATCATCAATATCATTACCATACAGGCAGAATCCCATTTCCAGACGAAGCGTATCACGTGCTCCCAATCCGATCGGCTTGATGCCAAATTCTTCACCTGCACGGAATACTGCATCCCAGATAGTCATGGCATCTTGTGGATAGAAATATAATTCAAAACCGCCTGCTCCTGTATAACCTGTATTGGATATAATCACATTCTTTACTCCTGCCAGTTCGCCGGTACAGAATGTATAATATGGAATGGCAGACAAATCCACACTCGTCAGTTTCTGCAATGTAGCCAGAGCCTTAGGGCCTTGTACAGCCAACTGTCCGATATGGTCGGATGAATTTTCCAGTTCTGCTCCGACCTGATTGTGAGATACACACCAGTTCCAGTCCTTTTCAATATTAGCGGCATTCACAACCAACATGTACTTTTCGGGTTCATAGGCATACACCAAAAGGTCATCTACAATTCCGCCTGTTTCATTAGGGAAGCAAGTATACTGAACTTTCCCCGGTGTAAGTACAGCTGCATTATTCGAAGTAACCTGCTGAATGAACTCCAGCGCATGCGGACCTTTCACCCAGAATTCCCCCATGTGGGATACATCAAAGACTCCAACAGCCTGACATACCGTCAAATGTTCATCGATAATTCCTGAATATTCAATAGGCATGTTATAACCAGCAAATTCATGCATTTTAGCACCAAGAGCAATATGCTTCTCGGTAAAAGGAGTTGTTTTCATAATCTTAAGAGTTTAAGTAAAAGTAAGATTTATAGTATGTTTTTACGCGTATATTAGATCTTTCCAAAATATCCTTCTCAAAAAGGATAGTCGGAAGCCAGAATCAGAACCGATCATCCGGCTTCCGTTTTCCTGAATTCTTTCAGCTGTACTATCAATACCGTTTAGCCGTCAGCTCTGCTATCTTTACGATGACACGCATTGCCTTTTCAATAGACTGTACCGGTACAAACTCATATCGGCCGTGGAAATTCAAACCACCGGCAAAGATATTCGGACAAGGAAGTCCCTTGAACGACAGTTGGGCTCCGTCTGTTCCACCACGAATAGCTTTTACTTTCGGCTCAACCCCTGCCTCCTGCATGGCCGCAAAAGCAATGTCAATGATATGCATCAATGGCTCTACCTGCTGACGCATGTTATAATATTGATCCTTGATCTCAATCTTTACAGTACCATCTCCATATTTTTCATTGATACGGGCCGCACATTCTGACATCAGTTTCTTGCGGATCTCGAATTTCTGACGGTCATGGTCACGGATAATATATGCCAAAGTGGTTTGTTCCACTTCACCTTCCATACCAATCAGATGATAGAATCCTTCATAACCCTCTGTAGTTGCCGGAGTTTCATTAGCCGGTAGCATGGAAATGAATTCATTTGCTACAAGCAAGGAATTTATCATCTTATTCTTGGCATATCCTGGATGTACATTACGTCCTTTTACACAGATTTTGGCTGAAGCGGCATTGAAATTTTCAAATTCCAACTCACCGACTTCTCCTCCATCCATTGTATAGGCCCATTGAGCTCCGAACTTCTCTACATCAAATTTATGAGCTCCCAAACCAATCTCTTCATCAGGATTAAAACCGATACGGATCTTTCCGTGTTCAATTTCCGGATGTTCTTTCAAATAAGCGACAGCTGCAACGATCTCGGCAATACCGGCCTTATCATCCGCTCCCAGCAAGGTATGACCATCTGTTACGATCAAATCTTCTCCAATATGATCTTTCAGTTCAGGAAACTGACGGGGAGAAAGAACAATGCCATCGCTTGCACACAACGTAATATCCGAGCCATCATAGGAACTCACAATACGTGGCGAAACATTTTCTCCACTCATGTCCGGACTTGTATCCATGTGAGCAATGAAACCAATGGTCGGAATTTTCCGGTCCACATTAGCCGGAAGTGTTGCAAAAAGATATCCATTCTCGTCCAAAGAAATCTCTTCAAGCCCTAAAGCTTCCAGTTCTGTCTTCAGATATTGTGCAAACACCATCTGCTTGGCCGTACTGGGAGTAACCCCAGTCGATTCATCAGATTGTGTGTCGAAAGTTACATACTTCAAAAAACGTTCAATTACTGTCATATTATCAATCATTACTTGTTTTAACACGTGTAAAATTAAGAAATAGCCACTGAACAGCCAAATACATTACCATTTTTTCGTAAATAGCAAGGTAGATTTAATTTTTTTATTTGCACTGAGTTTCGTAATTTTGCACCCAGTATAAGGATACAACCTTATTGTCAACGATCACAGAAGATATATGAAAGAAAAATTATTAACATGCCTGGTTTGCCTGTTTGGCTCACTCGGTTTCATGTCAGCTCAGGAGATCTCCTCCTCAGACACCATTCAGAATCCAATCGAACAGACGGTTTCCCCAACAGACAGTATTTCTTCCCGCCCCTTAAGCAAAAAAGAACTCAGACGCCAGAAGGTGGCCAAAAGAAATTTTCATTATAACATACTGGGAGGTCCCAGCTATACCCCTGATTTCGGCGTTCTGATAGGTGGAACAGCTTTGATGACTTTCCGAATGGATCCTAAGGATACAACCATGCAGCGCTCTGTCATCCCGGCTTCCATGGCTTTCATGTTTACCGGAGGATTGAACATCATGGTAAAACCCCAGCTGTTTTTCAAGAATGACCGTTTCAGAATCTTCGGCCAGTTCATTTATAAAAATACGCAAGAAAATTATTATGGCGTAGGCTACGATACGAACAAGAATTACGAACGTGGAAAAACAACCAGCCAATATCAATATAGCGGTCTGCAGATCAACCCCTGGTTCCTGTTCCGACTCAAAGAAAGCAATTTCTTTCTAGGCCCTCAGATTGATCTGAACTATGACAAGATGAAAGATGTAGCCGAAGGAATTACCCGTGATCCTTCTTATGTCGAAGCAGGAGGAAACACTGAAGGTTATTCAAACTTCAGTTCCGGACTGGGATTCCTGCTGACTTATGATACACGTGACATTCCGGCTAATCCATACAAGGGTATGTACCTTGACTTCAGAGGGATCATGTATCAGAAATGGCTGGGAGGAGATAACAATTTCTACCGGCTGGAACTGGATTACCGCCAATACCTGACCGTCGGCAAAAGAAAGGTTCTGGCATGGAGCGCCCAAAGCAAGAATGTACTTGGCAATCAAATTCCCCTGAACAAATATGTATTGACAGGAACTCCATTTGATCTACGAGGATATTATATGGGACAATACCGAGATAAAAGCTCCCACCTCGTTATGGCCGAATACAGACAGATGTTCAATACAGACAAAAGTAACTGGATCAAACGAGTTGTTTCTCATTTAGGTTATGTCGTTTGGGGAGGCGTAGGATTTATGGGACCTGACCCGGTAAACATCGAAGGTGTCCTGCCAAATGCCGGAGTCGGACTGCGCATAGAAGTACAGCCCCGTATGAATGTACGTCTGGATTTCGGACGTAACTTCGTCAACAAGCAGAATTTATTCTATATTAATATGACGGAGGCATTCTGATCTCCAGTCTTCAGATTATTTTCTATATAACAAAAAGGTCGTCTCAGTATAGCTAAGACGACCTTTTTATTTGGGTTCATATTACTTCACAATCAAAAGCAGCTTGATCCGTCAAAACAATGTGTACAAACCTTACATTTTGGCAAACCAATTGCTTCAATTAAAGTTTCAAGCGTATTAAACTTCAAGGAAGTTAATCCGAAACGGGCACGGATACGTTCTACAAGCTCCTTATATTCGGGAGAATCTGTAGTAGCATATTTATCCAGCTTAGCATTCTCATCTCCCTCTATCTCTTTAATGATCCGACGAGTTATCAGCTCCATATCACTCTTGGAAGAAGTAAAGCCGATAAAAGGACATCCATAAATCAGAGGAGGACAAGCAATACGCATATGAACTTCTTTTGCTCCATAATCATAAAGTACATTTACATTATCGCGCAACTGAGTACCACGTACAATAGAATCATCACAGAACAAGATACGCTTACCCTGCAACATGGCACGGTTAGGAATAAGTTTCATCTTTGCAACCAAAGAACGCATGGCCTGATTACTTGGTGTAAAACTTCGAGGCCAGGTCGGTGTATATTTTGCAATGGCACGATGATAAGGAACCCCCTTTCCTTCTGCATATCCCAAAGCCATTCCTACTCCTGAATCCGGAATACCACAAGCACAGTCCACTTTTGAATCATCATTCTGTCCCATCTTATATCCGCTCATAAAGCGTACGTCTTCTACATTCTTTCCTTCATAACAGGACACTGGAAATCCGTAATATACCCACAGGAAAGAACATACCTGCATCTTCTCATTCGGTTTACGCAACTGCTCCAAGCCATCGGCCCGCATCCGAATAATTTCGCCAGGACCTACAAAACGCTCGATCTCATAATCCAAATTAGGGAAACTGCTTGATTCACTGGTAGCCGCATAAGCTCCTTCCTTTTTTCCGATTACGATAGGAGTACGTCCCCATTTATCACGAGCAACAATGATACCGTCCTCTGTCAGTATCAGCATGGAGCAAGAACCTTTAATCTTATTGAAGACGTTCTCTATACCTTCCACAAAATTCTTTCCCTGAATAATAAGCAGTGCTATCAATTCCGTCTGATTAGCCCGGCTCATGCTCATTTCTGAAAAATGCATATTGGAGTCAAGCAACTCCTTTACGAGCTCATCTGAATTGTTAATCTTCGCAACTGTAACAATGGCAAAACGTCCTAAATGAGAATTTATCATAATCGGCTGAGGATCTGTATCGCTGATTACACCTATACCAGCCTTCCCTTTAAACTTAGGAAGTTCATCCTCAAATTTGGTCCGAAAGTATGAACTTTCCAAACTATGAATGGAACGCATGAAACCTTCACCTTCTGCATAAGTAGCCATACCGGCGCGTTTCGTTCCTAAATGCGAATTATAATCTGTACCGTAAAATAAATCGGTCACACATTCAGCCTTTGCGACTGTTCCGAAAAAGCCTCCCATCTTTCCTTTCTGTTATGTTTGTTAATTTTGTATGCTTGTGCAAAATTACGAAAAAAAGAAAAATCTGAAAACAAAGAAGACTATATATTTCAACGCAACTTCCACGCTGGGAAAGGCAATAAAAAAAGTCACTTCCCATACAAGAAGTGACTTTTGGTAGCCCGTGGGGGAATCGAACCCCCCTTTCAAGAATGAAAATCTTGCGTCCTAACCGATAGACGAACGGGCCATCCTTTGCTTTGTGTTGAGGTGTTTCTCAATCACGGGTGCAAAGGTACGACTATTTTTTGAATCTACAAGCATTTGGAGAACTTTTTTATAAAAAAATATCGGGAGTTCTTCAGAACTCCCGATAACACTCTTATTTACAATTAAATAAAAGATCAAATCATTTTCCTTACAAAAGCTCAATATCTTTCAGATTCTTCTCGATCTCTTCATCTTCCAAACTATAGTTCATCAAGTTTCCTGATAAATACTGATCATAAGCACTCATATCAATCAATCCATGTCCGGACAAATTGAACAAAATAACCTTTTCTTCTCCTGTTTCCTTGCATTTATTAGCCTCACGAATCGCCGCTGCTATGGCATGACATGATTCCGGAGCCGGAATAATACCTTCCGCCCGTGCGAACAAGCAACCGGCATCAAATGTTTCCAATTGAGGAATATCAACAGCCTCCATCAATTTATCTTTCAAAAGCTGAGATACGATAACCCCGGCACCATGATAACGGAGACCTCCTGCATGAATATTAGCAGGCGCAAAATTATGTCCCAGCGTAAACATCGGAAGCAATGGAGTATATCCGGCCTCATCTCCATAATCATAATGGAACTTACCACGGGTCAACTTAGGACATGAATTAGGTTCAGCGGCAACATAACGGGTTTGTTTACCTTCCAAGATAGTATGACGCATAAAAGGAAAACAGATACCGCCAAAGTTAGAACCACCACCGAAGCAACCTATCACTACATCCGGATACTCACCAGCCATTTCCATCTGCTTTTCTGCCTCCAGACCAATGACCGTCTGATGAAGTGTTACATGACTCAAGACAGATCCTAAAGTATATTTACAATTGGGAGTTGTACGAGCCAGCTCAATAGCCTCAGAGATAGCCGTACCCAATGACCCCTGATGATTAGGAGTGCGTGTCAGAATATCCTTTCCAGCACGGGTTGACATAGAAGGTGAAGGAGTGACCTGTGCACCGAATGTCTGCATAATGCTCCGGCGATACGGTTTCTGCTCATAGCTGATCTTTACCTGATAAACCGCAGCCTCCAGTCCAAACACTTTGGCAGCATAGGAAAGGGCTGCCCCCCATTGTCCGGCACCAGTTTCTGTCGTAACATTCGTAACACCCTCTTTTTTGCAATAATAAGCCTGTGCCAGGGCTGAATTCAATTTATGCGATCCGATCGGGCTGACACTTTCATTCTTAAAGTAAATATGAGCCGGAGTCCCCAAAGCCTCTTCCAGTCCATAAGCACGCACCAGCGGAGTACTACGATAATACTTATACATTTCACGCACTTCTTCCGGTATTTCGATCCAGGCATCTGTCTGATTCAATTCCTGCCGACACAACTCTTCAGCAAAGATCGGATACAGATCCTCAGGTTTCAGCGGTTCTTTTGTACGCGGATTCAATGGAGGCAAAGGTTTGTTTTTCATGTCTGCCTGAATATTATACCAGTATCTTGGTATCTCATCCTCGGGAAGGAGGAATCTCTTCTGCTTATTGCTCATAATTGCTTTCTAATTTAAAGTTTCGCCAAATTTATATAAAAGTATCCTAACAGACAACCTGTTGTTCAAATAAATCTGCTACAAACGACAAATTGTATCCAAATACAGGCAACGCACATACGAATGCACACTTCATAAACAATTAGAAGACCAGACCGCATTTAGCGCATAATACCTGCACGGTTCAAAGCCATCTGATAGCGCCGGGCATTTGCCTGATGCGCCGAAAGTGTTGAAGCAAAGTTATGCGTACCCGAGAAATCCTCTTTGGCACACATATACAAATAATCATGCTTCTGATAATTCAATACACTTTCCAGTCCGACAACGGAAGGTATCCGGATGGGACCGGGAGGCAGGCCGGCATATTTATAAGTATTATAGGGGCTATCTGTTTCCAGATGCTTATGCAGAATTCTTCTTAACCCAAAATCCTGCAGACCAAACTTGACGGTCGGATCGGCCTGCAAAGGCATACCTATCCGCAAGCGGTTCAAATAAAGCCCCGCAATTACCGGCTTCTCGGTATTATTGGCTGTTTCCTCTTCTACGATAGAAGCCAATGTTGCGACCTCTACCGGAGTAAGCCCAACTTCCTGTGCTTTCGCCACACGTTCTGCATTCCAGAACCGCTTGTATTCCTTCTGCATCCGTTTCATAAAATCCAAAGCCGTCATATTCCAATAAACCTCATAAGTATTGGGAATAAAAAAAGCAGGAAGAGTTTCGCGGGTAAATCCCAGCTCCTTCAAGTAAACTGTATCATTCAGTAACCTGGCTATTTGCGACGAATCAGCCATAATCTGCCGGGACACACTCCGCGCCAGCCTGTCAAGAGTACGCACACTGGGCAACACCAGCCTTACCGGAGTCTGATGTCCGCGCTCCAGACGGATAAAGACTTTATAAATATTTTCTGAAGGAATTATGCGATAAGCCCCTGTCCGGATATGCTCCTTATAACCATACACCGAGGCCAGCAGGCGGAATCCTGTCAGAGAAGAAGCCTGAAGTTCTTTCTCCATCTTCACACATACAGAATCCATTGTATCATCGTTGTCTATATACAAAAAGGTCGGCCCGGAAATACGGAACGGACGGTCAAGAAGCAAGCTTGCCAGAGTACAACCGCCACCAATCATCAAAAGAATAAATACGCCGAGAGCTACAAACCATTTCTTATGCTTTTTCATACTATTTTTTCAGCTAATTAGTCAGATAAACAAAAAGAGCCATCCGAGTATAATTCGGACAGCTCTTTCCTTTTTCTTTTTCGAAACGGATTATGCTTCAGCAGGGATTACAGAAACATAGCTTCTGTCTTCACGACCTTTCTTGAAACATACAGTACCGTCTACCAATGCGTAAAGAGTGTGATCACTACCCATACCTACGTTTTCGCCCGGATTGTGAACTGTTCCTCTTTGACGAACAATAATGTTACCAGCCTTGCAAGCTGCACCACCGAATATCTTTACGCCTAATCTCTTACTAGCTGATTCACGGCCGTTCTTAGAACTACCTACACCTTTCTTATGTGCCATTTTCTTCTACGTTTTTAATGATTAAGCAATAACTTGTTTGATAGTCAATTCAGTAAACTGCTGACGATGACCGTTCAGTTTTCTGTAACCTTTTCTTCTCTTCTTGTGGAATACCAATACTTTATCACCTTTAACCAAGTGAGAAGCAACTTCGCATACCACTTTTGCACCTTCTACGGTAGGAGCACCTACAGTTACGTTACCGTTGTTGTCTACCAACAAAACTTTGTCAAATTCAACAGTTGCACCGTTTTCAGCATTCTGAATGTGGTGAACAAACAGTTTCTTGCCTTCTTCAGCTTTGAACTGCTGACCGTTAATTTCTACAATTACGTACATTTTTATTTTATATTAAACGGGTTTCTTCCGCAAGGTGGATCTACCAGGTGACCACTTTTCTACCTTCACGGACTCAAATCGGGTGCAAATTTAGAACTTTTTCCCGACACAACCAACAGATTTCAAGATATTTTTCTTCTTAAATGTATTTTTCTTCTCAATGATTCAGCAACGCCTTCAAATCGGCTACTACTTCAACATGAGGATAAGCTTCCAGTTCTTCACGGGAAGTCATACCGTGCAATACACCCAGAAAATCCACATGTCCCGCCTGGGCCGTTTCTGCATCCACGATACTGTCTCCTATATATAAGGTATCTTCCGCCTGAACATCCAACTTCTCCAAGGCCAGACACAATCCCTCAGGTGAAGGTTTGTGAGCAGTCACATCTTCTCCGCCTACCACAATATCCAGAATGCCCTCCGGAAGCTTCTGCCCCATCAGTTCCATAATCCGGTAGCGATACTTCGTAGAGATAATACCGATCTTTGCTCCCTGCTTCTTCAAAGCGAGCAATGTATCGGCCACTTCCGGAAACAAAAACGTATTTACAGTCATATACTGATCGGCTTCCTTCACATACTCCTTCCGGTAAGTTTCCAGTACGGAAGCATCCGTAACGCCAGTCAGAATAGAGAAAGAATCCTCCAGCGTCTTTCCGATCGTACGCTTGATGGTGAAATCCTCTATTCCTTTATACCCATGACGCTCCAGCACATTCCGGAAACATTTCACGATTCCCCGGGAAGAATCCGCAAGCGTATAGTCAAAATCAAACAGATAAGCTTTATATTGTTTCATTATTTCCAATACTCAAAGTTTCATCCGAATTACTCCATCGGCTGGTAATTCTTGGCCAATCCCCCTTCACTGGTCTCCTTATACAAAGAAGGCAGGTCATGTCCGGTCTGCTTCATCACTTCCACTACTTTATCAAACGAAACCCGATGACGTCCGTCCGTAAATGCCGAATAGATATTTGCATCCAGCGCACGGGCAGCAGCATAAGCATTACGTTCAATACAAGGAATCTGCACCAATCCGCACACCGGATCACAGGTCATTCCCAGATGGTGCTCCAGTCCCATTTCAGCAGCATACTCAATCTGCGAAGGACTGCCTCCGAACAACTGGCTGGCAGCAGCCGAAGCCATTGAACAAGCAACTCCCACCTCTGCCTGGCAACCGGCTTCCGCACCGGAAATAGAAGCATTGTGTTTAACCACGTTTCCCACAAGTCCGGCCGTAGCCAGCGCTCTAAGAATACGCGCATCACTAAAATCCTTGCTCTGTTGCAGATGATACAAAACAGCAGGAACCACTCCACATGCACCACATGTCGGAGCCGTTACGATCTTTCCACCTGAGGCATTTTCTTCACTGACCGCAAGCGCATAGGCAAAAACCAGACCGCGGGACTGAAGATTATCCTTATAACCTTTGGCACGTATATAATAGGAAGAAGCTTTCCGGCGAAGGTTCAAAGGACCGGGCAACACCCCTTCAGCATCCAGGCCACGCTTGATAGCCGCCTTCATGGTTTCCCATACTTCTGCCAGAAAATCCCAGATTTCTTTTCCCTCACACTGCTCCACATATTCCCAATAGCTTCGTCCGGTCTGTTCACACCAGTAAAGAATCTGGCTCATGCTATTCATGTTATACACTTCCGGAGTAGAAAGACTGTCGTGACCTTCTTCAGCCAGAGCTCCTCCACCCACGCTGAACACGGTCCATTCGTCTGTCACCTTTCCCTTTTCATCGAGCGACTTGAACGTCATTCCGTTGGGATGGAAAGGAAAGAAAATATGCGGTTTCCAAAGAATCTCTACCGGAGCATGCGGCTGGATAGTATCCAGAATAGCGACATCTGTCATATGTCCTTTTCCCGTTGCAGCCAGACTTCCATAAAGCGTTACCTGAAAAGAAGCAGCCTCAGGATGTTTGGCCAGGAATTGTTCGGCAGCTTTGCGAGGGCCCATAGTATGGCTACTCGACGGACCGGTACCGATGCGGTATAATTCTCTGATAGATTTCATTGTCTTATAAATATATTAAGGTGTAAAAGCATGCAAATATACGACTTTGTTTTGTAAAAACCGGCAAAGCGGTTATTTTCTCATCACTTCAAATCAACTACGGTAATACCGGCCCCTCCGAACTGCACATGTTCATCCTTGAAGTCAGCAACTCCGGGAACCGTTGCCAGATATTGCCGGATCAGTGTACGAAGAATTCCGGAACCCGTTCCATGCAAAATCCGCACACGGCTCACGCCTACCAGTATCGCATCATCAATGAAATAAGTCACCGCCTGAACAGCCTCATCGCCCCGCATACCCCGGACATCAATATCCTGCTTGAAATTCAGTTTCTTTTCATACATCCGGTCTTGCGTTTCACTGCTTACAAAAGTGGTCTTGGCCATTGTATTTGTCTGCTTGGGAGCATCCGCCCGTTCCAGTCTGTCAGCTTTCACATTGGTTTTCATCAGTCCGAACATCACCACAGCATTCTTTCCGTTCAGTTCCATCACCTGCCCTACACTGGTCTGCCCCTTGATCCGTACATAATCTCCCGCACCAATCGGTTTGACTTTCACAACCGGCTGCACCGAGGGTTCATTTCCCTGTCTCTCCTTACGTTCCTTCCGGCGTTCCTGCTTCTCGCGCAGACGGTCCATCTTACGGGCTATCTTCTCTTCCATAGCCGCCTTGTCCGCTTCTTCCACCTGACGTCGGAAATCCGCCAGATCCTGACGAACCTCACGGGTACGTTCCTTCTCGGCCTGTGCTTCCTTGATCGTACGGATGGTGTTTTCAATCCGGGCATTCGATTCCTCCAGCAAGCGGCCGGCATCTTCCTTCGCCTTCTTCAGAATCTCCTTCCGGCTCCGGTCCAGTTCCTCCAGTTCACGCTCATATCGGGCTATGGTTTCCTCCATCTGCTTCTCACGCCGGCGGATATTCTGGCGTTTGGTTTCCCAGTAACGCTTGTCACGCACAATATCCTGCAAATACTTGTCACTCTGAATATATTCGCTACCTACGATTTCTGAAGCATCAGCTATAACATCTTCCGGAAGACCGATCTTACGGGCAATCTCCACCGCAAACGAACTTCCGGGATTTCCTATCTGAAGCTGAAACAGGGCACGCATTTCATGACGGTCGTACAACATGGCTCCGTTGACCACTCCTTCATGATCTTCGGCAAAATGTTTCAGGTTCTGATAATGGGTCGTAATGACTCCGAACGTTCCTTTCTGGTTAAAACGCTTCAGCACAGCTTCAGCTATTGCCCCGCCAATCTGAGGCTCCGTACCACCTCCAAACTCATCTATCAGAATCAGACTCTGCCCGTCGCAATACTTCATCATGTTCTTCATGTTGGTAAGATGCGATGAGTAAGTACTCAGGTCATCTTCGATGCTCTGCTCGTCACCGATATCAATGAATATATGACGGAACACACCGGCATGACTCCGTTCGTTCATGGAAACAGGCATACCGCATTGCAACATATATTGCAAAAGCCCCACCGTCTTCAGACAAACAGACTTACCCCCGGCATTCGGCCCAGAAATCAGCAGAATGCGCTGTTCACGGGTCAGCTCGATATCAAGCGGAACCACTTTCTTTCCGTGCTTGGCCAAAGAAATCTGCAGGAGCGGATGAACGGCATCAAACCAGTCAACCACCTGCCGTTCTTCCAAAGACGGCTTTCCGCTTCCCGTTTCCATTCCCCACAAAGCCTTGGCACGAATAAAATCAACTTCGGCCAGGAACTCATACGACTGAAGCAAAGCCGGTACATGCGGACGTACAACAGACGAGAAATCCGTCAGGATACGGATAATTTCCCTGCGTTCCTCACCCTCCAGCTCGCGGATGCGGTTGTTGGCTTCCACCACTTCTGCCGGTTCAATGAACACGGTCTTTCCGGTGGCCGACTCATCATGAACGATTCCCCGGATCTTTCTTTTCATACCGGGAGCCACCGGAATCACCAGTCGTCCGTCGCGCATGGTCGGTGTCACATCCTTCTCCACATACCCTTCCGCCTGAGCCGTACGAAGAATAGAATTCAGACTTCGGGAGATACTTCCTGTCGTAGCAGCCAGTTCACGGCGTATGCGAAGCAGTTCTGGAGAAGCATTATCCTTCACCTTGCCAAACTTGTCCAATATATCATTGATACGCGCAATCAGCATCGGGAAAACCATCACTTCGCCTGCCAGTTCATAAAGAGCCGGATAAGGCGAATGCGCCTCCTCGTCCTCCTCATCATCCGTCTGACGGAGAAAGCGTACCACGTCACGTATCGTTTCCAGAGAACGGCGCAAGTCAAACAATTCCGACTCATCCATGTAAAGCCCTTCCACACGAATCCGCTTCAAGGAAGAACGCACGTCAAAAAAATACTGGCTGGGAAAATCGTCCTCTCCCTGCAGGATACTGATAAACTCCATAACCTGCTCGAGCCGTCTGTCTATTTCGCGGTAATCATCCGAAAACGCCATTTCATCTACTCGTTCCATACCCAGCGTACTGAGACATTTGCCTTTCACCAGTTGCCGGATCTGGTCGAACCCTATTTTCTGTTCAAAGTTCTGAGGATATATCATGTTTTTTCCTAAAAAATCAATTCATTTTACGTGTACAAAGGTACGACATTGAGGGCATATTGAAAAAAAATAAGCAAAAAACTGTGTCAAAATTATAATCACCAAATAAGTATTTGATGTGTAGATATTATTTAAAGAGAAACTAGGATTAAATAATTGAAAAAAAACAATTGATAATGACTCTGAAATCCCTATCGTCAAGTAACATACCAAAAACAATACAAATTTATTAATTAACGAATCTTTAAATAAAAATGATATATATATGTATAGTGTAATAAAAGAGAGAATTTTTCCTATCTGATTGATTCCGTTATAATTTCCTAAAAAAGTGCACATTATAGCAAGAAGAAATAATAAAAAAAACATATAATAGGACATTTTTCTTTTAGCAATAAATTGGTTAAAGAAATGTGTAATAAAAATAACTGTGAGTATATCGGATAGAAAAATCATCATAGTATGTTATGCAAATTAGCAAAATATTGATTTGTGAATGACTTTTTGAAATTTTTAGACAATGGGATTTTTTCCCCGTTGTTCATGATGATATCTTTACCATCAGAAGAAAAACCACTAACATAATCAAGATTAACTAAAAAAGACTTATAGGGTTGTCCAAACCCTTTATTAGATAGTTCTTCAATCCAATATTTAAGAGGATATGTGGTTTTCTTCTCGATATTA
>OGIG01000894.1_pt1 | contig 21512 bp, 23 predicted proteins | sample 1571601 | NCBI WGS metagenome assembly OGIG01 (sample SAMEA2581953, study PRJEB24529) | metagenome | biome: Human gut stool | place: China | collected 2011 | reverse complement strand
ATTGTCTGATAAACTTTCATGGTTGTTCTCCTTTACTGTTACAATATATTTCCGACAGGCATCTTTCCTAATCACTAGATTACCTATCAACTTGATAGGATTATAGCACATTTTTTTGGATATGTCAAGGGGTTTGAGAAATTTTTTGAAAATTTTTTTCTCCCCTCTCTCTTTAATGGAATAAATACCCGTTTATAAAGATGACAAGTCTGCAAATAATAACTCTGTGCAGTCAGAAGCTGAGGAAACGCTCTCGATCACCTCGCGCTTCATCAGCTTCCGGTCTGCATACTGAAGATATACGATAAAGAAAGGGATACTGATATGAGAAAGCTTTTAAGTCTTGCAGCAGCCCTCGCGGCGGCGGGAGCGCTCAGCATCGGCGCTTCGGCTAACGGCGGAGTAGTCGGCGGCGGACTGCGTGACGGAAGCGACGTCGTTGGTGTCGGTAAAGGCAAATTCCTTCGTTTCAATGCCCTTATCGGAGAGGCACTTGGCGACCTCTCCGATCTGGTAGCGGGAGTTGGGCTCGGCAGAGCAGAACAGCAGGCCGACCTTCGTGGCATCGGGGAACCACTCGGTGATCATGTTGGCCTGAGCCTCGAGGTCAGCGAGGTCGGAGGTGCCGGAGATGTTGCCGCCGACAGTGCCGTTGAAGTCGTCAATATCAAGAGCAACGCCGTAAGCGGTGATGGAGGTGCCGAGGATGGGAATGTCGCTCGTGGCGGCAGCGGCGGCGGTCAGCGCGCCGGTGGCGTTCGCCAAGATGAGATCCACACCGTCGGAAACGAAGCCGTTGACGATGGTGGAGCAGTTGGCGTTGTCGCCAGAAGCGTTCTTGTTCTGGAATTCGACCTGGCCGGGCAGAGCCTCATTCAGCGCGTCGATGAAGCCCTGGGTGGCAGCGTCGAGTGCCTCGTGCTGCACGAGCTGGCAGATGCCGACGGTGTACTTCGTGCCTTCGCCGTCGGTGCTGCCCTGATTGTCGTCCTGTGCGGCCTTATCGCCGCAGCCGGTCAGACCCACGCTCAGGCTGAGAACGAGGGCAAGAGAGGCAACAAGAGAAATGATGCGTTTGGTGTTCATGCTTTTTTTCCTCCAATTTTTATTTCTCGCTGATAACAATAAAACCCGCTGTAAGGACTTGTGGTCCATACGGCGGGTTCCTTGACTCAACTCTTTTTGAAGTGACCTTCAAGTGTTGGTTCGAAAGACCTTTCAGCTACGGGCATCACAAATCGCTCTTACCTTGTCCTTAAAGTAAAAGTAAGAGTAATAGTAAAAGCGATATGCAACGTTGCTTACAACAGTCTTCATCACTCAAGCTCCAAGTCCTTTCAAAAAGGATGGTAGTAATATAGCACACACAAAAATGGCCGTCAATAGCATTTTTATCCAAAAAACACCATTTATGTAGAAATTTGGCAGGGCACAGCACCGAAAAGTATGCTATTTGCATTAGGAAACGGCATGGGTGTGCTCGCAAAGCTCATTGATCTTCTGCTGTAAGCCCTTGAAATCCTCAAACGACTCGGGCCTGCGGCGCGGATCGCGCAGCAGTGCCGCGGGGTGATACACGGCCATCATCTGAAAGCCGTTCTTTTCGAACCACTGCCCATGCTCACGCGTGATCTTGAAGTCGGGCTTGATGATGCGCATGGCCGCGATGCGTCCGAGACAGACGATGATCTTGGGCCGCAGCAGCGCGACCTGACGGCGAAGATACCCGATACAGGCGTCCTGCTCCACGCCGAGCGGGTCGCGGTTTTCCGGCGGGCGGCACTTGACGATGTTGGCGATATACACATCGTCGCGCTTGAGGCCGATGATCTCAAGCATGTCGTCGAGCAGATGACCGGCCCTGCCGACGAATGGCACGCCCTGCGCATCCTCGTTCGCGCCGGGGCCTTCGCCGATGAATAAAACTTCAGCATTCTGATTGCCGACGCCGAAGACGACGTTCGTGCGCGTCTCCCACAGCGAGCATTCGCGGCAATTTTTGCAGTCGTGTTCCAGAGCTTCCCAGGTATCAGGCATAGTTGTGTTCTCCTGTCGATTTTTTGTCATTTTACCATGATTCGCCGCGCTTTGCAACGCGCGCGGCACGCATTTTTTCATCTGCGCGGGCCATACTGAAAAAAACGGACGCGGAGGAAGGAATGGATCATATCTGGTACTGGTTTGCTTACAGCTTTTTGGGCTATTGCTTGGAAAAGCTCTTCGCCGCAGCGACGAGATCGAGCCACCGGCTGCGGCGGTGCTTCGTGTTCCTGCCGCTGTGTCCGGTGTACGGCTTTGCAATGGTCACGATTTTATTGCTGGGGGCGGAAAAGCTCCCCGGCGCGTGGGAGCAGATCTTGCTCGGTACGCTCGCGGCGACGGCGATGGAATACGCCGTGCACTGGGGCTATGAAAGGCTGTTTCAAGTGCAGTTTTGGGACTATTCTTCGACCAAATGCGACGTGAACGGCCGCATCTGCCTGCCGTTTTCCATCTGCTGGGGAATATTGTCGATGCTCGCCGTGCGGTATGTGCAGCCGGTTCTGGAGGGCTATGCCGCACTGCTTCCAGAGTGGGCCGCGGCGCTGGCGGTGTTCCTCGTCACGCTTGACGGCATCCTGACCGCGCGCGTCCTGCTCACGACGCACGATATCGACGCTTTGACGCCGCGAACGTTGCTCCGAAGTAAAAGAAGGCGAACCGCCTGACGGTTCGCCTTCCTGACTTTATTCATAAATGTTTTTCGATCCAGCTCCACAGGTCATTATAGACCACGGCACGGCAGTCTTCGTTCAGAATCTCGTGCCGCAGGCCCTTGTAGAGCTTCAGCTCCACGTCGCGCACGCCGGCGCGGCGGAAGGCCTCGTATGCGCGCTTGACGCCCTTGCCCATCTCGCCGACAGGGTCCTTGTCGCCGGAGATGAAGAGAATGGGCGTGTTGCGGTTCATCGACGCGATGTTTTTCGGCGTGCTGATGAAGCGGATGCCGCCGAGCATCTCGTAGAAGAGGCCGATGCTCGCCTTCTGACCGCAGAGGGGGTCGGCAATGTAGGCGTCAACATTGTTGTCGCTCGCGCTGAGCCAGTCGACCTCCGTGCGGTTGGGCGCGAACGCCTTGTTGTAAGCACCGAAAGCCAGTGCCTCCACGCGCGGAGAGTGCGCCTTGAAGCCGTGGCGCTTGCCCGCGGCCTTGGCGATGGCGCGCCCGCCCGTGACGATCGCGGGGGACTGGTACCCCGTGCCCATGATGATGGCGGCGTCGACGGTGCCGGGGTAGCGGATGAGATAGGTGCGCGTCAGGAACGAGCCCATCGAGTGGCCCATGAGAAAATAGGGAACATCGGGATATTTTTCCTTCGTGCGGCAGCGCAGGGCGTACATGTCGTCCACAACATGCTTCCAGCCGTCGCGCGGGCCGAAATAGAGCGTGTCGGCGTCCTTCTCGGCGGAAAGACCGTGGCCGAGGTGGTCGTTCGCCACGACGGCAAAGCCGTGCTCGGTCATGAATTCGGCAAACGGCGCGTACCGCATGCCGTATTCCGCCACGCCGTGCGCGATCTGTAAAACGCCGATGATCTCACCGCTCTCGGGCATCCACTCTGCCGCGTGAATGCGCGAGGAGCCGTCCGACGAGGGGAAGTAAAATTCCCTGCAAATAGCCATGGCGCAAAACCCTCCTGCATGATATAATCTTATTCATTAGTATAGCATAAGGCGGTCCAAATGAACAAGGGGGTATCTTCATGCAGCGGTATATTTTGGCGCTCGATCAAGGGACGACCAGCTCGCGCGCCATTCTGTTCGGGCGCGATGGCAGTGTCGGCGGACACGCGCAGCAGCCGTTTCGGCAGTATTATCCGCAGCCCGGCTGGGTCGAGCACGACCCGAACGAGATCTGGGAGAGCGAGCGCGCCGTTGCCGCGCAGGCCTTGCGCGAATCGGGCCTTGGCCGCGCGGTCGCGGCGATCGGCATCACGAACCAGCGCGAGACGACGATTCTTTGGGATCGCGCGACGGGCGAGCCCATCCACAACGCCATCGTCTGGCAGTGCCGCCGCACGGCGGACATCGCGGATGCCCTTCGCGAAAAGCGCGGCGTGAGCGAGCTTGTGGCCGAGAAAACGGGATTGCACATCGACGCCTACTTTTCCGCGACGAAGATCAAGTGGCTGCTCGACCACGTCCCCAGCGCGCGGGAAAGGGCCGAGCGCGGCGAAATTTTATTCGGTACGGTGGAGACATGGCTCATCTGGAGGCTGACGGGCGGCAAGGTCCACGTGACGGACTACTCGAACGCCAGCCGCACGATGCTCTTCAACATCCACACGCTTTCGTGGGATGAAGAGCTCTGCGCGCTGCTGGACATTCCGATGAACATTCTGCCGCGTCCCGTGTCCAACTCCGAAGTCTACGGCACGGTGGCGGAGGGCATCGAAGGGCTCGAAGAGCTCGCGGGCGTGCCGATCTGCGGCGCGGCGGGTGACCAGCAGGCGGCGCTGTTCGGGCAGGGCTGCTTTACGCGCGGACAGGCGAAGAACACCTACGGCACGGGCTGCTTCACGCTGATGAACGTCGGCGGCGCGCCGGTGCGCTCGCGCGCGGGACTGGTGACGACGGTGGGCTGGAGCTTAAACGGCGAGACGACCTACGCGCTCGAGGGCAGCGTCTTCAACGCGGGCTCGGCCATTCAATGGCTGCGCGACGAGCTGCAAGTCATTTCGACCTCGCACGAGTGCGACATTCTGGCAGAATCCGTTCCCGACAGCGGCGGCATTTACTTAGTGCCCGCGTTTACGGGCCTCGGTGCGCCGTATTGGGATATGTATGCGCGCGGCTGCGTCGTGGGCATCACGCGCGGCACGACGAAGGCGCACTTCGCCCGCGCAGTGCTCGAATCCATCGCCTATCAGGTCACCGACCTGATGACCGCCATGCGGCAGGACGCCGGCTGCGAGATCTCCCTTCTGCGTGTCGACGGCGGCGCGAGCGTCAGCGATTTGATGATGCAGTTTCAGGCGGATTTGCTGCGCATTCCGGTCGACCGGCCCGCGATGGTCGAGACGACGGCGTTTGGCGCGGCATCGCTCGCGGGTCTGGCCGCGGGCGTGTGGAGGGACTTGGACGAGCTGAGCACTCTCCGGTGCAGCGAGCGCGTCTTCACCCCCGAGCGGGCGCAGTACGAGTGTGAGGAGCTGTACCGCGGCTGGAAGCGCGCCGTCAGCTGCGCGCAGGGCTGGGTCGAGAAAAAGTGAACGCTGTCACAAAAAATTTATACTTTTGTCGTAAATTATCCATTGAAATGAAAGCCCCGGTAGCTTATACTGTCAATAACAAACCCGAGGACACGGTTTGAAAGGAGAAAGTATTATGGCATTTTTCGATAACTTCAGCAAGAAGGTTCAGGACGTCGCGTTCGTGGCGACTGAGAAGGCACAGCAGGTCGTGGCCGTTGCCGGTGAAAAGGCAAATGCCGTTGCCGATAAGGCCAAGACCGAGTATGAGATGGCATCTGAGCGCCGCAGCATGGACAAGAACTACCGCGCCATCGGCGAGTGGTATGTCTCCACGCTCGAGGGTGACGCGCCCGAAGCGGTCGCCGATATCGTCGCGGCCATCAAGGCCTCTCAGGAGAAGCTCGCCGCTTACGAGGCCGCCAAGGCTGAGGCTGCCGCTGCCAAGAAGGCGCAGGAGCCCATCATCGAGGTGACCATCGAGAAGGACGCGGAAGAGGAAGCGCCCGCTGCGGAGGAACCCAAGGAGCCTTCCGAAGCCGAGGAGACCAAGGAGGACTAAATCCTTCCCAATGTGCGGCGCAGCTCTGGCTGCGCCGCTTTTTTCCAGCTTAGGGCAAATCTGGTCTGCATAATTTGTTTTGTTTTGACTATATGAATAATACCAGGACGGGATATAATACGGCCAACAACCAAAACAAAGGAGCACCCGATCATGAACGATAAAAAGATCAGAAAGCTTGTCCTTGCCGCACTGCTTGCGGCGCTTGTCTGCGTGGCGACGATGGTCGTGCAGATCCCCTCTCCGATGCAGGGCTATGTGAACCTGGGCGACTGCTTCGTGCTGCTGTCCGGCTGGCTGCTGGGCCCCTGGTATGGCTTTGCGGCGGGCGGCATCGGCTCGATGCTGGCAGACATTTTCCTCGGCTATGCGCACTACGCTCCGGGCACCCTGGTCATCAAGGGCGTGATGGCGCTGGTCGCTGCGCTGATGTATGAAAAGATGGGCCGCACTGCGACCTCCCGCATCGCCGGCGGCGTTGTGAGCGAGATCATCATGGTGCTCGGCTATTTCGGCTACGCTTCTCTCCTGCTGGGCAAGGGCCTTGCCGCTGCGGCAAGCATCCCCGGCAACATCTTCCAGGGTGTGGTCGGCCTCGTGGTCGGCGTGCTGCTGGTCACGGTGCTTGAGCGCGCCAAGGTGACGGAGAAGCTGGCATAATAAATTTCTAAAGAGGTGTCAGATCATGGCGGGAATCGTACATGAGGTAGAAAATCATCGTCTGGTGGAACAGGCGGAGCAGGAGGCGGCAGAGGCGGCGCGCGAGCTTGCGGAGATCGCACATCTGCGCCGCGGACAGATCGTCGTCATCGGCTGCAGCACGAGCGAGGTCGTGGGCCATCAGGTCGGCAGCTGGTCGACGCCGGAGGTGGCGGACGCCATCTTCCGAGGGCTCTCCAGCGTATTTTCGCCCATGGGCGTGTATCTTGCCGCCCAGTGCTGCGAGCATTTGAACCGCGCGCTGATCGTGGAGCACGAGGCTGTGCCGAACGGCGAGATCGTCAACGTCCTGCCTCAGCCCAAGGCGGGCAGCTCGTTTGCGACGGCCGCGTACAAAGCGTTCCGCCATCCCGTGGCGCTCGAAGAGATACACGCCGACGCCGGACTTGACATCGGCGGCACGCTGATCGGTATGCACCTCAAAAAGGTCGCCGTTCCCGTTCGCTTGAAGCAGAACCGCATCGGTCAGGCCATTGTGCTGGCCGCGCGGACGCGTCCCAAATTCATCGGCGGCGAGCGTGCGATCTACGATGAGTCTCTCAAAGACGGTTATCCTGATTTCACCGATTGAACCAACACAGCAACAGAAAAAGCGCGATGCCCGATCTCGGGCGTCGCGCTTTTTTCGTCGGTTCCTATCAAATTTTTCAGGCGAGGAAGCCCTTGAGAATCGTGTCTTCGGCCTCCTCCTCGGTGAGACCAAGGGTCTGGAGCTTTAAGAGCTGGTCGCCTGCGATCTTGCCGATGGCAGCCTCGTGGATGAGCTGCGCGTCGGTCGAATTCGCGGTGATGGCGGGGATGGATTCGATCGTGGCCTTGCCCATGATGATCGAGTCGCACTGCACATGGCCGAAGCACTTGCTGTTGCCGACGACCACGGGGTGGAAGATCTGCTTGGACTCATCCTGCGCGACAGAGCGGGAGATGACGCGGCCGCGCGCATCTTCGCCGTTGAGCTCGATCTCCATGTCGCTCTCGGCGTGCTGTTTGCCGTGAGTGAGAAGGCGCTCGGTGATGACGGCCTCGGCGCCCTTGCCGCAGACGATCTTCGTCTTGCGCACGGTGGAGTCGATGCCGCGGATCTGCACGGTCTCCATCTGGATGCTCGCGCCCTCGTCAAGGTAGACGATCGTGGTGGGGTTCATCACGCGAGAACCCTCGCCGTCGCCCTCGCCGTAGTGCTTTTCCACATAGCGTACGTGGGAGTTTTTGGAGACGTAGAACGTGTGGACGCCGTCGTGGCGGCTCTCGTTGCAGCCGGAGTTGTGGATGCCGCAGCCTGCGACGATGTCGACGTCGCAGTTTTCGCCGACGTAGAAGTCGTTGTAGACCATTTCGGTCACGCCGCTCTTGCTGATGATGACGGGGATGTGGCACTGCTCGCCCTTCGTACCGTCCTTGATGCGGATGATGATGCCGCTTTTACCCTCGGGCTGCGGGTCGATGGCGATGTGCTCGGTGGACTGGCGCGCCTCGCATCCGCTGTCCTTTCGAATGTTGAACGCGCCGACGGGCTTGCCCGTCAGGTCGGCGATCTTTTCAAGCAGGGAAGCGTCGATTTCGGTGATCATATTGTGTACTACCTCCTTACTTGTTCAGCACCGGGCAGGAGCCCAGCGTGTCCGCCATGATGAGCGGGAAAATTTCTTCTGTGCTGCCGCGGTGCTTGAGCTCGCCGCCGCCCACGACGACGATCTCGTCGGCGAGCTGGATGATGCGCTCCTGATGCGAGATGATGATCATCGTCGCAAGCTCGCGCTGGCGCAGCTGCTCGAACGTCTCAGTCAGGCGGGCGAAGCTCCACAGGTCGATGCCGGCCTCAGGCTCGTCGAAGATCATCAGCTCGCTGCCGCGGGCAAGGAGCGTTGCGATCTCGATGCGCTTGACCTCGCCGCCGGAGAGGGAGACGTCGACCTCGCGGTCGAGATAGTCGTTGGCGCAGAGGCCTACCTGTGTGAGGTACTTGCAGCACTTGTCCTTGCTGAGGTTTGCATCGCCCGAGGCGATGGTCAGAAGGTTGCGCACCGTGATGCCCTTGAAGCGCGGCGGCTGCTGAAAGCCGTAGCTGATGCCGAGTTTCGCACGCTCGGTGATGCCAAGGTGCGTGATGTCCTGACCGTTGAAGAGGATCTGGCCGCCCGTCGGCGTGACAAGGCCCATGATGACCTTGGCGAGCGTCGTCTTGCCGCCGCCGTTGGGGCCGGTGAAGACGATGAGCTTGCGGTCAGGAATGTCGATGGAAATGTCGTTTAAGATCGTCTGCTCTCCCTCAGGGGTAGAGACGGTATAGGTGATGTGCTTCAGTTCCAGCATGAAAAGAAGACCTCCTTACAGAAACTGCCATTGCTTGTCTTTAGTATGGACCGGATGGCAGAGAATGAAAAGTTGCAAATGCAACAAAATGCACAAAAATACAAAACAAATGTAGTTTACCAGAAAAAATGGAAAAAATCAACGAGAGAGGTGCGATTTTCAAGATTTTCTTTTTCCCTGTGGGAAATAGGAAAATATCGGCTCTGCACGCCTGAAAAATGCCCGCATAGGATAGAGACGAGAACTGTTCCGGAAAGGGGAAGAAGAACATGACGGAAATAAAAAAGCCCTGCGCCTGCGACTATGAAGCATGCCGCGAGGTGTGGAAGCGCGTTGCGCCGGGGGAGGACCCGTACCCGATGGAGGACAATGCGAACACACAGATGAGCGCACAGGATAGCGAGCTCACGCTCCCGGGCGCGGAGGCGGACCCTTGCTGCATGGGCAGCGAGGCAAGCGTATCGGTCGAGGTGCTGCAGGGCTTTCTGCGCGAGGAACTTGGCGACGCGCAGGTGTACGCGTATCTCTCCTCATGCACGCCGCGGCGCGAGATGGCGCGAGCCTTCCGCGCGCTGAGCGAGGACGAGAAGCGCCACGCGCGCGATCTGGCTGCCGCGATCTACTTAATCACCGGCAAGGCATACTGCCCGCGCGTGTGCGTGGAGCAGCCGGATACGTGCGACCTCTGCGCGCTGCTGCGCAGCCTCTACCATGCGGAGGCCTGTGCGGGCTACAATTACGCCCGCGCGGGAGAGGAGACGCTGGACCTGTGCCTCAGCAAGCTGTTTGCGGCGATGAGCGAAGACGAATACCGCCACGCAGAGCTCTTGATGAAGCTCCTCGGGCGGAAGATGAACGTCTGATGGGCAGAAAAAAGCGAAGCAGGAGAAATCCTGCTCCGCTTTGCTGTGCTTGAGTCATTCGATCGAGATGATATAGTAATAGACCGGCTGGCCGCCGCAGATCAGATTGACCTCGGCATCCGGGCACTTGCGGGTGAAGGCGTCGCACGCCTTGTGCGCGTCCTCTTCATTCACATCCTCGCCGTAGAAGACGGTGATGAACTCCGCTTCGCGGGACGCTGCCTCATCGGAGAGCCCGTCGAGCAGCGCGGAGACGTCGCGGTCGGTGCCGAGCAGCTTGCCGTCCAGAAGTGCCAGATAATCGCCCTCGTGGATGTCGAAGCCGTCAAAATCGGAATTGCGCGCGGCGTAGGTGATCTGCGCGGTGGAGACGCACTGCGCGGCGTCCGTCATCGCCTTGGCGATGGCGTCTGCGTCGCTCATGTCGGGATCGACGGCCATCATCGCGCTCACGCCCTGCGGGATGGAGGCGGTTGGGATGACCACGACGGTCTTCTCCGTCAGGCCGATGCACTGCTGTGCGGCCATGATGATGTTCTTGTTGTTCGGCAGCACGAAAACGGTGTGCGCGGGGACCTTTTTGATCTCCTTGAGGATGCTCTCGGTCGAGGGATTCATAGTTTGTCCGCCGCTGATGACGCCGTCGGCGCCAAGGTCGGTGAAGACGTTCGCAAGGCCCTCACCCGCGCAGACCGCGAGGAAGCCAAAGTCCTTTTCGGGCTCGGCTTCACCGGCATTTTCGTGCTCGGCGGCTTCGAGCTCCTGCTCGATGGCCTCAAGGTCGTCGGTGGACTGGGCCTTGCCGCCGGCGGCGAGCTGCTGGGCCTGCGTGCGCATGTTCTCGATTTTCGCGAGCTCGAGCGTGCCGTACTTCTGCGCCTCGGTCAGCGCCTCGCCCGGAATGTCGGTGTGAACGTGGACTTTGAAAGCCTCGTCGTCCTCGCCGATGACGAGCGAATCGCCGATGCCGTCGAGGAAGCGGCGGAACGGCTCAATGCTGCGTCCGCTCTTGCGGACGATGAACACGGTGTCGAACGTGAAGGTGATGTCCTCTTCGTTGAGCATGGCAAAATCGGCCTTCTCCTGTGCATTCTCTTCGGTGAGTTCGGGGCGCTCCTCGCCGCGCAGGGCGCTGAGCATACCGCCGAGAATCAGCAGGAAGCCCTTGCCGCCCGCGTCGACGACGCCGGCCTTTTTGAGAACCGGATTCTGGTTGACGGTGTTGTCCAGCGCGGCATGCGCTGTGTCGAGGCAGTGCTGCAGCACATACTCTATCTCGTTGTTTTCCACGGCCAGATCGCGCGCGGCGTCTGCCGTGAGGCGGGAGACGGTCAGGATCGTGCCCTCGGCGGGCTTCATGACTGCCTTATACGCAGCTTCCACACCTGCTGTCAGTGCAGCGGCAAAATCCTTGCCGTCGGCCTCGAGCTTGCCCTTGAGCGACTTGGAAAAGCCGCGGAACAGCAGGGACAGGATCACGCCCGAGTTGCCTCTTGCGCCGCGCAGGAGTGCGGAGGCCGTCTTGTCGGCGGCCTTGGTGAGTGTAATGCCGTCCGCCTTGCGCAGCTCTGTGCTGGCGGCAGAGAGCGTCATGCTCATATTCGTGCCGGTGTCTCCGTCCGGGACGGGGAAGACGTTCAGCTCGTTGACCTTCTGCTTGTTCAGGTCGATCTCGGCAGCGGCGGAGAGCATCATCCGGCTGAACGCCGCGCCGTCAATGGTTTTGATCATGGTTTACCTCCGTGAGCGCCCTTGTATGCGCGCGTGAATTGAAATCGATATCAGTCGACGGAAATGGAGTCGACGAATACGTTCACGGCACGCACCTCGGTGCCCGTGGACTTGGTGACGAAATAGCGGACCTCGCTGATGATGGAGGACGCGATTGCGCTGAGATTGACGCTTTTGTCGACCATGATGTGCAGGTCGATGGATATGGAATTATCGGGGCTGAACGTGACCTTGACACCCTTGCCCATTGCCTCCTTGCGCAGCAGATGGACCAGCCCGTCCGTCATGGATCGCACGGCCATGCCCTTGACGCCAAAGCAGTTGGTCGCCGCAAAGCCCGCGATGTTGGTATAGACAGCGCTGTCGACCGTGATCTGGCCGGCGTCTGTGTTCATACGGATCATCAAGATTCCTCCTTCTGGGATATTCAATTCATTCTAACCGATTTGCCGGGAAAGTACAAGTAAAAAAACGGGTTTCAGCCTTTTTCATAACCGGTCACGCCGTTATTCTGCATCCATTGGAGCTTTTCACCCATCAGATACGTCAGCGTCTCGATTTCCGGCCGCTCTGAGCTGCTCAGATACTTGCGCAGGTCATACAGATCGTTGTACGTCAGGTACGGATAATCGCCCTCGACATACGTGCCGTCGGGCTTGATGCTGTAATAGAGATTGTGGTTCGGCATGACCCAGCCGGAGCCGGTGTCCACAATGGCCAGTAGCATCCGGTCGGCCAGCGCGCGCAGCGCCTCGCCTTTGTCCACACCGGCGGCGGTCACCTCCACATTTTTCGGCGACCCCTGCACGATCTCCACGCCCGGGACGGCGCGGAAGCGGGGCAGCGCAGCCGCAGCCTGCTGCGGGTCCTCAAAGAACACGCAGAGCTTTTCAATGGCAAAGGCGTTGCGGCTCATCCACTCGGCTGCGTCCCGCAGAATGGTAAAACGGCCATCGTTGGGCTGGCGCGCTTCGGTGCTGTCTTTCTTTGCTGCCCGGGCAGCGGCCAGTGCGATGCTGCGGGCATCGGTGCAGGCGTATCCGTCCGAGAAAATGCGCAGGTCGGCGTGGCAGCTCTCGCAGACCGCAAAGGCTTCGCGGGCGGTCTCCACCGGCATCATGCTGTGCAGCAGGCAGACCGGGGTGCTGGTGTGGTGCTCTTTCGCGTTGGAATAGCGGCTGTACACTGCGCCCACGGGGTCGGTGCCCAAGTCCCACACGGCGGCACCGTTGCAGGTGATGACGTAGCGGATGCCGGGCAGCTGCGCCACCTCCGGCGGCAGACTGGCCAGCGGACGCCCGGTGGCGGGCACGATGTACACGCCCTTGTCCACGGCGGCTTGCAGGGCGGCACGGGTGCGGGGCGTAACGTGGCCTTCGCGGTTCAGCAGGGTGCCGTCCAGATCCAGCGCGACCAGACGGATGGCGGGAAATTTTTGTGGCATGACGTACTCCTTTTATAATAAGATCCAGCTTATTTTTATTGTATCGCAGGGAAAACATTTGCGCAAGTGGACGGAATGTGCTATAATAGCACGTCAATTCACATAAAAAATAGGAGAAACGACATGAAACTTAGCCAACTGCGCAGCCGGTGCCGCCCGCATTTGTGGTACCAGCTGTACTGGGTGGTGTACCTGATCTGGTTCTTCTGGCTGGACCTCACCGTCACCGCCCCCAAATATATCCTGCACAGCCCGCTGGACGATCTGATCCCCTTCAACGAGTGGTTTGTGCTCCCTTACTGCAGCTGGTTTCTGCTGCTGGCGGGGGTAACGGCGGCACTGTGGTGGTGCGATACCGCCAGCTACGATAAACTTTGCCTGACCATGTTTTCCGGCATGACCTTCTGCCTGATCGTGTACATGATCCTGCCCAACGGGCTGGAGCTGCGCCCCGCCGTGGAGACCCTTGGCCGGGATAACCCGGCGCTGCGGCTGATGCAGCTGCTGTGGAAGGCGGATGCCGCCGTGAACGTCTGCCCCTCCATCCACTGCCAGAGTTCTGCCTGCATGGCAATGGCCTTCAGCCACAGCAAGCTGGCAGAGGGCAAGCCTCTGCGCAAGGTGCTGGCGTGGGTGTGGGCAGCGCTGATCTGTCTGTCCACCGTGTTCACCAAGCAGCACTCGGTCATTGATGTGGCCTGCGGCTTGGCAGTGGCTTTTGTGTGGCTGCCGGTGGTGTACCGCCCGGCACGGGCACTTCATTGAACAAAATAGCAAAAAATTGACCGCAATTTTCGGTTGCTCCTGCTATTGACAGTTGCCCGGCAGTTGGGTAATATGGTCATATACTAGTATATCACTGATTGACCCCGAAGGGAGAACACTGCAATGGCATCTTTGAGTGCGAGGGAACAGGCGTATCAGACCATCCGAAGCCGGATCATCACCATGGAGCTGAAGCCTGGCGACCCCCTGAACGACAGGGAACTTGCGGAGCAGATGGGCATCAGCCGCACCCCCATGCGGGAGGCGCTGATCATGCTCAACATTGCCCACATGGTGGATATCAAACCCCAGAGCGGCACCCATGTGGCCCCCATCGACCTGAAGCGAATGGAGCTGGAGCAGTTTGCCCGCTTCACCCTTGAAAAAGAGATCTTGAACCGCGTGCGCGGCCGTTTGACAGACCAGCAGGAGCAGGAGTACCGGCAGATCATCGAGAACTATCGCTTGCTGGAGGCCGACCTGACCCAGCCGGACCGGGAGACCCACCTGCTGGAACTGGACAACCAGTTCCACCGCAAGGCCTTTGAGATCACCGGCATGGAAGAGCATTTTGACCACATGCTGGGCGAGCTGCAGCATGTGGAGCGCATCCGCAAGTTCAGCCTGCAGACCAACGAGAATAAATCCGTCTGCGCCGCCCACACCCGCATTCTGGAAATGGTGCTGCACGGTACCGCCGATGAACTGGGCGAGGCGCTGGAAAGCCACCTGAATCGCTATAAGCTCTCGGTGGAGCAGGCCCGCAGCGTCCACCCGGAGTATTTCACCGAAGGGTAAAATATCGCTTGCCGCAGCGCGGATGTTTCCGCAGGAAACCAGCGCGGCAGATGCTATTTGCCGTTATGACCCCTCCTGTGAAAAAGTGGTTTCAAAACACCCGCAGGTGTTTTGAAACCCCGAAATTTAAAATATTTTTTCCGCTGATTATGCGCAAAGCGAACGCGGCGCGCATTCCCGATCGTCTTTTGTCTACCTAATATAAAAAGCCCGCCGGCAGAGCAGTGCATCGCTGTCTGTCGGCGGGTTTTCTGTTAAGCAGCAGGGGAAAGCTTAGTTCTGTTTGCCGGTCTCGGCCTTCATGGCGTTGTAGCCAATGAGCACGGTCCAGACGTAGGCGCAGGTCTTGGGGATCATCAGCATACCGATCATGGGGTTGACGTCTGCCCACAGGACCACGGGGATATAGAAGCCGAAGCTCAGCACGATGGTCAGCCACATCCAGCGGAAAGCCTTATCGTTGTTCTGCTTGGCGCTGCGGTAGAACAGCACGATGATCAGCAGACCCAGCAGGGCAAAGGGCACATTGCGCAGGATGCCCCATGCCAGCGGGGTGTGGTTGGTGAGCCACTGGTTCTGCGGCATCATGCACAGCACAACGCGCACAGCGGACAGGGCGTACACAGCGGCGGTCACGTTCTTCTGCCCCTCGATCTGGTAGCGCTTGCGCCAGACGTAGTACAGCAGCACATAGAACACGGTCATCGTCACAGAGGTGATCCACTTGCCCAGACCCAGCGGCACAGCGTAGTTTTCCAGACCGGTGGTGCACAGTGCCAGTGCGCGGGGCACCAGATGGAAGGAGTCGCCTGCGCCCAGCACAACGGCCATCAGGCCGAACAGATGGAACTGGGTGCCAGCCTTGCTGCCGCGGATCATGCGGATGCCTACCGTGAGCACAGTGACCAGATAGAAGATGTCGAAAACAGTTTCAATAATAGCTCTCATACATTTTTCTCCTTTGTTTGTTTTTGAGCGCAGGTTTTGTTCTCGATTTTTATAGCGAACCGGCGCGGCAGAGCCGTACCGGAGGCATCGTAGAAAAAAGGCTTGCAGTAGTATGGTCTGCGGGGCGCAGAAACCAAATTGAACAATGTTCACATTCGAGCTTAAAAAACTCCCACAAGGCTTGTGGGATGTTTTTTTACTTAATAAATGGTTCTGCGCACGATCTCCAGCACCGCAGAGGGGTCAAAGCTCTGCTGCACCACCGCAGACAGCATCAGGGAGAACAGGATGCCCGCGAACTGCTCCGGGGTGAACTGCTCGGTAAAAGCGTCAGGACGGACTTTGGCATCGTGGCGCAGCACGTTGCACAAGGCATCCAGAATGTGCTGCCATGTCTGCCGCATCTGCTGCTTGCCGTCGGCAGTGTCCTGTTGCACAAAACCCAGCGCATGGTGTGTGAAGAAGCCGGGATATTGCTGGCAGCCGTATTCCATCTGCCGGTACATCCACCGGATGCAGGACAGAGTGTCCTGAAACACGGCTTCGTCCTCCGGGTGGTGGAAGATGTCGTTCCAGATGCTTTCCACGGCTGCGCTTACCAGCTCGGTCTTGGAGCCGAAGTAGTTGTAGATGCAGCCCACGGAGACCCCGCAGGCGGCTGCGACCGCACGGATGTTGACCGCTGCCCAGCCGTTTTGCTGGATCAGCTCCCGGCTGATCTTCAGGATGTCCGCCTTGGATGTTGCCATTGGATTCATACACTCACCCTCCAACATGAACAACGTTCACGATGCACAGTATACAGCGGCGGTGGGCTGTTGTCAAGGGAAAAATAAAAATTTCTTGTCCGCTCCCCGGCAGGCACACGGGGCAGAGCGGAAGGGGCATCAACGATTTGCTTCAAGTTTGCATTTCCTAAAATGTGCCAAATTCATGTCAAAATAGTAACAGTTCTTGTTTCATCGTTGATTTTTGCCGAAAAAAGCTTGCCTTTTTTGTCAACATGCGTATAATGAAAGAACATCAGGCCAACCAAGGCAGTTGGTATGCTGCCGGGGGCCTGACACCAACATAAGAATAAAAAGGAGATTTCCCTATGAAGCTCAAGACTGTTGCAATTGCCGCTGCCGCTCTGGCACTGGCTGTTGGCATGACCGCCTGCGGCGGCTCTGCCTCTACCGCTGCATCCTCCACCGCATCCTCTGCTGCTGCCTCTTCCGAGGCTGCTTCCTCCGAAGCCGCTTCCTCTGAGGCTGAGGCTACTTCTGCCGAGTACACCGTGTACAACACCACCGGCAGCAAGGTGACTGAGCTGTACCTGTACGATGCAGGCTCTGAGGACAAGGGCGAGAACCTGGCAGGCGAGGGTCTGGCTGACGCAGAGAGCGTCGTCATCACCCGCGATGTCGAGGCTGACAAGCAGGCTGACGTTGTCTACGTTCTGGAGTTCACCACCGAGGACGGCAATACCCAGAGCTTTGACACCCTGCACTATGAGGTGGCTCCCATCTCTCTGAAGAGCGTGGACGCCGCTGCCGGTGCTACCGCTATTGCTTTCGAGGCTCCCCAGAAGTAAGAGCGACCCCTTACATCCGCAAACAGAAAAAGGCTGCTGCACCGTGCGTGCAGCAGCCTTTTTTGGTAGAGTAGACGATTTGGAATGCGCTCCGCGATGCTCTGCGCATCAATAGCGGAATTTTATTTTTATTTGTAAATCAGGAAAATCTGCGGGTTTTCCCGATTTACTTTTTCACGGGGAGAGATGCAGCGGTTGACAGGTAGTTTCCCTTTACGACCCCTCCTGTGAAAATGGGATAGCGGAACGCCCGCAGGCGTTCCGCTATCCCGAAATTTAAAATAATTTTTCCGCTGAAAATGGCTAGAGTGCAACGACGACGACCGCCGCCAGCGGCGGAAACAGGGAGGAGTTGTTGGGGCAGCGGCCAGCAAGACGCGCGTGCCGCCCAAGGCACGATGCGGATGCTGGGTGCCGCAACCCGGAAGAAGCGGAGGCCATTCCAAATCGTCCCGCCGTGGGGCACAAAGACTTTTCTTTTTGCATAGAAATGTGCTTTTGATTATGGTATACTAACAGCAGACTGAAAAAGCTGCCCCTTGCGGGGCTTATCCGATACAAAAACGAGGAACACTATGAAAAAAGTTATTTCGGTCCGTTTTAAGGAAAACGGCAAGAGCTATTATTTTGATCCCGGCGATGCCGTCATCCACACCGGGGAATACGTTATTGTGGAGACTGCCCGCGGCGTGGAGTGCGGCGAGGTGGTGCAGGGCGTGCGGGAGCTGGCAGATGCCGCCGTGCCCAAGGCGCTGAAGCCCATCACCCGCATGGCGGACAGCGTGGATGTCCGCCGGATGCGCCAGAACCGCGAGGACGAAAAGCGCGCTTTCCACACCTGTCAGGAGTGCATCGCCCGCCACGGGCTGGAGATGAAGCTGGTGGAGGCCGAGTACACGCTGGACCGCTCCAAGATCATGTTCTACTTCACCGCCGACGGACGGGTGGACTTCCGGGAGCTGGTCAAGGATCTGGCCGGCATCTTCCACACCCGCATCGAGCTGCGCCAGATCGGCGTGCGCGATGAGAGCAAGATGATCGGCGGTCTGGGCATCTGCGGCCAGCCTTTCTGCTGCAGCCGCTTTTTGAAGGATTTCCAGCCCGTTTCCATCAAGATGGCCAAGGAGCAGGGGCTTTCGCTGAACCCCACCAAGATCAGCGGTGCCTGCGGCCGTCTGATGTGCTGCCTTGCCTACGAGGAGAGCGCCTACGAGTACCTGAACAGCATCATGCCCATGGTGGGCAGCACGGTGCGCACCCCGGACGGTCTTGGCACCGTGCTGGAGGTGAACCCGGTGTCCGGCTACCTGCGGGTGCGCTGCGGCACCGAGAGCCTTGCCCCCCGGTACTACAAGGTGGGCGTGTGCGAGTATGTGAGCGGCGGCAAGCGCCCGCCCCGCCGTCCCGACCCGGACGATGATTACTCCGGCGTGCGCAACCCCTCCCCGGTGGTGGCAAGCTCCGACGACGAAAAGCGCCCCGCCTGCCCCCGCCGCCGCGCAAGCGAAAAGGAATGAGCGTCCGGACGGTTAGTATCATAAAACTAACTAGGCTTCGTGATTTTCGCTAAAAATCTCCGGCAATTTTGGCTATAAGTTAGGCCGTGCTTTTGTGCAACCCCACAAAATATTTTATTTTGTGGTTGTGGCAACACGGTTAGTCTTGCCTTTTCCGGCGTGCTTTGTTAAAATGCAGGCAAGGATACAAATTCCGGGGGGCGTGCGTGGCCGTGCCAAGGTACGTTTCTTCATAATTACATCGGCACGGGATAAAAAAGGAGAGTTTATTATGGCACACAAGGTTTCTGACGCATGTGTTGGCTGCGGCGCTTGCGAGGGCGCTTGCCCGGTTGGCGCTATCACCATCGAGAACGGCGCTGCAGTTGTGAACGCTGATTCCTGCATCGATTGCGGTGCTTGCGAGGGTGCTTGCCCCACTGGTGCAATCGCTGCTGAATAATCAGTAGTTTTTGCTGAAAACGCATCAAAAAGGACTGTTGCACATCTGTGCAGCAGTCCTTTTTTGTGGTATCATAAAGTAAACTCATGAAAAACGCAGTTCGGCGCGTCCGCATCAAAAAAGAGCGCTGTGCACACAACACTGCGCAGCCGCCCCGCTTTTTGTTTCATGCACAAATTCCGCAGGAAAATACCCTGCATTTTTTGGAAGGGAAACGGCACACTGTCTATGGAACATTCTACGGAAGTTTTGTATAATAGAACTATGGTCTATTGCACTCCGGAGCACCGGTTCGGCTCGGACGCGCTGCTGCTGGCACGCTTCTGCGAGCCGAAGCGCAGCCAGAAAGCCGCAGACCTGTGCTCCGGCTGCGGCATCGTGGCACTGGAATGGCACGACCGGGGGCATCGCGGCCCCTGCACCGCGCTGGAATTGCAGCCCGAGGGCAGCGCCCTGCTGGCGGCAGCGGTGGAAGAGCAGCAGCTCACCCACATCACCCCCGTCTGTGCCGACCTGCGCACATGGCGGCAGGACGAGGGGCAATTTGACGTGTGCGCGTGCAATCCCCCTTATTTCACCGAGGGGCCGCAGAGCCAGAACGCCGCCCATGCCCTTGCCCGGCACGAAAACACCTGCGCCTTGGAGGATGTCTGTGCCTGCGGCTTCCGGCTTTTGAAGGACGGCGGACGGCTGGCGCTGTGTCACCGCCCCGAGCGTCTGGCTGAGGTGCTGGCTGTGCTGCGCGCCCACCGGCTGGAGCCCAAGCGGCTGGCCTTTGTAAAGAACGCCCCGGAAAACGCCCCGTGGCTGTTCCTTGTGGAAGCCCAGAAGAACCGCAAGACCGGCCTGCGGGTGGAGCCGGACGTGCTCATCCGCGCCGGAGCGGCGCTGTACGGACGATAAATTCAGGAGGTAATTATGGCAGGAACTCTCTACATCGTGGCGACCCCCATCGGCAATCTGGAGGATATGCCGCCCCGGGTGGCTGCCACCTTTGGCGCGGCCGATTTTATTGCCGCCGAGGACACCCGCGTGACCATGAAGCTGCTGAATTATCTGGGGCTGAAAAAGCCCATGGTCAGCTACTACGAGCACGCCTTGCAGAAGGGCGAAGCCATTTTGCAGCGCATCGAGGCAGGGGAGAGCTGTGCTTTGTGCAGCGACGCCGGTATGCCCTGCGTGTCCGACCCGGGCGAGGTCATCGTGCGGGACGCGCTGGCGCGGGGCATCAAGGTAGTGCCCATCCCGGCCGCATCGGCCTGCGTCACGGCGCTGGCAGTCTCCGGGCAGGACACCTCCCGCTGGGTGTTCGAGGGCTTTCTGCCGGTGAACCGCAAGCAGAAAAAGGAGCGTCTGGCCGAGCTTTTGCAGGAAAAGCGCACCGTCATCTTTTACGAAGCGCCCCACAAGCTGCGCACCACGCTGGACGATCTGACCGCCGCCTTTGGCGCAGAGCGCAGCATTACCCTGTGCCGGGAGCTGACCAAGCTCCACGAGGAGATCTGGAAAACCACCCTGGGCGAAGCCGTGGAGCACTACCACGCCGCCGAGCCCCGGGGCGAGTATGTGCTGGTGATGGCGGGTGCGCCCGCCGGTGCCGCCGAGGAAGAGGAGCTGACCCTGGAACAGGCGGCGCAGCGCGCCTTTGCGCTGACCAGTGAGGGCTTCAGCGCCTCTGCCGCCGCCAAGGCTGCTGCGCAGGGCACAGCCTATTCCAAGAGCGAAGTGTACAAGCAGCTGCTGCTGTTGCAGCAGACTGCCGAATGAGGTTAGAGGAGGATATTGTTCCGTGACAAAACTACTGGTCCTGAGCGACAGCCACGGCGCGCGTGACGCCATTAAGCGCATTTTGAACAAAGAGCAGAACAACGTGGATGCTGTGATCTTTTTGGGGGACGGCCTGCGGGATCTGGAACAGGCGCTGGCCTTTTTCCCCCATCTGCGGGTGTATTCCGTGGCCGGCAACTGCGATTACGGTGCGCTGGAGCCGCTGGACGGCCTTGCGGGCTTCGATCAGACGGTGGTTTTCTATACGCACGGTCACATGTATGGCGTAAAATACGATCTGGACACGCTGGCGGATGCTGCCGCAGCCCGGGGGGCCGAGGTGGCGCTGTTCGGCCACTCCCACATTCCCCACGCGGAGCAGCGGGGCAATGTGTTTTTGTTCAACCCCGGCTCCTGCGGGCGCTGCTACACCGGCCCGGACACCTACGGCCTGCTGACGCTGGAAAACGGCGCAGTGACCGCCTATGAGCACAAAGAGGTACCCAAGCAATGAGCATCAACGAGGTGCGCTATCTGCCGGAATGCGGCAGCACCAACGCCTATGTAAAGGAACATTTCGAGGAGTTCGGCCCCGTTGCGGCGGTGTATACCGAAAACCAGACCGCCGGGCGCGGGCGGCTTGGCCGCAGCTGGGTGAACGCCGAGGGTAAGGCGCTGTACTACACGGTCGCCATCAAGGAGCCGCTGGCGCAGCCCGCCACCCTGCCGCTGCTGGCAAGTCTTGCGGTACGCCGCCAATTGCAGCTGCGCTACGGCGTGGACTGCCAGATCAAGTGGCCCAACGACCTTTTGCTGAAAGGCAAAAAGCTGGTGG
>OGIG01000893.1_pt1 | contig 21518 bp, 4 predicted proteins | sample 1571601 | NCBI WGS metagenome assembly OGIG01 (sample SAMEA2581953, study PRJEB24529) | metagenome | biome: Human gut stool | place: China | collected 2011 | reverse complement strand
ATTAATTTTATGGCACCCTTCCATCAGGAGATGAACACTTTCCATAAAATTAATATAAAAATTTCTAATTCAATTATTTTCAATTGTAAAATTTGATTTTTAATAATATTTTTTTGTTTTGTAAGTTTTTTATTTCAAAAGTCCCAAAAAGCCTAAGACAAAATCCCCGTCCCAATGTCTAAAGTTTGAAAAGGCCTACGCAAATTTAGGTTTTGCAGCATTTATTAAGGACGAAAGTAAAATTTGTAATATAAATGTTAAAAAAACTTAATAAAAAGTGCTAAAACGACAAAAAATAGCATCCCTAGTAGAAAAAAGCTGGCAATTTTTGCCGGCTTTTTTCTTATATTGTTTTTTTATATATATGAAGCTAAAATATTAATGATATATATTAAAGTTATAAAAACAAGGAGAATGTATATGAAAAAGCTTGTAGAAACAAACAAACAAGAAAGAAATAGGAGAAAAAGAGGCGAGCAAGGTTCTGTAACCTTATTCGTTTTAATTGCAATGATTTTCTTTTTAACGGTTGGAGTTGCGGTTTACATTTCGAATGTAAATAATTCTTCATCTCAACAAAGGGATGTTAAGAAGATTCAAAGTGAATATAATGATACTGGTGATGTAAATAAGGTATATGAAGAACAAAAAGATAGGCTTAACCAAAGATTGTTTATTACCGTTAAAGACAATGATAAAAATATATATCAAGAAGGTAAGTGGACTAATAAAGTTCCTTTGACAGTTGAGGTAAAATGGCCAGATGGATTAAGTGAAAATGAAAAAATTATAACAGTAAAAGGCCAAAAAGATGAACCTGAAATTACAGTTACAGATGAAAAAATAAAGGATTTGAAAATAAGTGAGTCATGTACAATATCAGCTAAAATAAATGGAACTACATCAAAAATTGAAGTTTTAGTTGATACAACTAGCCCTGATATAGAAATTGAAAAAAATGGCGGAAATTATGTAATAGATAATAATCAAACATCAAAAGAAATAACAACGACAATTACAGTAAAAGATGAAGAAAGTGGAGTTGATAAGGTTTTATATAAATGGTTAAAAGCAAAAGATGATGGATCAAGACCAGATGCACCAGATGAAAAAGATTTAAAAACATTAGAAGGAACAACGGCAAATGTAACAAATACAATTTCAGAAAGCGGAAAATATTATTTATATGTTAAAGCACAAGATAAAGCTGAAAATGAAAGTGAAAAGTGGAGTGAGCCATTTAATGTTATAAATAAAGCAGATGTAGAAAATACAATAAAAATTGCTAAAGAACCAGACGGATGGACAAATGAAGATGTAAAAGTAACAGTTGATTATGGAAATATATTAACTACATTTAGACGTCAAGGATTTGGAAAAACAGAGAATGAAGCAAGACAAGATGCAATAAATAACACAATACAAACTAAAAATCCAATAACAGTTACAGTAAAAGAAAATGGAATAATTTATGTATCTGCAAAAGATCAAGAAGGATTAATAGATGATATATCAAAAACATTAAAAATAGATAATATAGATAAATTATTACCAGAAATAACATATACAAAAAATCCTGCACAAGGGTATACAAACAAAGATGTAGTACTTACAATAACATTAAAAGACCAAGAGGCAAACGATAAGTATGGATGTAGCAAAGTAATAGCATGGCAAATAAGCAAAGATGGTAATTTAGATGAAAACTCTAATAATTGGACAAATTTAGATGAAGCACAAGAACAAACAACAGTAGAATATAGCATAAAAGAAAATGGAACATATTATATATATGCAAAAGATCAAGCAGGAAATGTAGCAAAAGAGCAAATTGTAATAGATCAAATAGATAAAAATCCACCAAAAGTTGAAGTTACAGGAAATCCAACTACATGGGTAAAAGGTGAAGTTGAATTAGACATAACAGCTAAAGATGATGAAACTGGAATAAAAGAAATAAAAATAAATGGACAAAAAGTAACAGCAACTATAGATGAAGATAAAACAGCAAAAGTAAAATATCCTGTTACAGAAAATGGAACAATAAACATAGAAGTTACAGATGAAGCAGGAAATGTAACTACAAAAACAATAACAGTAGATAAAATTGATAATAAAGGACCTGAAGTAACAATAACAGGAAATCCAGAAAATTGGACAAATAAAGATGCTACTTTACATGTAAAAGCAAAAGATGATGCAAGTGGAATAGAAAAAGTAACAATAACACAAGTAGTAGATGGTAAAGAAGAATCAAAAGATGTTAATTTTACAACAAATGAAGATGGTTCTATTGATTTAGACTACACAGTAGATAAAAATCAAACAATAAAAATAAGTGTTACAGATAAGGCTGGAAATACAACTACAAAAACAATAGTAGTAGATAAAATAGACAAGGAAAAACCAACATTAAAAGCACCAACTGCTGTTGCAACAACGAATACAGTTACAGTTACATTTAATCAAACAGATGCATTAAGTGGAATAGATGAAGAAACAATAAGATATGCAATAAGAAAACAAGGTGAAGATGAATGGGAAATAGTACAAAATAGTGAAAAAGTAAATACATTTACAAAAAGAACAAAAGATACATTATATGAAGTAAAAACAATAGCAAAAGATAAAGCTGGAAATGAAATGGAATCTGAAATTGTAACAGTTAGAACACTAAATTTAACAGAGCCATTAATTAGACAAAATCCAGAAACAATTACAAACGAAAATGTAAAAGTTACAATATTAGCACCTGATGCACAAGAAGGAACAACAATAAAATATGGAACAGATGGAGTAAATTTTGAATCAATTCCAACAAATCCATATACTTTTGAAGTAACAAAAAATCAAACAATATATGCATTAGTAGAAAATAATGGGGGTGAAAAATCAAATGTTGCAACACATCAAGTAGATAATATTGATAAATTATTACCTATAGTTACAAATATAAGTGCAAGCACAAAAGCAACAAATAGTACAGTAACAATTACAGCAAAAGCAAAAGACCAAGCTCAAACAGAGGAATATGCAAATAGTGGAATAGTTGCATATATGTTTAGCAAACAAACAGACATAACAAATAAATCTGAAGGATGGAACGAAATAACACAAACAACAGAAGAAATAACAAAAACTCAAGAAGTATCAGAAAATGGAATATGGTATTTCTATGTAAAAGATGCTGCAGGAAATGTTAATAAAGCAAGTGAAGAAAACAAAATAGAAATAGGAAATATAGATAAAACTCTTCCTATAATAAGTGTAGAACCACAAAATAAAGAAGTATGTAAAAACACAAATGTTACAATACATGTAACAGATGAAGGTGGAAGTAACCTATCAGATTCTAACCAATATGAATATCAATTAGGAGAAAGTAACCAAAATATACCAACAGGAAATTGGTTAAAATACACAAATAATGTAGCATTCAATATAGGTGATAATATAACAGGAACACGTTACTTGTGGGTAAAAGAAGTAAAAGATAATGCACAAAATATATCTAATAAAGAAGGAACAAAATTTAGCACATACCATGTATTTGGACCATATGTGTTTGATAATAGTGCACCAGAAGTAACATTTACACCAAATGGAAATGACACATATAGTAAAACACAAAAAACAAAAGTAACAGTAACAGATGTAGGAACAGCAAATATAAATGAAAATGAATTAAAATATAAATGGGTAGCACAAAATGAGGCAGAACCTGCTGAAAATGAAATAGATACTACATTTATTAATGGTGACAATATAGAAAATACAAAAAAAGTTACAGGAAAATATTATTTATATGTTCTTGCTAAAGATAATTTAGGAAATACTAAAAAAGCCAAAAGTGAATTATTCTATTTAGATAATACAAATCCAAATAGTGAAGCACCAGTAAAGAAAGTAGCAACAAGTAGCAGTATAACTGTAGAATTCAAGCAAACAGATTCACACAGTCAAATAGATAATAATACTATTTATTATGGAAAAAAATTAAAAGGTACAAATGATTGGACATGGGAGAAAGATGCAAATTTAACACATAAGTTTAAAGGACTTGTAAAGGAAACAACATATGAAATATGCACAAAGGCATCAGATAATGCAGGAAATGGAGAACAAATATCAAACATAGTAGAAATAACAACAGAAAAAATTGATAAACCAACAATTACTACAGACCCAAATGCACCAACAAATAAAAAAGTAAAAGTAACAGTAACATACCCAGAAATAGATGGTGGAAAATACAAATATAGTGAAGATGGAATAAATTATATAGAAGTTAGTTTAAATGATGGTGAATATGTAACATATATAGAAGAAAATAAAACAATATATGCATTAGTAGAAGATGAAAATGAACAAACATCTGAAGTTGCAACATTAGAAATAACATTTATAGATACTAAAAAACCAACAGTAACAATAACTCCTAATGGAGGAACTTATGAACTAAATCCAGGACAAACAAATGTAAAAGAAAATGTTACAATTACAGCAAAAGACACAGGAACATCAGGTTTAAATGAAACATTACAATATGCAATAACAAGTAGCAATACTCAAAAACCAACAACAGGATGGACTAATTTTGAAAATGGATCTACAAATGAAATTACACTAAATGGAGGAAACAATTATATATGGTTTAATATTACAGATAATGCTGGAAACGAAGTAGAAAATAATGTATCTAATGTATTTAAAGTAAGCTATAAAATTATATATAATGCAAATGGTGGACAAAATGCTCCAAATGCACAAACTAAAGAAAAAGATGTTAATTTAACACTTTCAAGTGATGAACCAACATGGGAAGGACATACATTTAAAGGATGGTCAACATCTAAAGAAGCAGTAGAAGTAGAATATAAAAAGGGTGCAACATATAGCAAAAATGAAGCTACAAACTTATATGCTGTATGGGATGCAAAAAGTTATGTAGTAACATTTAACCCACAAGGAGGAGAAGTAACTCCTACATCAAAAGATGTTGTATATAATAAAGAATATGGGCAATTACCAACACCTACAAAGCAAGGATATAGATTTGGGGGATGGTACTTAGAAAGTACATATGAAAACAAAGTAGAAGAAAAAACAATTGTATCAAAATCAGAAAATCATACATTATATGCAAAATGGACAAGTGCAGAAAATATACCATATACAATTTACCACTATGTAGAAAATGCAAATGATAATGGTTATACATTATATAAAACAGAAGGAAAAGAAGGAAAAACAAATTCAGTAAAAACATTATTAGATGAAAAAATGGTAATAGATAATTGTACATATAAATATGCAAGCTTAGAAGAAGGCGGAAGTGAAGAAACAAGTTTAACAATTAATGCAGACGGAACATCAAAAGCTTATTTATACTATACAAGAAATAAATTTACATTAACCCTACAAAAAAATGAACATGTTGCAAGCGTTACAGGAGAAGGAAGTTATAAATGGGGACAAGATGTTTTAATAGATGCAAGTTTAAATCAAGAAGATGGTTATACATATACATGGGTTAACTGGACAGAAAATGGTGTAGAAAAAACAAAAGATCAAAAAGCAACAATAAAAATGAGTGCACAAAATATGACATTGGTTGCTAATGCAACAAGAAGTGCAAAAAAATATATAGTAACATATAACTCTATAGTAAATGGAGGAACAACTGAAACTATAGAAGAAGAGTGTACATACACACAAAATGTAGACCTAAGCAAAACAGCTGCAAAAACAGGTTATACATTTATTGGATGGAATACTAACAAAGATGCTACAAGTGCATTATCTACATTAGTAATGCCAAATAAAAATATAACTATATATGCAATATTTAAAAAAGATATAAAAGCAACATATATAGATTATAGTGCTACAACAAAGCAAATAAGAACACAAGATATAACAATATATAATAATCAAACAGCAACAATAACAGTTCCAGAACAAAATGAATACAATGGATGGACAAAAAATGGATGGACTAAAGATACTTCAAATTCTGCTGCTAAAGAAATAGAAGCACGGAGGCGGAGAAGTTTTAAAAATTACAACAAATGTTACATATTATGGATTATATACTAAAAATGTAAGTGTAACTTATAACTTAAATGGTGGAGTAGGTACAACTCCAAGCAAACAAACAGTAGAAAGAAAAGTAAATAGTTACTCAATTATAAATATATTTAACCCAGAAGTACAAATTTCTGATTTACAAGCAAGTAAAACAGGTTATACATTTAATAGTTGGAATACTAACCAAAATGGAACAGGAACAAAATATTTAGTTGGAAGCAAAACTAAACTTAGTGAAGATTTAAATTTGTATGCTATATGGACACAAAATAAATACCAAGTTACATTTAATACAAATGGTGGAAGCAGTGTAGAAAATAAAGAAGTAACATATGATTTAGCATACGGAAGTTTACCTTCTACAACAAAAACTGGTTATACATTTGCAGGATGGTATTTAGATAATGAAACATTTAAAAATAAAATAGAAGAAACAACTAAAGTTACAACACCAAATAACCATACATTATATGCAAAATGGGATATTATAACATATAAAATCACATATAATTTAAATGGTGGAACATTAGAAAATGCAAATAAAGAAAGTTATACAATAGAAACACCAAGCTTTACATTAAATAATCCACAAAAAGAAGGATATACATTTATAGGATGGACAGGAAGTAATGGAAATGAAGCAAGTAAAACTGTAACAATTGAAAAAGGAAGCACAAGTGATAAACAATATACTGCAAATTGGGAAGCAAACAAATATACAGTTTCATTTAATTCAAATGGAGGAAATGATATAGCTTCTAAAGAAGTTACATTTGGACAAAACTATGGGGATTTAGAAAAACCTAAAAAACAAGGATTTACATTTGCAGGATGGTATTTAGACAATGAAACATTTAAAAATAAAATAGAAACAACTACAAAAGTTGGAATAGCAAACAATCATACATTATATGCAAAATGGACAGAAGGTGAATCTGAATATATTGTAGAACATTATAAACAAAATATAGAAGATGACCAATATGGTGAGCCAGAAGTAGAAACTTTAACAGCAGTAACTGGAAGTGAGGTAACACCTGCAACAAAAGATTATGGAAAAGGATTTGAAACACCTAACTTAAAATCAGCTGTAATTAAGGCAGATGGAAGTACGATAATAAAATATTATTACAACAGAAAACTATTTACAGTTACATTTAACACAAATGGTGGAAATTCTGTGGAAAACATAACTGCAAAATACGAAAAAGAAGTAACATTACCAACTACTAGCAAAACTGGTTATACATTTAAAGGATGGTTAAACCAAGAATTAGAAGTTACATCACCATATAAAGTAGAAGATAATGTAACATTAAGTGCAAAATGGAATACAATAACATACAATATTACATATTCATTAAATGGTGGAAATCTAGAAGAAGGAATAACAAATCCTAAAAATTACACAATAGAAACAGCAAGTTTTACACTAAATAATCCACAAAAAGATGGTTACACATTTACAGGATGGACAGGAAGTAATGGAACAACACCAAACACAACAGTAACAATTTCAAAAGGAACAACAGGAGATAAGGAATTTATTGCAAATTGGAAAGCAAATGAATATATAGTAACATTTAATCCAGATGAAGGAACAGTAAATCCATCTTCTAAAACAGTAACATATAATGAAAATTATGGACAATTGCCAACACCAATAAAGACAGGTTATAAATTTAACGGATGGTATACTGGGCTAAATGGAACTGGAACAAAAATTACAGAACAAAGCGTAGTTACTATAACTGCAAATCAAACATTATATGCAAGTTGGAGTGTTAATAGTTATACAATTACATATAATGCAAATGGAGGAAGCGGAGCACCAGGAAGCCAAACTAAAAAATATAATGAATCTTTAACTTTAAGTGCTACTAAGCCAACAAGGACAGGATATACATTTAAAGGTTGGGGATTAAATGGATCAGCAACAGAGGTTAAATATAATCCAGCAGATACGATTGGAGCAAATACAATTTCTAATGATTTAGTATTATATGCAATATGGGAAATAAATAAATATACAATTACATATAATGCAAATGGTGGAAACAGTACTCCTGAACCAACAACTGCAAATTACAATGAAACAATACAAATGCCAAGTGCATCAAGAAAATATACAGTTACATTTAATACAAATGGAGGAACAGCACTTGATAGTCAAACATCAACATATCAATTTACAGGTTGGTATACAGATGCAACAAATGGAACAAAGAAAGAATATAAAACAATGCCAGCATATAATGAAACATTATATGCACATTGGGACGATACAAAATCAAGTATAACAATTGGAACAACAACAAAAGAAGGTTATACATTTGCAGGATGGTATATAGATGAAGATTTAAAAACACAGTTAACAACAAATGAGAATGGAACATATTTACCAACAAAAGATATTACAATTTATGCAAAATGGAATGCAAATAAATATGTGGTAACATTTGATCCAGGTGAAGGTACAGTTAATCCAACTACAAAAGAAGTAACATATGATTCAACATATGGAGAACTTCCAGTAGCTAAGCTTGCAGGCTATGGATTTGGAGGATGGTATACAAAACAAGATGGACAAGGAGAGGAAATAACATCATCAACAATTGTAAAAATCACATCAAATCAAACATTATACGCAAGATGGGCACAAGGACAATATGTTGTAAAACACTATAAACAAAATATAGATGGAACATATCCAAGTGTTCCAACAGATGTAGAAAATAAATCAGCAGTGCCAGGAAATAAAGTAACACCACCTACAAAAGATACTACACAAGGAAGCTACTTAGGATTTAGTGCACCACAAACACAAACAAAAGAAATAACAGAGGATGGAAATACAGAATTTATTTATAAGTATGAAAGAAAATCATATGATTTAAATATTAATCCAAATGGAGGAAAATATGAAGGTTCTCAATCAACAGTAACAGTTACACAAAAATTTGAATCAACATATACAGTTTCTAATAAAATAGAAGCACCTGCTGGATATGTGGTTACATTTAAAAACTTTGGAGGACAAGATGATTACACTAAAAAAACTTCAACAAAAACATTTACAAATTGGACAAAAACAGGACAAGGAACATTAAGTGGAAATGTTTATACATATGGTGCAGGAATTGGAACAATAGTTGCAAATTATAAAAATGATAGTATAGAAATGCCAGACGATCCAACACATGAAGGCTATACATTTACAGGATGGTATTTAGATGAGCAATGTACAAATAAAGTAAGCTTAAATACAGATAAAACATATACACCAAGCCAAAATATTACATTATATTCTGGATGGAGCATTAATAAATATACATTAACAATTTCAAGATTAAGTGGAAATACAACAAAAGAACAAAATTATAATACACAATTAGACTTAAGTACTTATAATAGTAGTGGATATAAAGTAACATTAAATCCAAATTATGAAGGTGGAGCAAATACAGTATTAACACAAACACATAAATCTTGGAGTAAAGATGGTTTTGGTACATTAAGTGGAAACATTTATACATATGGTGCAGGTAATGGAAAAGTAACAGAAAACTATAATGATGTTACATTAACTACTCCGACACAAGTAGGTTATACATTTGTTGGATGGTATACAGATTCAGAACTAAAAAATGAAGTAAAATTAAATGCAGACAATACATATACACCAACCTCTAATATAACATTATATGCAAAATGGACCGCAAATACTAATACAAAATATACTGTAAAACATTATAAACAAAATATAGACGGAACATACCCAAGTGTTCCATCAGAAGAAGAAGTAAAATATGGAACAACAAAAGAAACAACAAATGCTAGTCCAAAAACATACAAAGGATTTACAACACCAGCAAAACAAAATAAAGAAATATTAGCAAATGGAACAACAATAATAGAATATAAATATGTAAGAGATTTATCAACATTAACAATTAACCCAAATGGAGGAACATATAGCAAAGATCTAAATATAGAACAGGCATATGAGTCAACATATGTAGTAGATAATGCAAATATAACACCACCTAAAGGATTTACTGTAACATATAATGCAAATGGAGGAACAACAGAAGTTGGAAGTGAAGTTTCAACTAAAACATTTGAAAGTTGGTTATTAACAGGCGGTGGAAAATTTGTAGGAAATACATATACATTTGGAACAAAAGATGAAGATGGAACATTAACTGCAAATTATAAAAATAACAGCATAAATTTAACAACAGCTAAAAAAGTTGGCTATACATTTACAGGATGGTATTTAGACAGTAATTGTACACAAGCTTTAGTATTAAATGCTGATGGAACATATACACCACAAAAAGATATAACAATATATGCTGGTTGGTCTGCTAACCAAGTAACATATAAAGTATACCGTTATTTAGAAAATGCAAATAATGAAAACTACACATTATATGGAGATGTTATAGAAGGAAAAGCAGCAGCTGGTTCAACACTTACACTTTTAACAGAAGCAAATAAAAATCAAATTGCAAATACTAAATATGTAGGAGCAAATTTAACAGGTGGAACTTTGGGAGTTGGAACATCTATTACAACAACAACTGTAGCACCAGATGGAACAACAAATATATATTTATATTATGATAGAAATGAATATACATTAACATTAGAAAAAAATGAATATATAGAAACTGTAACAGGTGCAGGAACATACAAATGGGGCGCAACAGTAGCTATTAATGCAACTGTAAAAACAAATATTACAGGTTATAATGCTTCTGTATGGGATAAATGGACATTGACTGAAGGAAATGGAGTAACAGTACCAACGACAATTAAAGGAAACATTGTTATGACAGCAGGAAATATTACAATAGTTGCAAATGCTGTTAAAGGAACACCAATTACTTATAGTGTTGTATATAATGGAAATGGAGCAACAGGAGGAACAACAGCAAGTTCAACACATACATATGATAAAGCACAAAATTTAACAGCAAATGGTTATAAAAAAGAATATACAGTAACATTTAATTATAATTATTCTGGAAGTACAAATACAGTAGCTGCATATAAATATGATTTTGTAAATTGGAAAGATTCAAACAATAATACATATTTAGATAAAGCAAGTGTAATAAACTTAGCAAAAACTAGTGGAGCTATAGTAACACTTAATGCTAACTGGCAAGAAGGAGAAAATGATCCATTGCCAAGTGCAAAAAGAACAGGATATGGTTTAGCTGGATGGTATACTGACAAAGAATGTACAGATGCAAATAAAGTAGGTGACCCAGGAGCAAGTTACAAAGTAAATGCAAATACAACTTTATACGCAAAATGGGAAGAAGGTCAAGTTGAATATACAGTTAAATATTATATTCAAAATATTGAAGGAACAGGTTATGATTTAAAAGATACTGAAATTAAAGCAGGTAAAACAGGAGGAGCAACAAATGCAACACCAAAAACATATGTAGGATTTACAACACCAGAAGAAAAAACAGCAACAATTGCAGCAGACAGTTCAACAGTAATTGAATATTACTACACAAGAAATTCATATACATTAACACTTACAAAAAATGAACATGTAAAAGAAGTATCAGCAACAGGGGAAGTAAGTGGAATAACAAATACAAGCAAGTCTTATAAATATGGAGAAAACATAGATTTAAGTGCAACATTAAATGATATTGCAGGATATACATATAGTTTTGTAAATTGGGTATCAAACAATACAAGCTTAGTTGCAAACACAACACAAAAAGATGCTAAAATTACAATGCCAGCAGGAAATGTAACATTAACAGCAAATGGTTCAAGAACTATACAAAATTATACAATTACATATAATTTAAATGGAGGAGCACTTGTAGCAGGAAAAACAAATCCAACATCTTACAATGTAGAAAGTCAAAATATAACTTTAAATAATCCACAAAAAACAGGATATACATTTACAGGATGGACTGGAAGTAATGGAACAACACCAAGTACAACTGTAACAATTGCAAAAGGAAGTACAGGAAATAAAAATTACACTGCAAATTACAATGTTAACCAATATGAAGTAACATATATAGATGTAGTAGGAAGCACAACAGGAAAAGTATTAGGAACAAGTAAAGAAAATGTAAACTTTGGAACACAAGTAACAGGAGCAAGCAAAGGAACAGATGTAACTGTTGGAAAATACTATGCAGGCTATGTATATAGTAGTGCAACAACAGCAACAGTAACAACAAGTGGAGCAACAGTATATAGAATATTTACAGCATATGATAAAACAAAATATACAGTAGAGCACTATGTAATGAAAACAGATGGAACATATGAGGAAGAAGCAACAAAAACAGATAGTACAAAAACAGGAACAACAGACAGCGAAGTTACAATAGCAAACCTAAAAGATAGCACACTATTAGTTACAAATGGAATATATTATAGTTATGGACAAGTAGATGGAAAAACAGTAACAAGTACAACAATAAAAGGTGATGGAACAAGAGTAATAAAATTATATTATGCACGTACAAGTGGAACATTAAAGACAGTAGCAGGAGAAAATATAGAAAGTGTTACAGTACAAAATAGTGTAAAATATTACTATGGGGCAACAGTACCAAGTTTAACAGCAAAAACAATGACAATAGAAGGACATACAGTAACATTTAGTAAATGGACAAGTAATAATGAAACATATGTAAAAAGTAGTACAGTTAATCCATATGGATCATTTACATGGCCAGCAATACCAGATGGAACAGCAATAACATTAACAGCAAGTGCAAGTAAAACACCGAATAAATATGAAGTAACATATAAAGATGTAGTAGGAAGTACAACAGGAAAAGTATTAGGAACAAGTAAGGAAAGTGTAAACTTTGGAACACAAGTAACAGGTGCAAGCAAAGGAACAGATACAACAGAAGGAGCATATTATAAAGGCTACTTATATGACAGTTCAACAACAGCAACAGTAACAACAAGTGGAGCAACAGTATACAGAATATTTAAACCAAGTACTAATACAAAATATACAGTAAGTCGTTATTTAGAAAATGCAAATGACAATACATATACTTTATATGATACAACTACAAAAACAGGAACAACAGATAGTACACTTACACTAAGTACAGAAGCTAAAAGCTTAGAAATAGCAAATACAACATTTGCTGGAGGAAACTTAGTAGGAGGAACATCAGGTGTTGGAACAGTTATTACAAGCACAACTGTAAAACCAGATGGTAGTACAAAAATTTGCTTATATTACACAAGAAATAAATTTACTTTAGAATTAAGTAAAAATGACTATATTTCAAGTGTAACAGGAGCTGGAAGTTATAAATGGGGACAAAATGTAACTATAAAAGCAAATGTAAAAGCAAATGATATTTATTATATATATGGCTTTGCAAATTGGACAAAAGACGGTGTGCAATATGAAACAGAAAGCACAAAACAATTTTCAATGGGAACACAAAATCTATCATTGGTTGCAAATGGTAAAATATTACAAGGTCAAGAATATACAGTAACATTTGAACCAAAAGGTGGAACAATTACAACAAATACTAAAAAGGTAAATTACTCATCTACATATGGAAATTTACCAGCAGTAAATGGACAAGAAGGCTTAACTGCAAAAACATACACATTGACATATAATTATAAATATACAGGAAAGGCAAATTCTAGTAAACAATATGCATGTAGCTTAAATGGTTGGTATAAAGAAGAAGCATATACAAATATTGTAACTAGTGCATCAAAAGTAACAACAGCAAGTAATCATACATTATATGCAAAATGGAATAATCCAAGTGTGACATTGGAAACACCTGTAAGGGCTGGATATACATTTGATGGATGGTATACAGATGAAAGCTTAAAAACAAAAGCAGGAAATGGTGGAGCAAGTTACAGTATTGGAGCAAATACAACATTATATGCAAAATGGATTGCAAATACAGATACAAAATATACAGTCGTACACAAAAAGATGAATTTAGATGGAACATATCCAGAAGGAAATTCACCAATAGCTGGAAAAGTAGAAGTTGTAGAAAAAGCAGGAACAACAGATAGTAATGTAACACCAGAAACTAATACATATACTGGATTTACAGCACCTGAAAAACAAACAGTAACAATAAAAGGTGATGGAACAACAGTAGTTGTGTATGAATATTCTAGAAATAAATATACATTTACATTAGGATCTTTGACAGGTGTAAGTAATGCTGGAAGTACAGCTACTGGAAGTTATTATTATGAAACTGTAATTACATTAAAAGCAACAGTAAATACAGGTTATACATGGAGCAAATGGGAAAGCAGTAATACAAGTATGCAAGCTAATATAACTGGACAATCAGGAAGCTTTACAATGCCAGCAGGAAATATTACAATGACACCAAAGGTTACTGCAAATACATATACAGTAAACTATAATGGAAATGGAGCAACAGGAGGAACGACTGCAAGTTCAACACATACATATGACAAAGCACAAAACTTAACATTAAATGGCTATGAAAGACAGTATACAGTAACATTTAATGAAAATTATGAAGGAAGCACAAACCAAACAGCAAAATCAACATATGCATTTAAAGATTGGAATTTAAAAAAAGATGGAACAGGAAATGCATATACAAATGGACAAAGTGTAACAAACTTAACAAGTACTAACAATGGAACTGTGACATTATATGCTATGTGGGATAATACTGTAAGCAGTGCTAAATTAACATTACCAACACTTACAAGAGCAAATTATGTATTTGAAGGTTGGTATAAAGAACAAGCAACTACAACACTTGTCGGAACAGCTGGAAACACATACACTCCAAGTGGAAATATAACATTATATGCAAAATGGTCTTTAGCAAATTATAGTGTAACAACCAAAAATGGTTCATATTACTTTAAAACTCTTGCAGAAGCTGTAGCAAAAGCAGATAGTGATGGATCAACAATAACAATATTACAAACAAATACAGATATATCTACTGTAATAATTGATAAAAATGTAACGATAAATACTAATGGAAAAACAGTTACAAGAAATGCAACAATTACCGTAAATAATGCAAAAACAGTAACAATTAATGGTACAGGAGGATTTACAACATCTGCTACTAATACATTTACATTAAATGGAGGAAATTTAACAGTAAATGATGGAACAATTTATTCAAGTGGAGCTGTAGCAATAGGGCAAACAGGTGCTGGAACAATTAATATATTAGGAGGAACAATAAAAGGTAAAACAGCGGCAATTAGTAGTTTGCAAGCTGCAACTGTAAATATAGGAAATAACAGTAACTCTATAGTAAGTGCTGAAGCTCCTGTAATAGAGGCAACAGCAGGCTATGGTATAAATTTAACAGGAACAAACTCAAAACTAAACTTTAATTGCGGAGTTATAAAAGGTACATCAAAGACTACATATAATGGAATAGATGTTGCATTTAATGTAGCAGGGTCAAAAACATATAGAAGCGGTTATGGAGCAAAAACAACTTTAGCAAATTCAGTTTATAGTACAATATTAGTAAAGGCAACAATTGCAGTAAATCCAACGCAAGTATATTTAAATACTACAACAAATAAAACAAAAGTTTTAACAATAACAGGAGCTTCTTTAGGAACATTAAGCTATTCAACTAATGATGCAAATATTGCAACAATAAGTAATGGAACAATAACTGCATTAAAACAAGGTGAATGTACAATAACAGTAAAAGAAGCAAATGCAGGATTAACAGCAACATGTAAAGTAATAGTAGATGATATACTTCCTGTTTGGACAATAGAGGTTGAGTCTGTAGAATAAAATAAAAAATCAGAATTTAAGATTATAATTAAATTCTGATTTTTTATTTTTTATACAAAAAAGTCGAAAAAAGCTTACGCAAATAAGAAATTTGCGGATTATGTCAAAAATTACGTAATAAAAATGTAAACAAAACTTAATATATGACATCAAAACACGGCAAATAAGCATCCCTAGTATGATAAAAGGCGGTTTTAAATACAATAAAATACCTATATTGATTTTAGTAAATTAAGAACTTAAAATATATGTAGAAAATACTATTTTTAAATGTTGCGAAGGGAAGGTATTTATAATGCTAAGCAAATTAAAAAATTTAAAATTAAGCAAAATTACAATTATTAGTATATCTATATTGATAAGCCTAGCCTTATGTTTTGGCTTTTTTTATGCAGCACTTATAAACCAAGAAAAGCAAAAAATGGAAGTAAGTGTATTAGAAATAAGTCCATATACGGAAGAAGTATCAATTTCTGGAAAAGAAATTACACAAAACTATGCAGTTACAACAATTAATGGCAAGAAGTATATTAATAATTTAAACACAGTAAAATTATTGTTAAAAGGAACCGACGAAAACTATAGTGGGAATAGCTTAACTGCTAGCAATATAGTTGTTAAAGTTGGAGGTAGTGTTGTTACACCAAAAACAAAAACACTTGGAAGTGCACAAAATATAACAAATGGTGTTCAATATGAATTAACATTAGCAGGAATACCTGGAAATGGTGTGTTAACTGTTGAAGTTGATGCTAATACCTTAACAGATAAATCACAAAATAAAAATATATTAACAAAATTTGATTCTAAAATAGAGGTTGACAATACTGCACCTACAATAGCTGCAAGTGATATAACATATGGCGATACATTACAAATTACATTATCAGACAGTAGTTCATTAGTTAATAAGTGGGCTATTACATCAAGTAATGTTTTACCAACAACAGGATGGAACGAGATTACTCAAACTCAAAAACAAACTGTAACAAAAACAGGATTAACAGTTGGAACATATTATATTTGGGCAAAAGATTCAGTAGAAAATGTTAGCTCAAAAAGTATTAAAGTTACAGGCAAATCAATAGATAATAGTTCAATTAGCGTAGCATTAAATCCAACAACTTATACATATGATGGAACAGAAAAAAAACCAGGTGTTACTGTAAAAGATGGGACAAATACATTAACAGTTGGAACAGATTATTCATTTGTATATTCAAATAATATTAATGCAGGAACAGGAAAAGCAACAATAACAGGAAAGGGAAATTATACAGGAACTAAGATTGTAAATTTTACAATAAATAAAAGAACATTAACAGTAAAAGCAGAAGCAAAATCAAAAACATATGGGGCAGGAGATCCAGGATTAACATATACATATAGTAATCAAGTAAGTGGACAAACACCAAAATTTAGTGGAGCATTATCAAGAGCTGAAGGGGAAAATGTAGGAACATATGCAATAAATAAAAATACATTAGTTTTGGTAGATAATTCACCATTTTTGGCAAATAATTATACATTATCTTATGTGGGGACAAACTTAACAATAACTGCAAAGAATGCAAGCACATTTACTGCAACATTAAATCCAACAAGTTACACATATGATGGAACAGAAAAGAAACCAAGTGTTACTGTAAAAGATGGAGAAAATTTATTAGCAGTAGGAACAGATTATTCATTCGTATATTCAGATAATATAAATGCAGGAACAGGAAAAGCAACAATAACAGGAAAGGGAAATTATACAGGAACAAAAGTATTAAATTTTACAATAAATAAAAGAGCAATAACAGTAAAAGCAGCAGATGGAACTAAAACATATGATGGAGCAGCGCTAACAAATGCAGCAGTAACATTAACAGAAGGAACATTAGTAAGTGGACAGAGCTTAACAGCAACAGCAACAGGAAGTATAACAAATGTAGGAAGTACAGCAAATACAGTAAGTAGTGCAGTAGTAAAAAGTGGAACAACAGATGTAAGTGGAAATTATACAATAACAAAAACAAATGGAACATTAACAGTAAATAAAAGAACATTAACAGTAAAAGCAGAAGCAAAATCAAAAACATATGGAGCAGGAGATCCGGAATTAACATATACATGTAGTAATCAAGTAAGTGAGCAAACACCAAAATTTAGTGGAACATTATCAAGAGATGCAGGAGAAAATGTAGGAACATATGAAATAAAACAAAATACATTAGCCCTAGCAGATAATTCACCATTTTTAGCAAATAATTATACAATAGCATATATAGGTGCAAATTTAACAATAAATAAAGCAGCCACAGCAACAGCAGCGGCAGCAGACAAAACATATAATGGAGCGAGCCAAACAGGAGTAACAGGAAGTTATGTAAGTTGGGCAAACTCAACAACAGGAATTGATGCAGGAAGCTATACAGCAATAGCAACCCCAGATGAAAACCATGCATGGAGTGATGGAACAACAGCAGCCAAGAGCATAACATGGACAATGTCAGCAAAAGAAGTAGCAGTAACATGGGGAACAACAACAACATTTATATATAATGGAGTAGCACAAGGGCCAACAGCAAGTGCAGAAAGTGGAGTAACAGGAGAAACAATAAATATAACAAGGACAACAGGAACAAACGCAGGAAGCTATACATCAACAGCAAGCATATCAAGTGTAACAGGAGGAAGAGCAAAGGCTGGAAATTACAAATTAACAGAAAATACAAAAGCATTTATAATAAATAGAGCAACAACAGCAACAGCAGCAGTAGCAGACAAAACATATAATGGAGAAAGCCAAACAGGAGTAACAGGAAATTACGTGAGTTGGGGAGGAACAACAGCCGGAATAGATGCAGGAAGCTATACAGCAACAGCAACCCCAGATGAAAACCATGCATGGAGTGATGGAACAACAGCAGCAAAGAATATAACATGGACAATGTCGGCAAAAGAAGTAGCAGTAACATGGGAAACAATAACATTTACATATAATGGAGCAGCACAAGGACCAACAGCAACTGCAGAAAGTGGAGTAACAGGAGAAACAATAAATATAACAAGAACAACAGGAACAAATGCAGGAAGTTACACATCAACAGCAAGCATATCAAGTGTAGCAGGAGGAAGAGCTAAAGCTGAAAACTATAAATTAACAGGGGCTGCAAAAGCGTTTACAATAAATAAAGCAAATTTAACATTGACATTTAGTGAAAACAGTGGAAGTGTAAGTTACCAAAATGGAACAGGTTTATTTACAGTTACACCATCTGGTTATGTAGATTCAGAAACTGGAACATTGAGCGTTACAAGTGAAAATACGGATTATATAACGGTTACAAGCGAAAATGCAGCAACGGCAAAGAATAATACAGCTGTAACTGTAGGCTATAAAGCAAATCAGTATACTTCTTCAAAAATAAATATAATAGTATCTATAGCAGCAACTACAAATTATAATGGTGTTTCTAAAAATTATGAAATAACTATAAGTGATTCAATTGCACCAACAATTAGGGTAAGTAGTAATACAACTTATGCAAAATCACAAAATGTAACAATTACTTTAAGTGACGAAGGAAGCGGTCTTGCAGCAGGAACATATGGAATAACATATGTTGGAATTCCTGCAACAAATGGATCAATAACATCTAAATCATTAAGTATTATTGTTTCTACATCGGGAATTAAAAGTGCATCAACAAGTGTAACTGTAAGTGATGGAACTGGAATTTATGATGGAACTGCAATAGTACAAAGTATTGTAAATGATGTTTCAGGAAATTCATTAGCGGCGGGAACTAGTGTTACAGGAAAACAATATCTTGATAATACAGCACCAGAATTATCTGATTTTAAGTATGCTATTTCAGATTCTAAGCCATCTTCATACTCATCAGCAAGTTATAATGTTAAATTTGATATAACAGAAGGACACTCAGGAATGGCAGGCTATTATGACACAGTAGATTTAAGCACATCATTATCATCAACAGATAGTAGATGGAAGGCTCATACTGGTAAAACAATAGTTATTGAAGACATGAAGTATGGAGCAACTAAGAAAATTTGGTTAAAAGATAATGCAGGTAATGTATCATATAAGACTTTTTCATTGTCAGCAGTTGCAGTATCTACTGAAACAAATTGTTATGTATTATATCCAACATTACAATCTGCAATAGGAACGGCTTCAAGTAATAGTGATTTGCGGAAATGGAACAGTTTCTGGAACAGTTACATTATTAAAAAATGTTAAAGAAAAAATTAATAATAAGAGAACAGATAAAACTATAACAGTTTCTTTAGGGACTTATAGAGTGGAATGGAGTGAAGATAATACATATGTAATATATAATTATGGAAAGTTAACTCTTAGAGGAACATCATCAACTAGTCAGGCTAATATAGGTTCAACACAATATTCAAATACAAATGGAATATATAATGGTAGTAATGGAACTTTAATATGTTGGTATCTAAGCTTTAATTCTTATAAGACATCATTGAGTAATAATGGAACTGCATATATACATTATTCTGATATGAGTCCAGTAAGTTCAAATGCAATATATTCTAATGGAGGAACTATTGATTTATCAGGTTCAACATTGAGCGTGCAAGGCTCAAGTTCTCCAACAGTAAGAATTATAAATACAACTTTGAATTTTAAATTTGGAACAATTACATCAGCATTGGGGGGAAAAGCTATATATGCTTCAGGCACATCAGTATTAAATGTATCAGGAGGTACAATATCAAGTGATACAAGGACTTCATGTAAAGATACATTGATAGGAGTTTATGGAGATAGTGCAAAAATGAATATGACTGGTGGAACAATAAATAATACAAAACATAATATGGCAGTTGCAGTTGATGGGCAATCATCATTTACCATGAGTGGAGGAACAATTAATGCATCTTCTGCCCATGCATTAAAAACGGAATCTAAAGCAAATCCATCAATAAATATAACAGGAGGAACAATTTCACATACAACTGCATCTACAACTAGTGGAAGTGTTACAACTTCTTGGTGTGCAATTTTGGCAGAAATGAATGACACAAGTACAAGTAGTAGAAATTATATAAATATAAATGGTGGTAAAATTAGTTCTAAATATTCATGTGTAATAGGAATAAGTGATAAGGGAACTGGTAGAGCAGCAATAACAATTGGAAATAGTTCTACAACATACACAAATTCAACGCCTGAATTAATATCATATGAATCATATATAGTTGATGCTTCTAATACGCCAAATAAACCAAGTGTGTATTTTTACAATGGCAGTATGACATCAAAGCAAAGTAGTTATAATAACAATTGTAATGCATATGTAAGATCAGGATATAGTAGAAAAACAAATTATGGTTCACCACATGGTGCATATTATTATCATACATTAACAAAAAATTAAAAGCTAATTTAGAGTTGAACTCTGTTAAAAAAGCAATAAAAAATATATATAAAAATTTTTAAAAGTATTGACTTTTCACAGTATTTTTGGTATTATTTTAAATGCTTACTAATAAAATTTAGTATGCATTTAAATGCGGGAATAGCTCAGTTGATAGAGCGCTGCCTTGCCAAGGCAGA
>OGIG01000889.1_pt1 | contig 21541 bp, 18 predicted proteins | sample 1571601 | NCBI WGS metagenome assembly OGIG01 (sample SAMEA2581953, study PRJEB24529) | metagenome | biome: Human gut stool | place: China | collected 2011 | reverse complement strand
AGTTCATGGTGGCGATGAAGCGGGTCTCCTCGGCCAGCGGGATGCGCTCGTAGCCGGGCACGTCGATGGCGCGGCGGAAGTCCAGCACGGCGTGGAGGACGGCCAGCGCCTCGTTTTTGGCCATGTTGATCTCGTCCAGCACACCAAACCCGCCGCACTGGGCGCAGCGGTAGACCGGGCCGGGCCGGAATTTGACCGCGCCGCCCTCAAACGTATCCATGCCGATGAGGGAGGCTGCGTCCATGTTCACATGGAACGAGATGTCCCACGCAGGGCGGCCGAAGGCGGCGGAGAGGTTCTCGGCCAGCACATTTTTGCCGGTGGCCTTGCCGCCTGCCAGCAGCAGGTTCTCGCCGCAGAGCAGCGCGGCCAGAGCCTGCTCCCAGACGTCCTTGCCATAATAAGTAAAGGCCGACACCGGGATGCGGGGGCGCAGCGCCTCGGCCAGCGGGTGGGCTGCGCGGTATTCTTCCACAGCGGAGAGCAGTGCGGGATCGACGCCCTCCTGCCGCAGGGTCTCAAGCAGATCAGACATGAACGACACCTTCTTCATGGGTTGGCAGTGCCAAACCGATTTTTCAGCCTTATCATAGCACAACCGCCGCCGTTTGTGTAGGGGCAGGCGGCTGGGAAACGGCAAAAATTCGCAAAGAAATTGCGGGGCCGATGAAATGGTGTTAAAATAGAGAAAAACGGAAGGGGACAACTGCCATGAGACACGAACACCGCCGCTGGAAGGTCTGCTTTGGGAAAAATTTCTGGGGAACACAGGAGGGAAACGACCCCGGCGAGGAACTGCGCGTGGACCGCGAATTTGAATGGCATGGGTACAAGTGGCGCATCCCGGCGGTCTACCGGTGCCGACAGGGATTGGTCGTGGACTTTGCGATGGAGGTGCCGCAGGAAGAACTGCGGGCCTATATGGAAAAATGGGGCCTGACCGAAGACGGCGAATGCAGCCGCACCCTGACCAGAGCCGAGGAACAGCAGATGGAACAGGAAAATCCGTTGAATGTGGGGTTCTGCGCGGAGCTGGAACTGAATGGGATGCGACTGCATTCCAGAGATGGCTGCGGGGTGGGTTATCTTCCGGGAGAGATGGCCGGCGATGATACAGTCGCAGCGTTCCTGCGGCATTATGGGCTGGATGAAACGACGGTCTGGAAGTTCTGGCGGGAAAGCTATCCCTGGGCGACCCGGAGCCGGAAGAGCTGCCCGAAGCGCTTCCGTGTCCTGGAGGTACGGCTGGAAGCGGAACTGGAACAACACCCGGCGGAACGGTTTCGGACCCCTGCGGTGGGCGGGTCGGTGACGCTGCACGAACCGGGAAACGCACAGACCTATCAGCTGACTGCATTGGATGTCCGGTCGGAAACGCTGGAACTTCCGGACTGTGATGGCTGGGAGCGGCCCAACTGTTTCTGTATGATGACCTACCGCCTGACCCCGGCTGCCGAAAATTTCTTCCTCTCCGACTGCGCTGAGGGGGACTACCCGCGTCTCACACCCAGGAAGCTGCCGCTCGAACGGGCAGCGCTGGAAAAGAAGTATGGACTGGAACCGCAGGTGGAGGGGGATGCAGCCATCGCTGTCATTGGCGGGGCCGACGGCCCGACGGCGGTGTTCTGCACGGTGCGCGGGAGTGCAGACGAGGCAGAAGGTGTGGCTGCGGCGTGTTCCTCCTGCTATTTTGAACCGGTGGAGCCGGAACACATCACCTGGCAGGCGGCATTCTGCCGAAGACCCTGCGCTGGTGCCGTGGTTTCCCTGCTCACAGCGCCCTGATGCCGCAGCACGGTGCGGGGCTGCGGTTTCAGAAAACATGAAAATGCGAAAATTGCGCAGTCCCGATTGACAAAATGCTGTGTTTATCGTATAAACTATATAGAGAAAGTCTGCCCGGAAGGGCGTGGGATCTCCTTGTTTCCGGCGCAGGGCACTGCCCGGCACCGGCAAGACTGAAAAGTGAGGAAGCAACGATGAAGCAATTCCTGAAGCGGCTGATGCTCGGTGTGGCGACGCTGGCAATGTTCTGCTGCGTGACGCCGCTGGCATTTGCGGACAGCCCCAATTATTATACCATCTATCTGGAGCGGCAGGGCGGCATCGGCACCCCGGAGTACGTCTTCGTCTACCGCATCAGAACTTTGGACGGCACGGAGGTCTACCGGACTTCCAGACTGCCCACTCCCACCATGGAAGGCTACCTCTTCGATGGCTGGTATACGGACCTTGTGGGCGGCGATCAGATCAAGCCGGCTGAGTACGAGTTCCAGGAAGATGGGCAGACCCTGTATGCCCACTGGACGCCTGTGTCGGGCGAGTCCACCGCGAAGCCGAAGCCGGAGCCGGAGGCAACCGAACAGCCTGCCAGCACCTTCCGGCTGGAGGACCACCTGGGCGAGATCCTGATCGTCGGAACGACGGTCCTGGTCGTGACACTGGTTGCGATGCACGGCTGAGTCGGCCTGCATTGCTGAAACACAAAAACGAATCGAATGTTTGAAAGAGAGGAATCCCTGTTATGAACGAAATCAAGATGCCTGCTGCTTTTGCCGAGATCGACGAGAACGAGATGGTCTACCTGAACGGTGGCTCGATCACCGATACCGAGGCCTGGAAGATCTTCCTGAACGTTGGCACCCTGTTCAACTACGTCGCCCGCATCTTCTCTGCTGGCAGCTCCATCGTCAACAACGTCAATGTCATCGTGACCACCATCCAGACCCTGAACAAATTCAAGCTGACCGGCACGAACTAAGAACGCCCCCCAAAAAAGCGCAAGACCTGCAGAGAGCTGTTTCCCTGCACCACAGGCGGACAGGCGCGGTATGCGCTGCATCCGGACGGACAAATGACCGGCTCCCTTGCAAAATGTACTCGCGTTCCCACCGGAAAGCGAGTATTTTTGTGTTATCCACACCGAGAGGAGGACGACACATGGGGGAAGGCGTTCGGGCGGCATTCGGGCTGGCCGGTGGGCTGGCGCTGTTTTTGTTTGGGATGGAGAACATGAGCCGGGCGTTGCAGCAGGCGGCAGGGGAGCGGATGCGGGGATTCCTGCGCCGCATCACCCGCACACCGCTCACCGGGGCGCTGGCGGGGCTGCTGGTCACAGCGGTGCTGCAAAGCAGCTCGGCCACCACGGTGATGGTCATCGGGTTCGTCAGCGCCGGGCTGATGGAGCTGCCGCAGGCCGTGGCCGTGGTGTTCGGGGCCAATGTGGGCACCACCATGACGGCCCAGCTGGTGGCGTTCCGGCTGGCGGACTGGGTGTTCCCCATCCTGTTTGCGGGGGTGCTGGTCTGGCTGCTGGCCCGGCGGGAGCGGACGCGGCAGCTGGGGCTGGCGGTGTTTTCGTTCGGCCTGCTGTTCGACGGCATCGAAGTTTTGTCCGGCGCGATGGCTCCGCTGGCCGAACACCCGGTCTTCCTCCGCTGGATGACGCAGGTGCGGCATACGCCGCTGCTGGGGCTGCTGCTGGGCACCGGGATGACGCTGGTGGTGCAGAGCAGCTCGGCCACCATCGCGGTGCTGCAGCGGGCCGCACAGCAGGCCGGGCCGGACGGCATCCACAGTGTGCTGGGGCTGGCCGGTGCCCTGCCCATCCTGTTGGGGGACAACATCGGCACGACCATCACGGCGGTGCTGGCGGCGGTGGGTCAGCCTACGGATGCCCGGCGGACGGCGGCAGCGCACTGCTGCTTCAACCTGTCGGGCAGCGTGGTCTGCCTGCTGACTCTGCCCTGGATGACAAGGCTGGTGGAGGCCGTCTCGCCCAAGGGGCCGGAGCTGGAAGTGCTGGCGCGGCAGATCGCCAACGCCCACACCCTGTTCAACCTGCTGTGCACACTGGTGTGGCTCCCGCTGACGCCGGTGATGGTCCGGCTGGTCTGCAAACTGGTGCCGCAGCCCCAAAGCTCCCGCTGAAACGGCAAAACCGGCGGTTTTTCTGCAAAGAAGGCCGTTTGTCCATTGACAAGGGTTCCCGGCTTGTCGTATACTGACAGTGCCTTGAAAAAAATGCCGCACACTGCGGTGCAAAAAAAGAGGAGCGAAAGAATATGAAAAACAACAACAGCATCAAACCAGTGGTCGCCGTCGGCATCGGCGCAGCCCTGTTCTTTGTTCTGGGCCGGTTCGTGGCCATTCCCAGCCCGGTGCCCAACACCAACATCAGCCTGCAGTACGCCGTTCTGGCCCTGCTGGCCGCGATGTACGGCCCGGTGGTCGGCGGTCTGATCGGCTTCATCGGCCACACCCTGATCGACCTGTCCTGGGGCGGCAGCCCGTGGTGGAGCTGGGTCATCGCTTCGGCCTTTGTGGGCGTTGTGGTGGGCCTGTTCGCCAAAAAGCTGGACCTGCAGGAGGGCGAGTTCGGCAAAAAGAAGATGGCCGCCTTTACGGTCGCCAACATTGCAGCCCATCTGCTGGCCTGGATCGTGGTGGCCCCGGTGCTGGATATCCTGATCTACGCCGAGCCGGTCAAGAAGGTCTTTGCGCAGGGTGCCTTTGCAGCTGTGTCCAACATCATCACCGCTGTGGTGGTGGGCGGCCTGCTGGTGCTGGCCTATACCAGGACCATCGCCAAGAAGGGCTCTCTCGACCAGGAGTGATCCCGGCCGGAGCGACTCTGGATGGAACCCGTAGCCTTTCCCTCGGCCATCCGCCGGAGGAAAGGCTTTTTGTTTGAACAGCTGAGGTAATTTGCCCATGGCAGAACGTAACGAACCCATCATCTCGTTCCGAGATTTCTCGTTCCAGTACCGCGCCCAGAAGCGTCCCACGCTGACCGGCATCGACCTGGACATCTATCCGGGGGAGCGTGTGCTCATCGCAGGTCCGTCCGGCAGCGGCAAAAGCACGCTGGCGGGCTGCATCAACGGCCTGAATCCCTTTTCGAACCCCGGCGTGTGCACCGGAACCCTGACCGTGGACGGCGTGGATGCGCCGCACAGCAGCATCTTTGAGCTGTCGGCCCATGTGGGCACGGTATTGCAGGACCCGGATGGCCAGTTCATTGGCCTGACCGTGGGCGAGGACATCGCCTTTGCGCTGGAAAACAGCTGTATGCCGCAGGAGGAGATGCACACCATCACCCGCCGCGCTGCGGAGCTGGTGGGCATCGAGAACCACCTCGGCTATGCACCGCATGAGCTTTCCGGCGGGCAGAAGCAGCGGGTCAGTCTGGCGGGCGTTATGGTGGATCAGGTCAAGATCCTGCTCTTCGACGAGCCGCTGGCCAACCTGGACCCGGCCACCGGCAAGCAGACCATGGAGCTCATCGACGAGATTCAGAAAAAGACTGACACCACCGTGCTCATCATCGAGCATCGGCTGGAGGACGTCCTCTGGCGGAGCGTGGACCGCATCGTCCTCGTGAACGAGGGCAGAATTCTGGCTGACCTCCGCCCGGACGCGCTGCTTTCCACCTCCCTGCTGACCGAAAACGGCATCCGGGAGCCGCTCTACCTGACCGCTCTGCGGTATGCGGGCGTGGACATCACCCCGGAAAAGCACCCGTCGCATGTGGACAGCCTCGTCCTGAACGAAGCCGACACCACGGCCCTGCGAAACTGGTTCACCGCCTATCCGCAGCCGGAAGCTGCCCCGGCTCCGGAACCGCTGCTGGAAGTGCGGGACCTGTGCTTTGGTTACCAGAAGGGGCAGGCGACCCTGAAGAATGTCCGCTTCTCCATCGGCAAAGGGGAGATGGTCAGCATCGTGGGCCGGAACGGCGCGGGCAAATCCACGCTGTCTAAGCTCATCTGCGGGTTCGAGACGCCGGATGCGGGCGAGATCTTCCTCAACGGCAGATCGCTGGCTGAGGAGAACATCCGCCGCCGTGCCCAGCACATCGGCTACGTGATGCAGAACCCCAACCAGATGATCTCCAAGACCATGATCTACGACGAAGTGGCACTGGGCCTGCAGCGCTCCGGCCTGACCGAAGCGCAGATCCGGGAAAAGGTGGAACAGACGCTCAAGATCTGCGGACTGTATCCCTTCCGGAACTGGCCGGTGTCGGCGCTGAGCTTCGGCCAGAAAAAGCGTGTCACCATCGCAAGCGTACTGGCGCTGGACCCGGAGCTCATCCTGCTGGACGAGCCTACGGCGGGCCAGGATTTCCGCCACTACACCGACATCATGGAGTTCCTGCGGGGGCTGAACGCCCAGGGCGTCACGGTCGTGATGATCACCCACGACATGCACCTGATGCTCGAATACACCCAGCGGGCGCTGGTATTCTGCGACGGTGAACTTATTGCGGACCGCAGCCCGGCGGGCGTTCTGTGCGACCCCGCCCTCATCCGGCAGGCCGCACTGAAGGAGACCAGCCTCTACACGCTGGCCAACCGCTGCGGCATTGCGCCCGCGCAGGAATTTGTGGAGCGCTTCATCGCGCAGGACCGGGAGGTGCGGGAACATGGCCGCTAAAACTGTTTTGAATTATCTCCCGCGGGAGAGCGTCGTTCACAAGCTCACCGGCACCACCAAGCTGGCGTTCTTTCTGCTGTTCACCTTTGCCAGCATGATCACCTACAACACCTGGGTTCTGCTGGTGCTGCTGGCGGTCAGCCTGGCCGCGTTCAAGCTGAGCCGGATCAGGTTCCGCGAGGTGCGGTTCATGCTGGTGTTCATGCTGGTGTTCCTGCTGCTGAACAACCTGTTCATCTTCCTGTTCGACCCCGACCAGGGCACGACGCTGTACGGCACCCGCACGGTGCTCTGCCACCTGTTCTGGCGGTATGACCTGACGGCCGAGCAGCTGTTCTATCTGTGCAACATCTCGCTCAAGTATTTCGTGGCCCTGCCCGTGGCCATCCTGTTCATCTCGGCCACCGACCCCAGCGAGTTTGCGGCCAGCCTGAACAGCATCGGCATTTCGTACAAGGTGGGCTACTCGGTGGCCATTGCGCTGCGGTACATTCCGGACATCCAGCGCGACTACCACAGCATCAGCCAGGCCCAGCAGGCCCGCGGCGTGGAGCTTGGCAGAAAGGAACCCTTCTTCAAGCGGCTCAAAAACTCCGTCAACATCCTGCTGCCGCTCATCCTGACCAGCCTGAACCGCATCGACACCATCTCCAACGCGATGGAGCTGCGCGGCTTTGGCAAAATGAACAAGCGCACCTGGTATACCCAGCGGCCTTTCGTCCGCTGCGATCTCATCGCGCTGGGTGTCGGGGTGCTCCTGCTGCTCCTCAGCCTCACCGTGACCATCCGGTTCGGGCGGTTCTACAATCCGTTTGTGTAAAAAGCAGGCGGCTGGCTCATTGCCACCCTGGTGGCGAATGCGGTATAATCTTTGCAAGAATCACCGTAGAAAACAACCGTTTCATCCTGGTTATTCCAAGGCAGTGCGGGCAGTGCGCACAAGATAATCCATGGCCTCCACCGGGTATTGCCCCGCGGCAGTCTCCCCGGTGAGCATCACGCTGGAAGCACCGTCTGACACGGCGTTGTAGATGTCGCTGACCTCAGCGCGGGTGGGTACCGCCCGGCTGCACATACTGTCCAGCATCTGGGTCACCACCATAAAGGGCACCCCGGCAGACCGGCAGACCGCCGAAAGCTGTTTCTGGCACCGGGGCAGTTCCCACAGGGGCATGGCGTTGCCGAGGTCCCCGCGGGCAATGACCACTTCATCCACAAGAGGCAGGAACTCCGGCAGGGCCTGCACCCCCGCAAGGTTCTCGATCTTGGCAAAAATGCGGATCTGCCCGGCCCCGGCCTGTTCCAGCGCCTGGCGCAGGGTGCGGATGTCCTCGGCCCCCCGCACGAAGGGCAGCATCACCCCGGTAACGCCGCAGGCTCCCGCCAGCTGCAGGTTTTGCAGGTCTGCCTCCGTCAACGTGGGGGAGGCTACCGCCAGCCCCGGTGCCGCAAGGCTTTTGCGGCTTTGCAGAGTGCCGCCCCGCACCACGGTACACTGCAGGGCCGCGCCGTCGGCTCCGGCAACCTGCACAAGGAGCCTGCCGTCGTCCAGCAGGAGGTTCTGGCCCGGCCGGGCCGCCTGCACCAGCGCCGCCGGGCAGGGAACACCCCCTTGCCCCAGCCGGAGGCTCTGCCCCGGTTCCAGCACAAGGGGCTGGGCCAGTGTGCCGATGCGCAGCTCCGGCCCCTGCAGGTCGATGAGCAGCTGGGGGATGCCCACGGCGTGGATCATGTCCAGCCAGTCTTTGTGGGCCGAAAGGGGCCCGTGGGAAAGGTTCATGCGGATGCCCGTCATGCCAGCTTCCACCATGCGCTGCAAGGTCTCCGGCTGGGCACAGGCGGGGCCGATGGTGCCATAAAATTCCAAAAGATCACCCGATTTCGTTTTTTCTTATTGTAACATGGAACCAGGCCGTTGAAAAGTGGTGTTGTACAATAAAAGTTGACACAGGGAACTCAAAGAGCCAATATCTGTCAACTGATATTGACAAGATCAAAATGAGATAGACTTCCCCGAAAGGGGGCCTATCTCATTTTTTGTTGTAAGCTGAAACTGAGAGGTCGAGACCTTTGCGGCCCTGCGGGCGGGCGACCCCACGGCGCGGGAAACGCTCATCCGGCACAATCTGCGGCTGGTGGTGCATGTGGCGAAAAAATACTACGCCCAGCCCAGCGACCAGGAAGACCTGATCTCCATCGGGACCATCGGCCTGATGAAGGCGGTGGACACCTTCGACTCTACCCGGAAGGCACGGTTCTCGACCTATGCGAGCCGCTGCATTGAAAATGCTATCCTCACCCGAACGAACGCCGGAGGGAGAATCGGAACCATCTCCACCACTTTCGGGGGCGTTCTCGTCCTCTTCCGGGTCTACCGGGAAGGTGGTCCAGTCGATCTCATCCTCCGGTGAGCCGAAGAGAACCACATGAGCCACCTTGCCGTCCCACACCACCTTGCGCGCCACCGTGCGGATGGCGGCACGTTTCTGGGTCACGGTCATGTCGTCGATGTTGTCATGGAACACAGTCAGCAGTTGACGCATCAGGTCAAATTCCATCCCTGCCAGAACGCCCTCGTCTGTAAGGCTTTCCAGTTCCCGGATGCGGGAGCTCAGGGCGGCATCCTGACCGTTCAGCTCCTCAATGCGCTTTTTCAGGTGGACTGCGGCGGTACTGTCGCCGAAATCTGTCAGCGAATCAATCAAGGCGGTGATCTTCCGCTGCGTCTCGGCTTGCTCCTTGCGCAGTGCAGAAAGCTTGGTCTCACACTCGGAGCGATTGCCCGCATGGGCGGACCGTGCCTTTTCCAACTGCTTCATAAAGTCGCTGGAATGGTCGGCAAGGTGCTTGACCTGTTCACAGATGGCGGCATCCAACAGATTGCCGTTGGCGTTGGACACGCTGCAAAGCTCCAGGTGGCTGCGCTCCTTCAACTTGCACATATAGGGAAAAACCACCCGTCCTTCTGCGGTTTTGCGCCCGGTGACCTTGGGGTACATCCGGCTGCCGCAGGAGCACCACAGCAGACCGGTCAGCAGCGCCTCGTTTGTTGCGGCTGATGCGGTCCAGACGATAGACCACGATGGCACGGATCTTCCGCTCTTTGGCGGCGGTCATCATCTTTTTGAAGTCCGGGCGGTTCAGGTTGCCGCCGGAAAAGCCCTCGTCCTCAAAGGCGACCGCTTGCTGTGCTGCGGCATCGCCGTAGTGGGTGCGGATATATTCGCGGCAGAGGTCGATCTGATTTCCGATGCTCTCGCCCTTGCCGGTGTAGCGGGACTTGCGGGAATAAATTGCAATGGTGTCGGCAGTTTTGGCCATGAGATACTCCTTTCCTGTTGTCCGGTGGCCGTAGATGCGGCTATTGTAGCATGGTAAGCGATCTTGGCAAAGAAAAATAACGATAGTTATATATATTCATCACAAACAGAACGGAGGTGTCAAGGATGTAAACGGTCAAAAAAGGTGGGCTGCGAACTGGCCGTGCGCTTTACCAAGGGCGAGCACGCCTTTGTAGTGGCGGACCGGCAGCACATCCACAACCATGTGATCTTCAACTCTACGGCACTGGATGGCACCAGAAAGTTCCGGGATTTTTTCTTTTCGGCGTTGGCAGTGCAGCGGTTGAGCGACCTGATTTGCTTACAGGGATCAACTTGCGTAAATTTTCACGCAGATTGGCCTTTCTTTTTTACACAACCAATGCCAATTAGTGCTTGAAAACGAAACGCTGCGCAAGTATACTATACTAGTTATGTTGTACAAGTTTGAACGTGCGTTAGTATATCAGTTGGCTGTAAAAGACCTACCAGAATTGAAATGCGCGGCAGGATCAAAACCTTACGAGGATGAAAATGAAATTCGATAGAAGACTTACAGATGAAATCTACACTTCCGATACAGTAAGGCTGGGAAAAAATGCATTTCAGGCCATGCAGGAGACGATCTATCATAATGGCGGTGTCGGAACCATTACCGGGTACTATGATGCCGAATTGTCGATCCTGTCGGTCAGTGATCTGTTGCTGCATAATCTGAACCACAGCTATGAGTCCCTGATGGAGCAGACAAAGGGTTCGCTGAAGAATCTTTTCTATAAGAGAGATGCCACATTCCTCGACAATGCGCGCTTTCGTCAGATCAAGGGCGAAGGAGAAGGCCGGATCCTTACAGCAGATGGCTCTCCCGTCTATGTGCGTCTCTATAAAGAAGATGCAGCCGATACGGATGGAACACCGATCTGGGTCCTGTCGGTACATATGAACTGGGCGTATGAAAATCTTGCGTTAGTCAATGAATCCATCCACTCCGCGCTGTGGTATTTTGAGTGCAATGAAACCAGTGAGATCGTCCGGGTAAACTGGAGCCATGCGTTCCGGCAGATCCTTGGATATCATGACATTCTGGATTTTCCGAACAAACTGGATTCGTGGTCGAACCTTCTGCACCCGGAGGACTATGACCGGGTAATGCAGCTGCTTTTGGAAACGATTGCGGACAAAACCAATGCTACAAAATATAATGTTGAGTACCGACTGAAAATGCAGGATGGCCAATACCAGTGGTTCCGGGCATCGGCGGAGGTGATACGCCGTCTGGATGGCTCGGCCAATCGAATTGCCGGAATCATCAGCAACATTGACGCGGAAAAAAGAAGCCGGATGCAGGCGCAGCGGGCAGCGGCATTTCACCGTGCATTTACCAGCGCAAACCTCTGCGAATACTATGTAAATCTGGAAAAGAACACCTTTGATACTTTCAAAGTGGAGCCCTCTTTGATGACGGCCTTTGAGCAGAACCACACATGGGATGGACTGGTCAAGTTCTTTGTGGATAACTATGTGGTGGAAGAGGACAAAAAGACCGTAACGAATTTCTATAATCGCGCCTACATCACGGAAAAATTAAAGGGGCTTGAGACCGAGCTGCGGCAGGAGTGCCACATCGTTCTGGATGGGGAGGAACGATGGGTCAGCAACGTGGTCATGCGCGGCGAGATCGAAGATTCCGAATATGCGATGATTTTTCTGCGGGACATCACAGAGTCCAAAGCAGAGACGGCACGGCGGATGCAGATGGCCTCAGATAACGCATCGATGGATCTTTTGATCAAGAGTATGGTGCGTCTGCTGGACCGCTTTGTCGTCTGCGATCTGGAGAATGACCGGTATCGGTTCTATAATCTGCAAGGTGAAATGATATACGCGCCGATCGGAACCTACCATGATTTTGTGGAGCAGGTGGTTGCAAAGTATAAGACACTGGAACCGCTGGACGCATTGGCTGCTTTGTTCTCACCGGAAAATATCCGCAGGAATTTGCAGAATGAGAACGACATCTACAAATTTGAATACTGCTCCATAGACGAAAACACCTATAAGATCGCTTCCTTCATTCCGCTGGAGTGGGATGGCACAAAGCTGGTCAAAGCACTGTTGGCATCTATGGATGTGTCACAGGAGAAAAAGGCCGAGATCGAATCCCATAAGGCGCTGAAGGATGCGTACCGGGCGGCGGAAAACGCAAGCCGCGCCAAGACGGAATTCCTCTCCAATATGTCCCATGATATCCGTACACCGATGAATGCAATCGTTGGCTTGACCGCCATTGCGGGTGCGAATATCGAGAGCCCGGACAGGGTGGTCGAGTGCCTTGGCAAGATCACAAAATCGAGCCGTCATCTGTTGGGACTGATCAATGAAGTGCTGGATATGGCCCGGATCGAGAGCGGGCGAATGAGCCTTGCCGAGGAGGATTTCAGCCTGCCGGAGCTGGTCGATAACCTGCTCACCCTCACAAAACCGGCAATCGACGAGCACAAACATCAGCTCGAAGTCCATGTTGAGCACATCGAGCACGAAGCTGTCTGCGGCGACAGTCTGCGCATCCAGCAGGTCTTTGTGAACCTGATGAGCAACGCCGTCAAGTACACCCCGGATGGAGGAAACATCACCCTTACGATCAAGGAAAAACCGAACGGCTTCTCGGAGCTTGGCTGCTACGAGTTTTCCATCGAGGACAACGGCATCGGTATGACGCCGGAATTCCAGAAGATCATGTTTGAGCCGTTCAGCCGGGCAGACGATCACCGGACGACCAAGGTGCAGGGCACCGGTCTTGGCATGGCCATTGCAAGAAACATCGTCAACCTGATGAATGGTGACATTCAGGTCGAAAGCGCTCCCAACAAGGGAACGAAGATCACGGTCACGGTCTATCTGAAACTTCAGGAGAACGAGAAGGAACAGGAAAAAGAACTGCTCGATCTGCCGGTACTGGTCGTGGACGATGACAAGACCTGCTGCGAAAGCACCGTTGCGACCCTTCAGGAGATCGGCATAGCGGGCGAATGGGTCCTGACCGGTAAGGAAGCTGTGGAGCGCTGCTATGCGCGTCATGAGACCAACAGGGACTATTTTGCGGTGATTCTGGACTGGAAGATGCCGGAAATGGACGGTATTGCAACCGCCAGAAAAATCCGGGAACGGGTAGGAGAAGATGTCACGATCATCATCCTGACTTCCTTTGATTTCAGCGAAATTGAAGAAGAAGCCAGAGCAGCGGGCGTGGATGCGTTTATGGCAAAACCGCTGTTCCGTTCTCGTCTGACGGCAACTCTGCGGCAGTTTACATCCGGGAAGAAGGAGAAAAACGCCCGGAACTATCTGGAAGACTTTGCGAAGGAAAACTATGCGGGTAAGCGGATCCTTCTTGTGGAAGATAACGAGCTGAACCGTGAGATCGCAACCGAGATCATAGGCATGACGGGCGTGACCATCGACAGCGCCGAAAACGGAAAAATTGCAGTCGAAAAGGTGATGGAAGCGCCGGAAAAGTGGTACGATCTCATTTTTATGGACATCCAGATGCCCATCATGAATGGTTACGAAGCCACTGCTGCGATCCGTGCGCTTGCCGGCAGCCGGGGCAAAGTGCCCATCATTGCCATGACGGCAAATGCCTTTGCCGAGGACGTGCAGCTGGCAAAGAACACCGGCATGAACGAGCATATCGCCAAACCGCTTGATTTGAATAAGCTGAACGATGTGCTGAAACAGTGGCTGTGATCTGTGCATTGCAGTAAGGCACATTATACTGAAGAACGCCGAGGAGCTTCCCGTTGGGAAAGTGTCCTCGGCGGCTTTTTTGTATATAGGGCAGCAATTCTTGACCGTTTTTTGTGAAGGTGATAAGTTACGAGATGGAGCACAGCTTTCTCCGCAATAATCTCGATTGAAAACAACGGCACATATAAAGCAAAAAAGGAATATTCTTACTTGTCAATTTGCTGTAGAAAATCACCTGAGTTTGGGCAAAATTGATAAAGTGAAAAAGAAACCCGTTCCCATCTTGACACTCCGCAAAGAATATGGTATTGTAATCAAGCATAGAATAAATTTCCATTCAAGTGCTTAATTTGTTCGTGCCTTACAAAAAAGAAAATTGTACGTGAGCAGCGTCGTTGGATTGTTACCGTTTGGCGGGCTAGACCAACTCTGCATAGCACAAGCCGAAAGCGTGTTTCAGCCTTCGGTATGTTTGCTGTGTCAAGAGTGGTCTTTTTTTATTGCCTTTTTCAACCTGAGGAGGAGAAACAATGCAATATACCGTCAAAAAACCGATCAACAACAATATTCTGCGCGTGGTGGACCCCACGGGCTGTGAGCTGATCGTCACCGGGCGCGGTTTGGGCTTTGGCGTTAAGCCGGGCTATAAAATTGAGGCTGAAACCGTGGAGCGCAGCTACCGCATGACCAGCCCTGCCGTGCAGCAGAAGTTGGTGGAACTTCTGGAACAGATCCCGTATGAGCATCTGCTGCTCACCGACGAGCTGGTGGCAATGATCCGCAGCCGGGTGAACTACCCGCTGAACGAGAGCCTGCTCATCACGCTGGCTGACCACATCAGCTTTGCCATCCAGCGCAGTGAGCAGGGGATTCGCTTTTCCAACCCGCTGATGGCTCCCATTCGGGAATTCTACCCGGAAGAGTATCGCCTTGGTATGGAGTGCCTTGCCGCCATCCGCCAGCGCTGCCATGCAGACCTTTCGGACGACGAGGGCGGCTTCATTGCGCTGCACATCGTCAACGCAGAGCTCAACACCACCATGAGCGTGGTGAACGATGTCACCCGCTTTGTGGATGGCTGCGTGCAGGTGGTGGAATGCTTTTACAACTGCCATTTTGACCGGGATGCACTGGATTTCAGCCGCTTTACAGTACATTTGCGCTTTTTTGCGCAACGCGTATTTCAAGGAAAACAGGAGCAGGAAAACGATACCCACGACGAAGTGTTCCGCGCCCTGATCGCCCGCAATTGCAGCGAACACTACAAATGCGCCTGCTGCATTGCGGAGTATGTCCGCAACACCTGGCACAAGGAGCTTTCGGACGAGGAACTGGTGTTCCTTACGATCCATCTGAAACGGATTCGGATGGGAAAATAAGCTTTTTTGCTTCACCTTTGATTCTCCACAGGTCTTTCCTGTGTGGATATATATGCTGGATACGAACTTGAGAAAAGGAGAACTGAAGATGAAAGACAAGATCTTTGGCGTGCTGCAGCGCGTGGGACGCAGCTTTATGCTGCCCATTGCACTGCTGCCTGTAGCGGGCCTGCTGCTGGGTATCGGCAGCTCGTTCACCAACGAAACCATGCTGGCGGCCTATGGCCTGAACAGCGTCATCCACCCCGGTACCCTGATCTACACCATTCTGGACGTGATGAGCCAGACCGGCAGCGCCGTGTTCAACAATCTGGCGCTGCTGTTCGCCATGGGCGTGGCCATCGGCATGGCCCGCAAGGAAAAAGAGGTGGCCGCCCTGTCCGGCGCAGTGGCCTATATCATTATGAATACAGCCATTCAGGCCATGATCAATGCGGCAGGCGGCGTAGAAGCGATGCCTGCCAACTCCACCACCACCATGCTGGGCATCACAACCCTGCAAATGGGTGTGTTCGGCGGCATCGTGGTCGGTCTGGGCGTGGCGGCGCTGCACAACAAGTTCTATAAGATCGAGCTGCCGCAGGTGCTGGCCTTCTTTGGCGGCACACGCTTTGTGCCCATCGTCAGTTCTATTGTGTATCTGGTGGTCGGCATTGCCATGTTCTATATCTGGCCGGTGGTGCAGAGCGGTATTGCCGCGCTGGGTGCACTGGTGCTGGCTTCCGGCTACGCAGGCACCTTTATTTACGGCCTGCTGGAGCGTGCGCTGATCCCCTTTGGGCTGCATCATGTGTTCTATATGCCGTTCTGGCAGACCGCTGTGGGCGGCACTGCCATCATCGATGGTGTCACCGTGACCGGCGCACAGAACATCTTCTTTGCTGAGCTGGCTTCCAAGTCCACTACGGTGTTCTCGGTCAGCGCTACCCGTTTCATGGCCGGTAAGTTCCCCTTTATGATGTTCGGTCTGCCCGGCGCGGCGCTGGCGATGTACCAGTGCGCCAAGCCGGAAAAGAAAAAGGTGGCAGGCGGCCTGCTGCTGTCTGCCGCCTTGACGGCTTTCCTCACCGGCATCACCGAGCCGCTGGAATTTACCTTTATCTTTGTGGCTCTGCCCATGTACGCCGTGCACTGCGTGCTGGCCGGTCTGTCCTTCATGCTGATGCACATCCTGAATGTGGGCGTGGGCATGACCTTCTCCGGCGGTCTCATCGACCTGGTGCTGTTCGGTGTGATGCAGGGCAACGCCAAGACCCACTGGATGTGGGTGGTCGTGGTCGGTGCGGTGTACTTTGTGCTGTACTACATCATTTTCCGCTTTATGATCTCCAAGTTTGACTACAAGACCCCGGGCCGCGATGATGCCGAGGAAGTCAAGCTGTACACCCGTGCGGACGTGAACGCCCGCAGCGCCGCTTCCGGCAGCACCACCCCCGCAGGGGATGATCCGGTCAGCGCCCTGATCGTAGAAGGTCTGGGAGGTGCCGACAACCTGTCCGACGTGGACTGCTGCGCCACCCGCCTGCGCTGCACCGTCAAGGACGCTGCGCTGGTCCGGCAGGATGTGCTCAAAGCCTCCGGTGCCTCCGGCGTGATCTGCAAGGGCAACGGTGTGCAGGTGGTATACGGCCCCAAGGTGGCCGTCATCAAGGCAAAGCTGGAAGATTATCTGGAAAATGCACCTAAGACCCCGGCGGCGACCGCAACACCCGCCCCGGCGGCCCCCGCAGCAAAGGATACCGTGCTGTCTGCCTGCCTGAACGGCACTGTAGTGCCGCTGGCCGATGTGAAGGATGAAGCCTTTGCCAGCGGTGCACTGGGGGACGGCATTGCCATTGAGCCCACCGATGGTGAACTGGTGGCACCTGCTGACGGTGAGATCTCCTCCACCTTTGAGACCCACCATGCCGTGGGCATGACCACGGCTGACGGTGCCGAACTGCTGATGCACATCGGCATCGATACGGTCAAGCTGGGTGGCAAGCACTTTACCTACCTCGTCAACGAGGGTGACAAGGTGAAGAAAGGTCAGCCGTTGATCCGCTTTGAACTGGAAGCCATTAAGGCCGAAGGCTATCCCGTGACCACGCCGCTTATTGTCTGCAATACTGATGACTATTCCGCTGTCGCGGCTAAAGCCAGTGGCACCGTAAAACAGGGCGATGCGCTGCTGGAACTGAAGCACTAAGCGTTTCTCCCAAACTGTAAGGCAGGGTTGTTATAAAAGGGGGGCTGTTGCAAAATAGCTCCAACACAAAAATGAGATAGACTTCCCCAAAAGGGGTTGCCTATCTCATTTTTGTTGTAAGCTGAAACTGCAATGAACCAACTACAACATGAACAGTATCCTCGGCGGCTTTTAGTTTATATAGCAGCGGTCCTGTTTTACAAGCCAATCTTCACACAGCCGTTGCGCTTCGTCCTTTGTGCAGCAGGTGCAGTTGAAAAGTCTGCCACGGAAAGAACAGTAGGTGTAGTGTACCTTCGGGATTCCATTGACATCTCGAAAATCAACGCAGCGTTCCTCACCGGGCAGCAGATAGATCGTATCCACGTTCAGCAGCTCCTTTTACCTTCGTTCATGTGCTAAGGGCACAACGTCTGCTATTGTACCATGTGCTGTCTCAAAAGACCATTGTATTTTTGACCAAAGATACGCACAAAAATTTTCCACATTAAACCTTTGCTATCGGAGCGCAGCAAACGTGCTGACGCTCTTTTGCTTTGGTTTTGTGGCTCCATGGGTGTTGTGTTTTATTGACAGCATACCCCATGCGCTGCCTGCTTTTCCATGACCGGGTCACGCAGGACGCAAAAATGCCCGGAGCAGGAAGAAAAAAGACTGCTCCGGGCGAGGGGATGGTTCAGTTATTGTGCGGTGGGCTTATCAAACACCGGCCACGCAGTTCTTGCCTGCAATATAGCCGTAGTAGACGCACAGGCTGTGGCTGACGCCGCGCATGCAGATGGGGTACTCCACCGCATAGCGGCTGCCCTGCACGTTGCCGCAGACATACAGGCCCTTGATGATGTCGCGCTTGGGGCTGGCGGGGTCTTCCTCGGTGAAGGTGTGGCAGTTCTCGTCGCTTTCCAGACCGCCCACGCAGACCAGCATGGCAGTAGTGCCCCACTGGCAGGCGTAGTACGGGGGATTCTCCAGTGCGAACATCCGGCTTGCAGGCTTGCCGAAGTCGTCATCGGAGCCAGCCTTGGCCAGCTCGTTGTAGCGCTGGATGGAAGCCAGCGCGGTGTCCAGCGCCTCGCCCTCGTAGCCGCACTGGGTCAGCAGCTCTTCCAGCGTGTCGGCCTTGAACTGGTAAGCCTCGGCCTTGGCGCTGATCTTGGTGTACTGACGGTCGGTGTAGTTAGGATTGGACTCATCCTCGTCCTCCGGGATGATGTAGCACAGGCCGCCGTGGTTTGCCGGCATATAGGGAACCTGCTCGCCCCACTTGGCGTCGTACAGCTGGAAGGAAACGCACTCCGGCTGCAGCTCGATCTGGTTTTCCAGCTGCTGGCCGGGGATGCACTCGTTCATAAAGCGCTCGCCGCGCTTGTTGAGCTGCAGGAAGGGGGTAATGCCCATACCGCTGCCCATGTGGTGGGTCATAGGTGCGTGGTGATCCTGCACCTTTGCGCCGATCCATGCACCCATGCGCAGGCCGTCGCCGGTCTCTACGGAGTTGCCCTCCACGTCTACGCCCAGCATACCCATGGCGCCCATGTTCATGATCTGCTTCTCCACCACCTCGGGGGCAAAGTGCTTCATGATCTTCTCATCGCCGGAGTTGTCGCCGGTGGCAAGGATCACGCCCTTGGCAGCGTTGAGCTGGATGTACTTATTGCCGTTCTGTGCATCGCGGATGATCACGCCGGTCACGCGGCCGTCGCCGTCCTTGAGCAGCTTGGTGCCAAAGCAGCCGTAGAAGGTCTTTGCACCGGCCTCAATGGCCTTGTTCAGGTTGGCTTCCACCACAAAACCCTGCTGATCCTTGCGGGAGGAGCGGAACTCCATGCTGGAGGGGAAGGTGGGGAACTCTTCGTTGCGGTAGTCGTAGTGCTCGGGCTGCGGCCATGCCAGCGGCACCAGAATGCCCTTGTCGAACTGCTCCTGCGTGACCACCTGACGGGTGGTGTCGCAGATGGTCAGCTCCGGGTAAGCCTCGATGAACCAATCCATGACCTCGTGTGCATGGCTGGCCCACTTTTTCAGGATGGAGCGCTTGTTGCGGTAGGTGCACTCGCGCATCAGGCGGTTGACCACCACATCCTCGTCCACGATGTTCTCGCGGCCCCAGCGCTTGTTCAGGCTGCCGTTCAGCAGGGCATACTCGCCGCTGCGGCAGTTGAAGGAGGAGCTCTTCTCCACGATGGCCACCTTTGCGCCCTCCTCGGCGGCGGCGCGGGCAGCGCAGATGCCGGACAGACCTGCACCGATGATGACCACGTCAAAATCCTGCGTCTCGGAAGCCTGCACATCCGGCTCCTCGCCCAGCCAGTCCTCGCCGGAATCGGCGGTCTGCTCTGCGGCGGGCTCCTCGGTCTTTACGCCCATGGCCTGCTCAATGCAGCTGGCGGCAGCCTTCTTGACGGCGTTGGTGGTGACGGTAGCGCCGGAGATGTTATCGATCTCGGCATTCTGGGTTTCCATCAGCGCTTCCTGCAGGGTGGGAGCAGCCACGCCGCCGATGCTCTCGGTCTCGTTGGAGGCGTCTACCACCACATCGGTGATGGCGGTCTCGCTGAAGGTCATGGTCACCTTCACCTCGCCGATGCCGGTGGCAGTGCCGGTGTAGGTGCCGGGGGTGTAAATCGCATCACCGGAAGCGGCGGTGCTGGAAGAAGCTGCGGAGTTGCAGGCAGCCAGTGCGCCTGCGGTGACGCCGCTCATGGCGGCGGCAGCGGCAACTTTCAGGAAGCCCTTACGAGAGATCTTTTCCATCTTGTTTCTCCTTTTTTCTGTTCCTTCTTTTTCGTATGTGCGGGATTTTTATCCCTGTCCTCAGATAGTATAAAATATAACGAACCAAAAGAGAAACAAAAGATTTTTGCAAGTGCGATAAAAAACGTTTATAACTCCGGCGTTCTATGTTATACTGGTGCTATACACCGCAGAAAGGAAAATCCTTCGCCATGAACGACCATCAATTGCTGTGCTTTTTAACGGTGCAGCGCACGCTGAACTTTACTGCCGCCGCAAAGGAGCTGTACTGCACCCAGCCTGCACTCAGCTACCAGATCCGCAGTCTGGAAAAAGAGCTGGGCTTGCCCCTGTTCGAGCGCAGCACCACCCGGGTGGTGCTGACGGCGGCAGGCCGCGCCTTTGTGCCCCATGCAGAGCAGCTGTACCGGGGCATGCTGAACGCCCGCACCGTGCTGAAGGACTTTTCTGACGGCCGCACCCTTACCCTGCGCCTGCCGCCGGTGCTGCTGCAGCGCGACCCCATCTACCCGGTGCTGATGGAGCGGCTGCACACTGCGCTGCCGGGATACGAGTTCCGGGTGGACACCACCCCGCCGCTGCTGAACGCCCATCTGATGCTCTGCACCGAGGCAGATGCAGCTGTGCTTCTGCCCTTCAGCCCGGCGCAACCGGAGGTGGAGCGCACTCCCATCATGCACAACACCTTTTATCTGGCGCTTGCGCCGGAGCATCCGCTTTACCCCCGCGACAGCCTGCAGCTGGCCGACCTTGCAGGGCAGCGGGTGTACTACGAGCCGCTGTATCAGGAGATCGTGGAATATGCAAGTGTCCAGCCCGGAATGCCGTTTTCTACCATGGAATGGTGCAGCGTGGAAAACTACGCCCATGTCTACACCGAACTGCTGGCCGGACGGGGGATGTTCTTGTTCCCTGTGCGCTACCCTTCCTACCCGGCAGCGTGGTACCGGCAGGTATGGTTGCCTCTGCCAGACACGGTTCTGCTGACCTTGCGGGAGGATCCCCGTCCGGAGATCCTCACCCTGCGTCAGGTGTTCACCGAGGTTTACGGGGAGAGGATAAAAGCATTACTTCCATAGAACAGATGGAAAATGTATACAGTGCAATGGAAATAGACCTTCAGGAAATTCATGCATCCACAAAGATTTTGAGTGCGATCTTGAAAATGCAGCTAAGAATCGAAGGGTTTTTATCGTACACATCTTTCTGTAAAATGACCTCAGATAAAGCAAAACACACCTCGGGAGGAAAACTCTATGTCTGATACACGAAAAAAGGCAACCATGCCGCAGGAACTTCAACAGCCGCTGCGCCGCTATGTGGCACAGGCAGACGGAAAGCTCTGCGGCTATTGCAAAGAGGACCTCTGCAATACCGAAAACGGACGGATGATCGTGGAGCTGTATCTGGGTAAACAGGAACATCACGTTTCAAGGATCTTGTATTGAAATAGCTGCACAACCGCAGCTATTGGGTTGAAAATAGGGCTGAAGCCCCAATTGCTCCAGCCAATGTCAGAGTTTCTTAATTGTTCATCAAAAATACGTTGGTACGTTTCACACTGTGACGATTCAAAAAACAAAGGAGAGGTGTTTTGCTATGATCTACAAAAAGCGATACGGTCAACCATTTGATACCGAAAGTGTAGTGGGTTCTTTTCTGCCCATGATGGAAACGATACCCTATCTGACCAAGGAGCCGGATGGTTTCTCCTA
>OGIG01000885.1_pt1 | contig 21697 bp, 20 predicted proteins | sample 1571601 | NCBI WGS metagenome assembly OGIG01 (sample SAMEA2581953, study PRJEB24529) | metagenome | biome: Human gut stool | place: China | collected 2011 | reverse complement strand
GGAATCGTAATGCCGCGACGGTGCAATGTCGCAGCCGCCCTGCGGGTGGCAAGGCACGAAGCGCAGCGAATTCTCCTCGAAAAAGCGGCATGCCGCTTTTTCGACAATAAGGGGCGGCTTTTGCCGCCCCTTATTGTAGCACACTGTCCTGCCTTGAAACAAGAAATTTTATTCCGCGCTCTTGAGACTCTCGACCATGTCGATCTTCTTCATCCTGAAGTGCGCGAGCACGTTGACGAGCAGCGAGAACAGCGCCGTCAGGATCGCCGCGTACACGTAGGCCGACGGCGCGGTCTGCCGCCCGAACATCATGAGGTCAATTTCCGTCGAGCGCACAAGGTAAATGTGCAGCCAGTGGCCCATAAAGCAGCCGAGCAGGATGCCGAACAGCGTGAGCACGATGTTCTCGCGATACACATAGGCCGAGACCTCGCCGTCGTAAAAGCCCAGCAGCTTGATCGTGGCAAGCTCGCGCTGGCGCTCGGTGATGTTGATGTTCGAAAGGTTGAAGAGCACGACCATCGCCAGCGCCGCCGCCGCCAGAATGATGATGACCACAACGAAGTCCACGCGCTCCATGCTGTGCATGTAGGTATCCTGCGTGTCGCGCATGCGCGAGGTCGTCGCCACGCCGCTCATGTCGAGCAGCTTTTCAAAAATGGCGTTGCAGGTGTCGGTATCGTCGCTCGTGAAGTTCAGAAGGTAGGCGTTCGGCTCGCCGTCGGCGTGGAGCGCATTTTCATAGTAGCCGGGCGTCATATAGATGAAGTGGCCCGTATAGTGCTCGTAGATGCCCGCGACCGTCACATCGCCGCGCACGTCGCCGTCGAGGAAGAAGGTGTCGCCCACCGAGACCTTCAAAAGCTCGGAGAGCTTCTGGTCGATGTATACGCCCTCATCGCCCATTGTGATGGGATCTCCGCTCTTGTAGTCGAAAAGGTCCACGACCTTGCCGATCTCGTCGGAGGCCATCACCTCGACATAGGCGGTGGTTGAATAGGAGGGGGTGACCACCGTGGCGGACGAGGCCGCACAGGGGATATAGTTCACAACGCGGGAGTCGCCTGCAAGGAAGTCCTCCACCGCCGCGCGCTCCTCGGGCAGGGCGTTGCCGGCAAGCGTCACCTGTGCCGAGTAGTGGAACAGCTCGTCATACTGGCGCGACATCGTGAAAAGAAGCGATGAGCGCATGCCAAAGCCCGCGATGATGAGCGCCGTGCAGCCGCCGATGCCGATGACCGTCATCCAGAAGCGCTTCTGGTAGCGGAAAAGATTGCGCGCCGTGACCTTGTGGATGAACGACATACGTCTCCACAGGGGCTTGATGTACTCAAGGAACACGCGCTTGCCCGCTTTCGGCGTGCGGGGGCGCATCAGGCTCGCCGGCGTTTCGCGCAGCGTGGCAAGGCAGGCCCAGAGCGTCGCGACTGTTGTGCAGGCGACCGCCGCGAGCACGGAAAAGAGCGAAATATCCGTGTAGGCGTGCAGCTCGATATCCGGCATCTGATACATGATCTGATAGGCCGTGAAGATCATCTTCGGGAACAGGATATAGCCGATGACAAGGCCCAGAACGCCGCCGACAAGGCTCGGCAGCAGCCCGTAGCCGATGTACTTCCGTGAGATCGAAAGGCGGCTGTAACCGAGCGCCTTGAGCGAGCCGATCTGCACGCGCTGCTCTTCGACCATGCGCGTCATCGTCGTCAGGCACACGAGCGCCGCGACGAGGAAAAAGATGATCGGCAGCACGCTCGCGAGGTTCGCCATACGGTCGGCGTCCTGGCCGAAGCCCGTGTAGCCGGGGTTGTAGCTGCGGCTGAAGATGTACCATTCGCAGCTGTCGATATCCGCGACCTTGCGGCGCGCGTCGGTGATCTTTTCCTGCGCGTCGGCGATCTTCTCGTCGGCCTCCGCCTTGCCGTCCGCGTATTCGCGCAGGCCCTTGCGGTAGTCGCGCTCGCCGTCCGTCAGTTCGGTGTAGGCGTCCGAGAGCTCCTTGACGCCGTCGGCGTACTGCTCTTCGCCGTCGTAGTAGTCCTTCCAGCCGTCGTCGAGCTTTTTGCGCGCGTCAGAAAGCTCCTTTTTCGCGTCCGCAAGCTGCGCGGGCGCGTCGTTGAGCTGCGTTTTTGCGTCGTTTAGCTGCTTTTTGGCGTCAAGCAGTTCTTTTCTGCCCGCGTCGAGCTCGGCCGCGCCGCTGTAATACTCGCTCCAGCCGTTGTCCAGTTCCCGCTTGTTTGCGGCGATGCTGCTCGCGCTGACGCTTTGCATCTGGGCAAGCTGTTGGGTAAGCTCCGCTTTTTTCGCCTGCGCCTCGGCAATGCCGGCCTCGAGCTTCTGCTTTGTGCCTTGCAGCTTCGCAAGCTGCGCCTGGTACGCCGCGAGTTCCTCTTCCGACATTTCCTCGGTGGGCTTCTGCTCAAGCGCTGAAAGGGTTCCATTGACCTCAGTGAGCTGTGCCTGCATCTTGTCGATCTCGTCCTGCGCCTGCGCGATGCCGCCTTCAAGCTGCGCGCGCATACCGCCCAGCGCGGCGTCCGTCGCAGCGATGGCTGCGCTGTCGCCGCGGCCGAGATCGTCGAGCAGCTTCCCCGGCCCGCCCTCGTAGGGCGAGCCCGCGGCCGCAAGCGCATCCGTCACAGTCTTGGCCAGCGAATTGAGCTGCTGCTGGCCGCTTTCCAGTTTGCTCCGTCCCGCGGCAAGCTCTTTTTCGCCGCTTTCAAGCTCCTTGACGCCGTCCTCGTACTGGGCGAGGCCGTCTTCATACTCTGCCCTGCCCTTTTCGTACTCGTCCAGCGCGTCTTCGTACTCTTCCATGCCGTTGAGGTATTGCATCTCGCCGTCGTCGAGCTCGATCTTTGCATCGTCCAGCTCGACGCGCGCGTCCTTGAGCTCCTGCTGGCCGTCGTAGTAATCCTTCCAGCCGTCGTCGAGCTTTTTGCGCGCGTCGCTCAGTTCTTTTTGCGCGTCGCCGAGCTTTTCGTCGGCCTCGGCCTTCGCGTCATCGAGCTCACGCTGCGCATCGTCGAGCTTTTCCGTCGCCTCGTCGACAAGATCGTCGTGCCGCAGCTGAGAGCGTGCGTCGCCGAACGGCTCCAGCTCGTCGATGACGGCGTCGATATAGTCGTCATAGTCGCTGTAAAACGCGGTCATCTCCGCCGCGCCGGAGACGCGCACATAGGCCGCCGTGTAGTAGTCGAGCGTGAACGCCTCGCGCGGCAGGTACAGATACGCCTTGACCGTGCCGCTGCCGAGTGTCGACGTGCCGCGCTCCACCGCGAGATACACGGGCGAGTGCACCGTGCCGACGACCGTATATGTATTCTGGGACAGCGCGTCGGAGAGATCGTCCCCCGGCGTCAGGGTGATGCGATCGCCAATTTCAATGTTCATCAGCGAGAGCATGTTTTCCTCCACCACGCACTCGTCCGCGCGCTCGGGCATGCGCCCGCCGCGCAGCAGCACCTCGTTGATACCGCGGTCCGTGAGGGAGAGGACCTTGACCACCGCGTCAAGTGAGTCGGACGAGGCAAACGCGTCGATGACGTATTCGCCCTCGGCGTCCTCGACCTTGTCCTGTGCTCGAAGAGAGGTAATGTCGTCGTCGGTCAGGCCGAGCGTTGAAAGCACCTGAATGTCCGCCAAGTGCAGGGAATCGAGATAGTCGTCGCCCGTGCGCTTCATGTCCGGCGCGGTCGCCTTGAGACCGGAGAGAAACGCGACCGATAGCGCGACCAGGATCATCATGGAGAAAAAGCGGCTGCGCGTGTGCTGGATCTCGCGCCAGAAGTCCTTCTGCATGGCGTTTTTCATCGCGCCGCCCCCTTTCGTTCCGATTTCTTCGTTACCATTCGATCAGTTCCACGCTGGTCGGATGCTCATTGCACTGCATGCGCTCCACCGTGCCGTTTTTGATGTGGATGACGCGGTCGGCCATCGGCGTGATGGCGCTGTTGTGCGTGATGACCACGACCGTCACACCCTTTTGCCGGCAGGTGTCCTGCAAGAGCTTGAGGATCTGCTTGCCGGTCACATAGTCGAGCGCGCCGGTCGGCTCGTCGCAAAGCAGGAGCTTCGGATTTTTCGCCAGCGCGCGGGCGATGGCGACGCGCTGCTGCTCGCCGCCGGAGAGCTGACCGGGGAAGTTGTTCGCGCGCGCGGACAGGCCGACTTCGTTCAAGACCGTCGCTGCGTCGAGCGGGTCTTTACAGATCTGCGCCGCGAGTTCGACGTTTTCAAGCGCCGTCAGGTTGCCGACGAGGTTATAGAACTGGAAGACAAAGCCGATGTCGTGGCGGCGATAGGTCGTGAGCTGGCGGGCGTTGAAGCCGCTCACAAGCGTCCCGTCGACCGTGATGGTGCCGCCCGAGCAGGCGTCCATGCCGCCGAGCATGTTGAGGACCGTCGTCTTGCCCGCGCCCGAGGGGCCGACGATGACGCAGAACTCACCCTTTTCAATCGTAAAGCTGATGTGGTCCACCGCGCGAATTTCGATCTCTCCGCTGTGGTAGACTTTGGAAACATCCTCAAATGTGACGAAAGCCGCCATAGTCCGACTCCTCCGCTTCAAATATCATTTCTACTTTATTATAAGTGGAAAATAACGGAAATGCAAGTGCAGATATAGCAACTTGCATGAAAAAACCGCTAATTTTTTGGGCAAAGCCATGAGAGCTGACGATTGAAATTTGCGTTTCCCGCGTCTATAATACAAACTGAAGTAAATGAGAGAAAGGAGCGTGAAAACGAATATGTTTGAGAACTTCATCAAGCAGGATGTTGACGACATGATCTTCGGCAGCACCAAGCAGATCATCAGCGAGCGCTGAGATCCGTTGTATCGACCACGCGAAAGCGTGGCTTTTTTGTTTTTATCGTCGGAAAGGCGAAAAAGGGCCGCTTCCACGGGAATTTTCGTCCCGAGAGGCGGATTTTTCTTGCCTTTGCACGGTGTGTGTGATATACTTTTTCGGCTAATGAAGGATAAAAGTAAGGAGAGAGAACGCCATGGCTGTGATCGAATACGATTCCTACAAGCAGAAGCTGCTTGCGATGGACGAAACATTTGAAAACCTCTTCAAGGCGCTGGAGATCGAGCAGGCCCGCCAGGAGCTGGGTCGCCTCGAGCTCGAGGCGCACGAGGACGGCTTCTGGAACGATCTGGAGCGCTCGCAGAAAAACCAGATGCGCTCCAAGCAGCTGCAAAATAAAATTCACCGCTACGAAAAGCTCGTTTCCACGCGCGACGATCTGCTCGCGCTGATCGACATGGGAACGGAGATGGACGACGCAAGCCTGCTGCCCGAGCTCGAAGAGGGCTACAAAAAGCTCGAAGCCGATGTGGAGCAGGCGCGACTCACGACGCTCCTTTCCGGCGAATACGACAACTGCAACGCCATTTTGACGTTCCACGCCGGCGCGGGCGGCACCGAGGCGCAGGACTGGGCGCAGATGCTCTACCGCATGTATATGCAGTGGGCGAACAAGCACGGCTTTGAATTCGAGATGCTCGACTATCTCGACGGCGACGAGGCCGGTCTCAAGAGCGCGACGGTCATGGTCAAGGGTGAGAACGCCTACGGCTATCTGAAGGGCGAAAACGGCGTGCACCGCTTAGTGCGCGTTTCCCCGTTCGACGCGAACGCCCGCCGCCAGACGAGCTTTGCAGCCCTCGAGGTCATGCCTGAGCTGCCCGACGATATCGAGGTCGAAATTCGTCCCGAGGATATTGAAATGCAGGTCTACCGCGCGTCCGGCGCCGGCGGCCAGCACGTCAACAAGACGAGCTCTGCCGTTCGACTCATCCACAAGCCCACGGGTATCGTCACCGCCTGCCAGACCCAGCGCTCGCAGTTCCAGAACCGCGACTACGCCATGCAGATGCTCAAATCCAAGCTCATGGAACTCAAAATTCAGCAGCACGCGGAGAAGATCTCCGACATCAAGGGCGTGCAGCTCAAGATCGAATGGGGCAGCCAGATCCGCTCCTACGTTTTCATGCCCTACCAGCTTGTCAAGGACACGCGCACCGACTACGAGACCGGCAACATCCAGTCCGTCATGGACGGCGACCTCGACGGCTTCATCAACGCGTATCTCACCAAGTCTGCGAACGGGGAATTAAAAAAGTAATTCAAAAATGCACTGCGGTGCATTTTTGATTTGGGTTTTGCCGAGCGCTGCGTCGCACTCACTCCGTTCGCACGCTTGCGCTCTAAGGGGTATTTTTTCCAACGCACATGTCGTTGGAAAAAATGATTTGATTTCGATTCCGGCGCTGCGGCGCCGGAATTTTATTGCCGAAACACTGATCCAAAGGGGAATAAACATGGAGGAAAACATCAGAGAAAACAAAATGGGCACGATGCCCATCGGCAAGCTGCTGGCCAACATGGCGGGGCCCGTGATGATATCGATGCTCTTTCAGGCGCTCTACAACATTGTCGACAGCGTGTTCGTCGCGCGGCTCAGTCAGGACGCAATGAACGCTGTATCGCTCGCTTTCCCGCTGCAAACGCTGTGCATTGCGTTCGCCGTGGGCACAGGCGTCGGTATGAACGCGCTGCTCGCGCGTTCGCTGGGTGAAAAGAACATGCAGGCGGTCGACCGCGCCGCGGGCACGGGACTTTTCCTGACGCTCTGCACCGCCGCCGTCTTTGCTGTCCTCGGCTTTTCGCTCGCCACGCCGTTTTTCCGCTTTCAGACGGAGAATGCGCAGATCATCGCCTACGGCCGTGATTATGTGATGATCTGCATCGGCGGCTCGCTCGGACTGTTCCTGCAAATTTACGGCGAGCGCCTGCTCCAGTCCACGGGGCGGACGGACCTTTCGATGATCTCGCAGATTGCGGGCGCGGTGTGCAACATCGTGCTCGACCCGATTTTGATTTTCGGCCTTCTGGGCTTTCCCCGCATGGAGGTCGCGGGCGCGGCGGTCGCCACGATCGTCGGCCAGTTCGTCGGCGCGGGCCTCGGCCTTTTTCTGAACCTCAAGAAAAATCCCGAGGTGCAGATCCACCTCAAGGACATCCGTCCCCACCGCGCGACGGTGGCAGACATCTACGCCATCGGCATTCCGTCGATCATCATGCAGTCCATCGGCTCGGTGATGATGTTCGGCATGAACAAAATTCTCATCTCGTTCACCGAGGCGGCGACCGCGGTGTTCGGTGCTTACTTCAAGCTCCAGAGCTTCATCTTCATGCCGTGCTTCGGCCTCAACAACGCGATGGTGCCCATCGTGTCGTACAACTACGGCGCGCAGAAATTCGACCGCGTGCGCAAGACCGTCCGCCTGACCGTCTTCACGGCCATCGGCATCATGTGCGTCGGCTGCGCGCTCTTCGAGCTCATCCCCGAAACGCTGCTGGGGATGTTCTCGCCGACGGACGAAATGCTCTCCATCGGACGTGTTGCGCTGCGCATCATCGGCGTGCACTTCCCGCTCGCGGGCTTCAGCATCATCGCGGGCAGCGCGTGTCAGGCGCTCGGCAAGCCCATCTATGCGCTCATCAATTCCGTCTGCCGCCAGATCGTCGTGCTGCTGCCGGCGGCGTATCTGCTCTCGCTCACGGGGCGGCTCGAGCTTGTGTGGCTCGCGTTTCCGATCGCGGAGGTCGTGAGCGTCATTTTGAACGCCACGTTCCTGCGGCTCACGTACCGCGTCTCGCTCGAGAGAAAATAATTTTGCCTGCGCGCAGACGCAGATCGGGGGAGAGCCTCTTATTATAGAAGAGGCTCTCCCCTTTTATAAACATTCCGCACGGCGGTTCAAATTTTTTTCTTTTGACAGACCGCACAGACGCGGGTAAAATACATTTGATAAGCTATGCTTGATAAATTGTTTTCGCAGGAGAACCTATGAAAAGACAACTTGCAGCGCTGCTGCTGACGATTTTTGCCCTGTCCCTCACTGCCTGCGGCGAAACGGCTGCCGAGAGCGAGACGCGCACGGTGTACGCGATGGACACGGTGATGAACCTGACGGTTTACGGCGAGAACGCCGCTGCCGCGCTGGAGAGCGCGGAAAAGGAACTGCACACGTTGGACGAAGCCGTCCTCTCGCGCACGGCGGAGGGCAGTGAGCTCTATGCGCTCAACGCATCGAACGGCGAGACGGTCGAATGCGGCGCGGACGATATCTTACCCGCGCTGATCGAAACGGCGCTGACGATCTCTGACGCGACGGACGGCGCGTTCGACCCGACGCTCGCCCCTGTGCTCGACGCGTGGGGATTTACGAAGGACGAGCGCCGTGTGCCGTCCGCAGACGAGCTCAAAGAATTGCTGGGTCATACGGGCTGCGGCAAGGTCGCGCTCGAAAAAACGGCGGACGGCTGGACGGTCACGCTTTTGGACGGCGCGCAGCTCGACCTCGGCGGCATCGCCAAGGGCTACGCGGCGGATCTTCTGCGCGCGCAGCTTGAAAAGGAGGGCGTCACGTCCGCGACACTCGACCTCGGCGGTGATGTGTTCGTCATGGGGCGAAAGACCGACGGCAGCGATTGGCGCATCGCCGTCAAGGACCCTGCGGACACGGAGAGCTACCTTGGCGTCGTATCGGCGGCGGATAAGTTCATCGTGACCTCCGGTGTGTACGAGCGCTATTTTGAAGAAAACGGCGTGCGCTATCACCATATCCTCGACCCCAAGACCGGCTGCCCCGCGGAAAGCGGGCTCGTCAGCGTGACCGTGCTGTGCGAGAACGGCGCGTGGGCGGACGCGCTCTCGACGGCGTGCTTTGTCCTTGGCCCCGACGGCGCGCTTGCGCTGCGCGACGATCTTGCCGACCAGGGGACGGATTTTGAGCTCATTTTAGCCACCGACGATGGCCGCGTGCTCTACACCGACGGCCTTGCCGACGCCTTCACGCCGAACGACGAAAGCGGGTACACGTATGAAGCGCTCGCCTAAGCTGAAGCCGACGAAGTGGGACGCGCTCGTCGTGCTCGCGGTGCTGCTGCTCACGCTCGGACTTGGCGCAAGGCCGTATTTCGCGGCGAAATCGGTGGGCGAGCTGACGGTCAGCATTAGTGTTGACGGCGAGACCGTTGAGCGCTGCGCACTCAGCAATTATGAAGGCGGCACGTATGAGAGCCGCGGCTACACGCTCACCGTCGCTGTGGAAAACGGTGCGGTGCGCGTGAGCGAAAGCGACTGCCCGAATCAGGACTGCGTGCACTCCGGCGCGATCTCGCGCGCGGGGCAGAGCATCATCTGCCTTCCCGCCCGTGTGGCCGTCACGCTCGAGGGCGCGGCGTCCGACTACGATCTGATCGCGGGGTGAGCGCATGAAGATCAAAACAAGAGAGCTGACGCTCTGCGCGGTGCTCGCGGCGCTCGCGCTGGCGTTGTCCTACATGGAGTCGTTTTTTCCGCTCACGCTCATTGTGCCGCTGCCGGGCGTCAAGCTCGGCCTTGCCAATATCGTCACGCTCTACGCGCTCTATGCCATCGGATTTCCGAGCGCGCTCGCCATCCTGCTCGTGCGCTGCACGCTCGGCGCGCTGTTTGCGGGGAATGCCTCGGCGCTTTTATTCTCGCTGCTCGGCGGGCTGTCGGCGCTTTTCGTGATGGCGCTGCTCAGCAAGTCGAAAAAGCTCAGCATTTTCGGCGTCTCGATCGCGGGCGCGGCGGCGCACAACTGCGGGCAGGTCTGCGCCGCGCTCATCACGCTCGGCTCGACCGCGCCGCTCTACTATCTGCCGTTTTTGCTGCTGGTGTCGCTCTTCACGGGCGCACTCAGCGGCCTGATCACTGCATTCTTGTTCCGCGCAATGACGCACACGCCCTACGGAACGAAGGGAGAGAATCAACATGGATAAAAAGGACGAGATCATTCTCCAGCAGCTCGACGTTATCCGCACGATGACGCAGAACAACTTAAACCGCATGGGCAGCGACTTCTGGGGCGCGCCGCTGACGCCGGACGCGCCGAAATCCGCCGTCCCGAAGGAAGTTGCACCCAAAGCAAACGCGCCGAAGAGCGCGGACGGCGCAAAGCCGAACAAGCCCGCCGCCTCCACCGGCGCGGACGAGAAAAAGGAAGAGGAAGCGCCGCTTCCCCCGCCCGAGAAGATCGAGGACCTTAAAAAAGAACTCGACACCTACATCGGCCTTGGCGAGGTCAAGCGCGAGGTGAATAACCTCATCAACATGGCGACTGTCTTCAAGCGGCGCGAGGAGACGGGGCTTCCGAACGCGGACTTCTCGCTCCACATGGTCTTCACCGGCAACCCCGGTACAGGTAAGACGATGATCGCGCGTTTGATGGCGCGCGTCTACCGCTCACTCGGGATCCTTTCCAAGGGTCAGCTTGTCGAGGTCGACCGCAGCGGGCTCGTCGCGGGCTACGTCGGTCAGACGGCCATCAAGACGAGCAAGGTCATCGAAAAGGCGCTCGGCGGCGTGCTGTTTATCGACGAGGCCTACGCACTTAACGGCAAGGGCGGCAACGACTTCGGTCAGGAGGCCATCGATACGCTCCTCAAGGCGATGGAGGATCACCGCGACGACCTCGTCGTGATCGTCGCGGGCTACGATGGCTTGATGGAAAAGTTCATCCAATCGAACCCCGGCCTTGAGTCCCGCTTCAACCGCTACCTGCACTTTGACGACTACACGCTTGACGAGATGCTCGAGATTTTCAAAATGCAGTGCCGCAAGTCGCAGTACACCCTCTCTCCCGACGCCGAGCAGGATGTCAAGGACTTCATCTACGATGAGAACGCCGACGGTGTGACGTTCGGCAACGCGCGCGGCGTGCGCAACCTCTTCGAGCAGATCTTGACCGCGCAGGCCAACCGCCTCGCGAAGATGGAGAGCTTTACAAAGGATGATTTGATGACCCTCACGCGCGACGATGTCCTCCACGCCCGCGGCATGGAAGACAACACGACCGTCGCCGAGCTCGAAGCAAAAGCAGCAGAAAAAAAGGACGAATAAAAAAGGAAGGGCGCGCAGCGTCCTTCCTTTTTTATTTCGTTGTTACGCTTCCTTGGCGGCGGGCTCTTCCTTCGGCTTATCCTTGGGGACGACGCGCTTTTCAGGCGTCACGCGGCCCTCGTCCACCGCGACCATGTGCTCAAGCAGGCGGACGACCATGTTGGAGTAGCCCCATTCGTTGTCGTACCACGCGATCAGCTTGACAAAGTCGTTGTCGAGCATGATGCCGGCGGTCTCGTCGAAGATGCAGGGGCAGGAATTGCCAATCAGATCCGTGGAGACGACCTGGTCCGCGGTGTAGCCGATGATGCCCTTCATATAGGTCTCACTGGCGTGGCGGATGGCGTAGCAGATATCGGCGTAGGTGGTCTTGACCTTGAGGTGGGCGGTCAGGTCAACGACGGAGACGTCCGCCGTGGGGACGCGGAAGCTCATGCCGGTCATCTTGCCGTAGAGCTCGGGGATGACGCGGCCGACGGCCTTGGCGGCACCCGTGGAGGAGGGGATGATATTGTTGAGAATGGAGCGGCCCGTGCGCCAATCGCTGCCGCCGCGGGAGTCGACCGCCTTCTGCTTGGCGGTGGCGGCGTGGATGGTGGACATGAGCGCCTGCTCGATGCCGAACTCGTCGTTGACGACCTTGGCAAGAGGTGCTAAGCAGTTGGTGGTGCACGAGGCGTTGGAGACGACCTTCATGTCAGAATGGAGCAGCATGTGGTTCACGCCCATGACGAACGTTGGGGTGACCTCATCCTTGCCGGGCGCGGTCAGGATGACCTTCTTCGCGCCGCCCTTGAAGTGGCGGGAGGCCTTCTCGGTGGTGTTGTAGGCGCCGGTGGACTCGATGATGTACTCCGCGCCGCAGCTGGACCAGGGGATCATCGCCGCGTCGGACTCGCTGAAGACCTGAATGGTGTGACCGTTGACGATCAGGTTCTTGTCCTTGTGCTCCACCGTGCCGTTGAACTGACGGAACACGGAATCGTATTTGATCATATAGACCATGTAATCCAGATCCGCTTTGCGCAGGTTGATACCGCAGATGTCGAACTGCTCCGGATGCTCGATCATGATGCGCAGCACGACGCGGCCGATGCGGCCGAAGCCGTTGATGCCCACTTTGATAGCCATAATGATAATCCTCCACAGAAAATGTGATCGTATTGTTCGGAGCTCGCGCCCCGTCATTGCAGAATCATTATATCATGGCGTATTTTTTTGTCTTCCCCTTTTCGGGAAAAAGGTAGCTGAACTTTGTTGTACAAATGTGTGCAAAACAGACAAAAACAGCGAAAAACATTTGTCTAACTTCTCCAAATATTCCATACATTTGAAACATTCGAAGCATCCGTTCGTGCAAAAAATTGCACTTTATCGCACTAAAATGACAGCAAACTTGCAAAACGAAAACGGCCCTCTTTGAGGGCCGTTTTACTTCAGTCTAAATTCAGTGGAGGCGCATTTCGAGCCTCCGGCTCGAAACAGCCAACGTCCCCCACGCGCATTTCGTGCTCCGCACGAAACAGCTAACGCACCCCCGCCGCGCATTTTGCGCCTCCGGCGCAAAACAGCTCAGGTACCCCGACGCGCATTTTGCGCCCCGCGCAAAACAGCGCTAAAGACGCAAAATAGAAGCAGAAACCCTCATCACGCACCGAAAAGCGTCGCAGACTTTGCGCCGCGCACGGCGCAAATAATCTTAATCGTTTTTTCTGACGACATGTGCGTCAGAAAAAACTCTTCTCACGGAGCGCGTGTCGCAGCCGCCCTGCGGGCGGCAAGGCACGAAGCGCAGTGCATCCCCCTCAAAAAAAGAGGACGGCGAAAGCCGTCCTCTTTTTTTGAAGCCGTTAGGCAAGCGCTGCGGTGATAATCGCCATGGAGTAGACCTCCTGGGCGTTGCAGCCGCGGGAGAGGTCGTTGATCGGCGCGTTCAGACCGAGCAGGATCGGGCCGTAAGCATCAAAAGAGCCGAGGCGCTGGGCGATCTTGTAGCCGATGTTGCCGGCGTTGATGTCGGGGAAGATAAAGGTATTGGCGTGGCCGCCGACCGCGTCGGTGATGTGCTTGGTCTTGGCGACAGCCGGAGAGACCGCCGCGTCGAACTGGAACTCGCCGCCGATCGGGGTGTCGGGCATGAGGGCCTTGGCCTTCTCGCAGGCGTTGCGCATCTTGTCGACGTCCTCGCCCTTGCCGGAGCCGAGGGTGGAGTAGCTCAGGAAAGCGACCTTCGGGTCAACGCCGAAGATCTTGGCGCAGGAAACGGTCTCCTTGCAGATCTCGACGAGCTCGTCCTCGTTGGGCTTGATGTTGATGGCGCAGTCGGCCATGGCGAGCACTTCGTTCTCGCCGGAAGCGGCGGGACGGACCATGATGAAGCAGGAAGAGACGATCTTGTTGCCGGGCTTGGTCTTGATGAGCTGCAGCGCGGGACGGACCGTGTCGGCCGTGGAGTAGGTAGCGCCGCCGAGCAGGCAGTCGGCCTTGCCCATCTTGACGAGCATGGTGCCGAAGTAGTTGCTCTTCTTGAGCGCGGCGCGGCACTCGTCGGCGGTCATCTTGCCCTTGCGCAGCGCGACCATCTCGTCGACCATCTCGTCCATGCCGTCGAAATTCTCGGGGTCGATGATCTCGGCACCGCGGATGTTGAAGCCGATGTCCTCAGCGGCGGCGGCAATCTCATCGGGGTTGCCGACGAGCACGGGCTTTAAGAAATTACCGGACAGCAGACGGGCGCTCGCTTCGAGAATGCGGGGGTCGGTACCTTCGGTGAAAACGATCGTCTTGGGGCTCTTTTTCAGCGTGCTGATCAGTTGTGCAAACATGTTGATTCCTCCTGATATATGATGTGCCGGTCAAGCGGGCACAGATTTACGGATATAGTATACACCCACTTTTTCACCCTCTCAAGGAAAAATAACGCAAAATTCATGCAAAAGTTTACAAATTTTCCAAACTCTTACAACATATTAGCAGTATCATTTTCCCAAAAGGCTTGACGGAGCCTTGAAAACCAAGTATACTGGTCAATGGTTACAAATTGTAACTTTTATTTTTACTTGCATCCTTTAAGGAGTTTTGATATGTCAGAGCAAAAACGATCCACCCCGCAGCGCAGCGATGCACCCACGCAGCGCCGCCGTTCGAATGCCTCGCCGCGAAGACGGCCGAGCAGGCGCGGCGGCATGCCGCAATGGCTGAGCGGCTGGCTCGAGCACATGGCGCTGTTTTTTTCCACGCTCGGTGCGCGCATCCGCCGCATCGGCCCACGCGCCCGCACGGTCATGCGCGAGAGCAGGGCGCGCAACTTTCCTGAATCCAACCGCTTTTTGGTGCAGGTCTTTCTCGTCATCGGCGGGATGTTCCCGATGTGGCGATCGCTGCTGCATGAAAGGGTGATGGCACACCGCCGCCAGCGCAGCCACGCTGCCGGCGAGCACGAGGACCGCTGGCGCAGGCACGCGCGGCGCGTGAATCCGTTCTACTTTATCGGCGGCGCAGCTGTTGTGGCCGCGGTCGCGCTGTTTTTCTCGTTCTACACGCTGGGAACGACCGTAGAGTATAACGGCAGCGTGGTCGACACCGTCGCGAGCGCCGCGCAGGCACGCAAGGCGGCCTCCAAGCTCGAGAGCATCACGACCGAGACGCTCGGCAAGTCCTACGAGATCGCAAAGGATGCCATCCATTATTCGACGGCTTTCGTCCGCCGCAGCGATGTGACGGATTCGACAACCTTCGAGCAGGACCTCGCCGACGAGCTCGGCCAGGTGACCTACGGCTACTCGCTCTATGTCGACGATGAGCTCATCGGTTCGACGCAGTACGCCGGCGCGCTGGACGAGCTGCTCAAGCAGATCAAGCAGGTCTACGCCTCGGCGGATACGCTGAGCGTCGATTTTGTCGAAAATGTCCGCATCGCGGAGGGCTACGTCCCGACCGACAGCGTGATGAACCTCGGCGAGATCGCCGAGATCCTGAATTCGACGAAGTCGGGCGAGGTGACCTACACCGTCGTCAAGGGCGACACCTGGGGCCAGATCGCCAACAACAACGGCATGACCGCCGCCGAGCTCGAAGCGCTGAACCCCGGCTACGACATCAACCGCATCCACATCGGCGATGCGCTGACGCTCTCGAACGCCGTGCCGTATCTGACCGTCAAGGTCACCGAGCGGCAGAACTATGTCGAGGACGTCAACTATGACGTGAACTACGTGAGCGATTCGTCCATGTATCAGGGCGACGAGCGCGTGATCTCCAAAGGTTCGTTCGGCAAGGCTGATATCGTGGCCGATGTCACCTATGTCAACGGCGAGGAGCAGGAGCGCACGGTCATCTCGTCCGTCACGCTCTCCGACCCTGTGGCCGAGACGCGCGCCCGCGGCACGAAGGTCCGTCCGACCTGGTACCCCACCGGCAGCTTCCGCTGGCCGTGCTCGGGCCGCATCACGTCGTACTTCGGCTACCGCAGTACGGGTATCCGCGGCGCGACGAGCAACCACAAGGGCATCGACATCGCCTGTTCCTACGGCACGCCGATCTATGCCGCCGACGGCGGCCGCGTGACCTACGCGGGCTACAAGGGCGCGATGGGCTACGTCGTCATCATCGACCACAACAACGGCTATGTCACGTATTACGAGCACAACTCGTCACTGCTCGTCTCCGCGGGACAGACGGTCTACAAGGGCCAGCAGGTCGCCAAGGCGGGCCGCAGCGGCGTCGCCAGCGGCGTCCACTGCCACTTCGGCATTCAGAGAAACGGCAGCTACGTCAACCCGCTCAACTATCTAAGTTAAAATCAAAGGGATCCCATCCGATGGATGGGATCCCTTTGATTTTAGGGGATCGCACTTCGCTTCGTGCCTTGCCGCCGTAGGCGGCTGCGACACGCGCGAAGCGAGAAGAATAAATCGCCACGCGCATGTCGCGGCGATTTATGATTAAAATTTTTTCGCGCCGTGCGCGGCGCGAAACTCTGCGAGGCTTAACTATGATGTAAGTCTTTGCGTCAATTGTAGTGCGGAGGGTCTGTTTTCTGCCTGTGGGGCAGAAAATGCGGCGCGAAGTGCCGGAGCCTGTTTGCCGCCGTAGGCGGCAAATGCGGCGGGGTGCGCGGGCCTGTTCGCCGCGGTGCGGCGAATGCGGCATGATAAATCCTTGTGGAAAGCGCCGCGGGCTTTGGGCCGCGGCGCTTTTCTTATTTTTTGATGTCCAGGACGATCTTGCCGCAGGTGCGGCAAAGGTGGGCGATAGGGCGGTAGACGTCGGATGCTTTGCAGACGAAGAAATCGTTCCCGGTCGGGAGAGAGGTCATCTTGAACGGCTCTTCCGTCCACAGAAGCTCGTAGCCGCTGCCGCCGCGCAGGTAGCCGGACTCCATCTCTTTTGCACAGTAGGGGCAGTTCATGCGAAATCTCCTTTCTTTTTCCACAGGATGTTCTTCTTGTACGCAGTCTCTCACTTCCAATGCTTTCGCCTTAAATTTACCATTTTTACCGGAAAACGTCAAGATTTGCCTGCACAAAATACTTGACAGGCGAAAATTTTCGGCTATAATTTGAAATTGATTTTCATTTTCAAATTCAGGAGGCCACTATGGCGACCTATACGACCAAACAGCAAAAGGCGGTGCTCGACTGCCTTTCTGAGCGCGCGGACTCGCCGGTCAGCGCGGCGGCGATCGTCGATGCGCTGCGCGAGCAGGGCGAGCACATCGGCATCGCGACGGTGTACCGGCAGCTTGAAAAGCTCGAGCGGCAGGGCATCGTCCACAAGGTCACGACGGACGAGGGCGCGTACTATCAGTTCTGCACCCACGGCTGCGCATCGGACTGCTGCCTCTTTAAGTGCGAGCGCTGCGGGCGCATCGTGCACCTCGACTGCCACCAGCTCGCGCCGCTCTACGAGCATTTGGAGCATGAGCACGGCTTTTCCATCAATCCCCGCAAGACGATGTTCTACGGCCTGTGCCGCGAGTGTCAGGAGGGCGCATGAAACGCATTGCTTCCTTTTTTTTGGCGCTCGCGCTGGCATTTTCCCTCACCGCCTGCACCGTGCCTGTGGAAAAGGCGGACGACGGCAAAATCCAGATCGTCGCGACGCTTTTCCCCTATTATGACTTCGCCCGCGCCATCGTCGGCGACCGCGCGGACGTCACGCTTCTGCTCTCGCCGGGGCGCGAGGCGCACAGCTTCGAGCCCACGCCGCTCGACGCCGTCACGATCTCCGAATCCGATGTTTTCCTCTACAACGGCGGCGAGGGGGAATACTGGGTCGACAGTATGCTGGGCGCCGCGGGCGAAAATATCGCCGTCATCGCCCGCATGATGGACTACGTCGACGCGCTCGACGAGGAATATGTCGAGGGCATGCAGGGCGCGGACGGCCATGACCACGACCATGAGCATGGCAGCCACGATGATCACGATGACCATGATGACCATGACCACGATCATGAAGAAGATGAGCACGACAGCGACGAGGTCGAATACGACGAGCACATCTGGACGTCGCCGAAAAACGCCGTTGTCCTCTGCCGCGCCGTCTGCGACGCGATCTGCAAGGCCGATCCCGCAAACGAGGATTTCTACCGCGCGAACAGTGATGGCTACTGCGCGCAGATCGAAGCACTCGACGCGCGCTTTGCCGACCTCTGCGCGTCCGCGCCGCGTAAACTTCTCGTCTTCGCCGACCGCTTCCCGATGCTCTACTTCTGCCGCGAATTCGGCTTGGACTACCGCGCAGCGTTCCACGGCTGCTCGGGCGACACCGAGCCGTCGCTCGCGACGATCAAGTACCTCATCGACAAGGTGGAGGACGAGGGCATCCCCGTGGTCTACACCATCGACTTCGGCACGAAAAAGGTCGCCGCTGTGGTGAGTGAGTGCACCGGCGCAGCGGTCGACACCCTGTATTCGATGCAGACCGTCTCGCGCGCGGATTTTGACGCGGGCGAGACCTACCTCACGCTCATGGAGCGCAACTACGAAGCACTCAGAAAGGGGCTCAACGAATGAATGAATCGCCCATCGTCCTCGCGTGCGAGGACGTCACGCTCGGCTACGAGCACAAACCGCTCCTGGAGCACCTGACCCTCACCGTCCGCGCGGGGGACTACCTCTGCATCGTCGGCGAGAACGGCAGCGGCAAATCGACGCTGCTGCGCTCGCTCCTCGGCCTTCTCTCGCCTCTCGCGGGCAAGATCGACTGCCCTGCCCAGCGCGAGGGGCGGCTCGGGTATCTGCCCCAGCAGACGCCCACGCAGCGCGACTTTCCCGCAACGGTCACGGAGGTCGTGCTCTCGGGCTTTTCAAACCGCCGCGCGCGCTTTTTCTACACGGCAGAGGAACGCTCGACGGCGCTGATGAACCTCGGCAAGCTCGGCGTGCTGGAACTCAAGGACAAGTGTTACCGCGAGCTCTCGGGCGGGCAGCAGCAGCGCGTGCTGCTTGCGCGCGCCCTGTGCGCGGCAAATGACCTGCTCATCCTCGACGAGCCTGTCACGGGCCTTGACCCCGCGAGCATGCAGGACCTTTACAAAACGCTGCGCTATTTGAACGAGCGCGAGGGCATGGCCATCATCATGGTCACGCACGACATTGAAAACGCCCTGCGCGAGGCCAAGCACATCCTCTGCGTCGACCGCGCGGGCTGCTTTTACGGCACGGTAAGCGAGTTTTTGTCTTCGCCCGCCGGAAAACGGTTTGGAGGTGAGCGCGCATGAAGCTGCTTCTTTCGATGTTCGCCTACCCCTTCATCGTGCGCGCGTTCGTCGTCGGCATTCTGGTCTCGCTGTGCGCGTCGCTGCTCGGCGTGCCGCTCGTTTTGAAGCGCTACTCCATGATCGGCGACGGGCTGAGCCACGTGTCGTTCGGCGCGCTGTCGGTCGCGGTGGCGTGCGGCTTCGCGCCGCTGTGGTTCTCCATCCCCGTTGTGGTCATCGCGGCGTTCGTGCTGATGCACGTCGCGGAAAAGAGCCGCGTCAGCGCAGACGCGATGATCGCGGTGTTCTCCGCCTCGGCGCTCGCCATCGGCGTCATCGTCACCTCGCTCACGACCGGCATGACCACGGATGTCGACAGCTATATGTTCGGCAGCATCCTCGCGATGTCGCGCTCGGACGTCATCCTGAGCGTCACGCTCGCGCTCTGCGTGCTCGCGCTCTACATTCTCTTCTACCACAAGCTCTTTTCCGTCACGTTCGACGAGTCCTTTGCCCGCGCGACGGGCGTGCGCGTCGGCACGTACAAGACGATCCTGTCCGTTCTAACGGCGCTCACCGTCGTGCTCGGTATGCGCATGATGGGCGCGATGCTGCTCTCGAGCCTCATCATCTTCCCGGCGCTGTCCGCGATGCGGGTGTTCAAGAGCTTCCGCTCGGTCGTGTGCTTTGCCGCGGGGCTCTCGGTCATGTGCTTCTGCCTCGGCCTCACGGGGTCGTATCTCCTCTCCACCCCCGTCGGCGCGACGGTCGTTGTCTGCGACCTTGCGGCGTTCCTCCTCTGCTGCCTGATCGGCCGCGGACGGGGATGACCCACTTCTTAAATTTTCTGAAAGGCTGCGCCTGCAAACTTGCAAAGCACAGCCTTTCATGTTATGTTGATGGTAGCAGCCTGTTCCATACTTCATTGAAAAAATCTGCAAAATTGTGACACTTTTTTGCATTTTCTGCGTCTAATAGAGTAGAAGTACTTTTGAGGAGGTTTCCCCATGAAGAAAAAGCGGCTTCTCCCCCTCGGTATTCTGGCTGTTCTCGTCCTCGCAGCTTTGATCTACACGCGGCCGATGACGCTGCAAGAGATCGGCAAGGTGGATATCGCGCAATGCGAATCCGTTTCCGGCTATCACCGCCGTGCCCCCGATTCGGAGTTCACCTCGTTTGAGCTTTCCGCAGAGGATGAACGCTGCTCGCAGCTCATCGACCTTTTTGCACAGCAGAAGTACCGCCGCTCGCTCATCAATTTGCTGTCGCCGGACGGCGGCAGCACCCACCGGCCGAAGGACGGCGATTTCATCTGGGATCTGAGCTTCAACTTTGGCCCGACCGATTTTCCCGACGGCAGCACCGGCAGCAGTACGTTTCTTCAGTGCAGGAGCTTTTTCGGCGTTCTGCGCATTTTCAATGCCGTCGAGGATGAAACGCTTCGCTGCACCGTAAGCGGGCAGGAGGCGTTTTTGCAGCAGGTCTATGACATCATTTCCGCTGAACCGTAACCCATTCCACACTTTATCACAACAGGAGGAATCACTATGAAAAAATGCGTATCCATTCTCGTCGGCGTTTTGGCCGTCATCGCCGCGGCAGCCGCCGTCCTCGTTGCGCTCGACCGCTTCCGCAAGCAGACCGACGAAGACCCGAACGACTTTGAAGACTGAAAAAGGAGAGGCAAAAGCCTCTCCTTTTTCGTTTCTTTTTAAATAGCCTTCGCCTTGGCGAGCATCAGCTTTGCGCCCGCTTTGGAGCAGAGCTTGATCTCGCCCGCGTAGCCGTCGAGGCGCGCGGCCTCATCGGCCTTGAGCGCGATGCTCTCGTCGCCGACGATGACGTGAACCTCGCCCGCGCCGCAGTAGATGAGCATCATGCCCTCGCTGCCGTGAACGGTCTTGCTCTCGCCGGCGGCGAGCGTTTCGCCGCGCATCCTGCCCTCGCACTTGCCCTTGCGGAGCATGAGGTTGAAGTCGCGGCAGCGGCCCCAGGAGTGCGTGTCGTCGCCGCCGTCGAAGCGGTGGACCTCGTAGGGATTCAGCGTCAGCTTTTCGCCGCCGTTGTGATTGAGCTCGATCGTGCCCTCAAGCGTCGAAATGAGGCGCTCATAGTCGGGCAGGGCCGTAAAGTCGGACTCTGCGTCCTCAACGGTCGCAGAGCTGAGTCTCCACAAAAAGTCGCGATCGGCGTACACCGCGCCCGCAGGCGCGATGCCGAGCTGGGTCGTCAGGCCGCCGGACCACTTGGTCGTAATGTAGTCACTCGGCGTTAAATGCTGGATGGTCATGGAAATACAACTCCTTTGCAAACTGCAAATGGCTTCGGTGTGCGCGCACCGAAGCCATTTTTTGATGAATCTTTTCGTTTAGCCCTCGATGAGCTTGACGATCTCAGCGTAGCACTCGTCGGCAAGGGGCAGAGCGTGCGCGAGCAGGGCCTCGCCCTTGGCGCGGTACTCAGCGGCGAACTCCTGATCCTTCAGGGAGCCGACGTTGATGAGCACGTTGAGCCATGCGCCCTGGATACCGGCCTTGAGGGACAGGAACGCAACGCCCAGGTCGCTCGCGGAGGTGTCGTTGAAGCGGCCCAGCAGGGACTGTGCAAGCGTCAGGGTCTCGTCGATGAGCTCCATCATCTCCATCGGGGTCTTGGTGCAGCCCTTCAGGCCCTCCTGGATGGCGGCGGAGCGGGCAGCCTTCTCCTCGTCGGTCGCCTTGGGCATACCGAACGCGGCGGAGACGACGTTGAACGCCTCGGTGTCGCGGTCCATAACGTCGAGCAGGCGGGTCTTGAGCTCGTTGCCCTTCTTCTCGACCTCGGCAGCATGCTCGGCATACTCGGCATACTTCTTGCGGCCCTGAGTGAGGCCGCCGACCATCGCGGTCAGCGCGGCGCCGATGGAGCCATAGAGTGCGGCGCAGGAGCCGCCGCCCGGCGCGGGAGCATCGGAAGCAACGGTATCGGCAAAGCCGGTAACGGTCATTTCAGCAAGTTTCATGGTGATAATATCCTTTCATCATTTCGTGGCGCTTATTTGCCCCGCACGCA
>OGIG01000873.1_pt1 | contig 21945 bp, 25 predicted proteins | sample 1571601 | NCBI WGS metagenome assembly OGIG01 (sample SAMEA2581953, study PRJEB24529) | metagenome | biome: Human gut stool | place: China | collected 2011 | reverse complement strand
AAGTACAATATCATTAGTTATTTGTTTTTGCTTTGTACAGCCTGCCATAGCAAAAATGCTGCTTACAACAAGTACAACACAAAGAAGCACAGAAATTGCCTTTTTCATAGCTTTCCTCCAATAAAAGAAAAATGTTCCAAATAAGTACTTAAATATAATAACAAATAAATTTAAATATTGCAATAGCAATATTGATTTAAAAAATAAAAAACATTTTTTTAAAGACTTTAAAGCTGAACTAAAAAAAGTTATTTGGCCTACACCAAAGCAAGTTGTTAATAATACAATAGCAGTTGTAGTTATTGTGTTAATTACAGCCGCAATTGTTTTTGTATTAGATGTAGTGTTTGATTTAATTAATGAAAAAGGTATTAACAAGTTAAAATCAAATGTTAAACAAAAAGTAGTTATTGAAAACAATATAGAAACAAACACAGATCAAAATAATGTAGAAACAAATAGTGCAGAAGGTGAAGCAGAAAGCCAAGAAAATTCTGTAACGGAAATAGGAGGCTAAGATAAATGTCTCAGATAAAAGAAAATTTAGAACCAAGATGGTATGTTGTACATACATACTCAGGATATGAAAATAAGGTTAAAACAGATTTAGAAAAAACTGTTAAAAATAGAGAGCTTGAAGATTATTTCTTTGATATAGTTGTTCCAATGGAAGAACAAATAGAAATTAAAGATGGTAAAAGAAAAGCAAACTTAAAAAAAGTTTTTCCTGGTTATGTTTTAGTTAAAATGATTGTAACTGAGGAATCTTGGTATATAGTAAGAAATACTCGAGGAGTTACAGGATTTGTTGGTTCAGGTACTGATCCAATACCTCTTACAAATGAAGAAATAAGAAGTATGGGATTTGAAACTGCAATAGTAGAAATAGACTATGATGTTAATGATTCAGTTAAAATACTAAATGGAGCATTAGCAGGATTTATAGGAACAGTTCAAGAGATAAACAAAGAAAAAGGAAAAGTAAAAGTTCTTGTTTCAATGTTTGGAAGGGAAACACCTGTAGAGCTAGAGTTTGCCCAAGTTGAGAAAGTCTAAAAATATTAAATGTATAAAAAATGAAAGGAAGTTTTTAAAATGGCTCAAAAAGAAGTTACTAATATAGTAAAATTACAAATTGAAGCTGGAAAAGCAACACCAGCACCACCAGTAGGACCAGCATTAGGTTCAACAGGTATTAATATCATGCAATTCACAAAAGAATTCAATGAAAAAACAGCAAATCAACCAGGTATGATAATTCCAGTTGTTATAACAGTATATTCAGACAAATCATTTACTTTTATAACAAAAGTACCACCAGTTGCTGTATTAATTAAAAAAGCAATTAAAATTGAAAAAGGTTCTGGAAAACCAAACAAAGATAAAGTTGCAACAATTACAACAGAACAAGTTAAAGCTATAGCAGAACAAAAAATGGAAGACTTAAATGCCGCATCAGTAGAAGCTGCAATGAGTATGGTAGCTGGAACAGCTCGTTCAATGGGTGTTGTAGTAAAAGATTAAGATATATATTTATAAAGTATATATAAGTAATTTGGGAGGAGAAATCCGTTAATACCAAAAGGAGGATATTATGAAAAAAGGAAAATTATATCAAGATAGCGTAAAGCTAATTGATAAAAGCAAAAATTATGATGCTAAAGAGGCTATTGAAGTATTAACAAATATGCCTAAAAGAAAATTTGATGAAACATTAGAATTACACGTAAAATTAGGTGTAGATTCTAAACAAGCTGACCAACAAGTTAGAGGAACAGTAGTTCTTCCAAATGGTACAGGTAAAACTCAAAGAGTTTTAGTATTTGCAAAAGGTGACAAAGCTAAAGAAGCTGAAGCAGCTGGAGCAGATTTCGTAGGAGCTGAAGAATTAGTTCCAAAAATCGAAAAAGAAAACTGGTTCGATTATGATGTAATCGTAGCTACACCAGACATGATGGGTGTTATAGGAAGATTAGGTAAAATATTAGGACCTAAAGGATTAATGCCAAACCCAAAATCTGGAACAGTTACAATGGATGTAACAAAAGCTATAAACGAAATTAAATCTGGTAAAGTTGAATATAGATTAGATAAATCTAACATAATTCACTTAGGATTTGGTAAAGTATCTTTTGGAGCAGACAAACTATTCGAAAACTATGAAACAGTTATGGATGCTATAGTAAAAGCAAAACCAGCAGCAGCTAAAGGACAATACATTAAGAGTGTTGCAATTACTACAACAATGGGACCAAGCATTTACGTTGGTTAATTAAAATAAATATTGCCAAAGACAGTAGGCATAAAAGTAAGCCCTACCGAGGTAAATTCTAGAGATTATTTAACTCTTGTTTTGCCTCGAGATTGGCATTTCAAGAGTTTTTAATTTTAATATTATATAAACTTTGGGAGGTGAAAACAAAAATGGCAAGTGAAAAAATTCTTAATCAAAAGAAACAAGAAGTTGAAGAATTAGCTGAAAAAATTAAAAAAGCTAAAATAGTTCTATTAACAGATTATAAAGGAATTAATGTAGCTGATGTAACAGCTGTAAGAGCAAAAATAAGAGGTGCTCAAGCTGAATACAAAGTTATTAAAAACAATATAACAAAAAGAGCTATGGAAGCTTGTGGAGTAAGCGAATTAGATAACGTATTAGAAGGAACAACAGCAGTTGTTTTAGGATATGAAGATTATCTAGAACCACTAAAAGCAATATATGAATTTGCAAAAAATAATGATTTCTACAAAATTAAAGGTGGAATCATTGAAGGAAAAGTAGTTCCAGTTGAAGAATTAATAGCATTAGCAAAATTACCATCAAGAGAAACATTACTTGCAGGGCTTGCTGCTGCATTACTTGGAAGTATTTCAAAACTTGCAGTTGCACTTAATGAAGTTGCAAAGCAAAAAGAAGCAGCAAATGCTTAAGATTATTTAGGGTTGTGACCGACACAGAAAAATAAAAAATTATATTAAAGGAGAGATTTTAAAATGGCAGACATTGCAAAATTATTAGAAGAAATTGATAGCTTAACAGTTATCGAATTATCAGAATTAGTAAAAGGAATTGAAGAAAAATATGGAGTATCAGCACAAGCAGTAGCAGCACCTGTAGCAGGAGCTGGAGCAGCAGCAGCTGAAGAAAAAACATCATTTAACGTTGTATTAAAAGAAGCAGGAGATCAAAAAATAAAAGTTATAAAAGTAGTTAGAGACGCAACAGGTTTAGGATTAAAAGAAGCTAAAGACTTAGTTGATGGAGCTCCAAAAACAGTTAAAGAAAATGTAAGCAAAGAAGAAGCTGAAGACTTAAAAGCAAAATTCGAAGAAGCAGGAGCTACAATCGAATTAGCTTAGTTAATTAAATAACAATAATAAAAAACTTAGAGCAAATAAACTCTAAGTTTTTTTATTTTATATTTGTAAATATTTACAAATTGCAAATTATCTTATATAATAAAAACCATGCAAAAATAATTATTTCTGCATGATTTATTAATACCTAGAAGAAGGGTGAATTTTTATGATTAATTTTACAAAAATGCAAGGGCTGGGGAATGATTATGTGTATATTTACTGCATTGATTGCAACGTAAATACTAACACTATGTCATCCTTGGCTCGTTTTGTTAGTAATAGGCACTTTGGTGTTGGAAGTGATGGAGTTATTTTAATTGGAGATAGTGATATTGCTGATTTTAAAATGAGAATTTTTAACAGTGATGGTTCTGAGGCCGAAATGTGTGGGAATGGAATAAGGTGTGTAGGTAAATTTGTTCATGATAAAGGATTAACAGGTAAAAAGGATATTTCTATTGAAACTTTAGCTGGAATAAAGTATATTAGGCTAAATATCGAAAATGAACAAGTAAAAAGTGTTACAGTAGATATGGGCGAGCCAATTTTAGAATGTGAAAATATTCCAGTAGATTCAAAATCCAGAGAAATAAATGTTCAAGTAGAAGATAGAGTATTTTGTATTAGCTGTGTTTCTATGGGAAATCCTCATGGAGTTATTGTGGTTGATGACTTAGAAAGTTTTAATATTCAAAAATATGGTCCTATTTTAGAAAGTGATAAGCATTTTCCAAATAAAGCCAACATTGAGTTTGTAAGTGTTTTGGATAGGAAAAATATTAAAATGCGAGTTTGGGAGCGAGGTTCTAGTGAAACTTTGGCCTGTGGTACAGGTGCTTGTGCTACAATGGTGGACTGCAATTTAAAAGGATTAGTTGAAGATAAAGTAAATATCCACTTACTTGGAGGAGACCTTGAAATTGAGTGGAATAAAGAAAATAATCATGTATATATGACAGGGCCGGCAGAAACGGTGTTTGAGGGGGAATTAGATTATGATAACAATTAATGAAAATTTTTTAAAATTACAAGATAGCTATTTATTTGTTACAATAGCTCAAAAGGTTAAAGAATATCAGGCAAAGCATCCTGAAAAAGAAATTATAAAACTTGGAATTGGAGATGTAACAAGACCAATTCCCAAAAAGGTTGCGGAAGCCATGAAAAACGCAGTAGATGAAATGCTTGATACAAAGACTTTTAAAGGGTATGGACCAGAAGTTGGATACGATTTTTTGAAAGAAAAAATTATTGCAAATGATTACAAAAAAAGAGATATAGATTTTGAAAATTACGAAATATTTATTTCAGACGGAATTGGTACAGATATAGGAAATATTGTAGATATTTTTGATGTTCAAAACATAGTTTCAATTACAGATCCAGTGTATCCTGCGTATTTAGATACAAATGTTATGTCTGGTAGAAGTGGCATATTTGAAAACGGAAAATATGAAGGAATAAATTATGTTCCAGTAACTTCTAAAAACGAATTTATACCTAAACTACCTAAAGAACAAGTAGATATGATATATTTATGCTTCCCAAACAATCAAACAGGAACAGTAATCTCAAAAGATGAGTTAAAAAAATGGGTTGATTATGCGAAGAAAAACAAATCAATTATTCTATATGATGCTGCTTATGAGGCATATATTCAAGATGAAAATATTCCTCATAGTATATATGAAATAGAAGGTGCAAAAGAGGTTGCAATAGAATTTAAGAGCTACTCAAAATCAGCTGGATTTACTGGAATAAGATGTGGATACACAGTTGTTCCAAAAGAACTTATGGGATATACAAAAACAGGTGAAAAGGTAGCAATAAACAAGCTATGGAATAGAAGACAAAGTACAAAATCAAATGGAGTATCTTACATAACACAAAGAGGTGCAGAAGCAGTTTACACAAAAGAGGCACAGGAAGAAATTACAGAAAACGTAGCATATTATATGGAAAATTGCAAAACAATAAAACAAGGATTAGATGATATTGGATTTGAAACTTATGGAGGAGAAAATGCCCCTTATGTATGGCTAAAAGTTCCAGAGGGATTAAATTCTTGGGAATTCTTTGATGAACTTCTTGAAAAGATTGGAGTAGTGGGAACACCAGGAGTTGGCTTTGGCCCAAGTGGAGAAGGATATTTCAGGCTAACAGGTTTTGGAACAAAAGAAAATACTCAAAAAGCAGTTCAAAGAATTAAAAAATATTATGAAAACATTTAGATTTTCCTTTATATCCATTAGATTTTGTGATATAATTAACAGTGGCGTATAGATATTTAATCAAAAATTTGAAAGAGGAGGGGTTACAATGCTTAAAATTTATAATACAAATTTAGGAACTAATAAGTTAGAAGAAGTTGAAGAAATTAAAAAAGGAGTTTGGATAAACTTAGTGAACCCGTCCGAGTCGGAAATAAAGAGAGTATGTACAGAGGTTAATATTGAAGAAGACTTTATTAGATACCCTTTGGACTATGAGGAGCAAGCCAGAATAGATACAGAGGATGATAGAATATTATTTGTTATAGATGTACCAATTATTGAAGATATACAAGATGATACAACATATACTACAATGCCACTTGGTGTAGTAATTGTAAGAGATGACTTTTTTATAACAGTTTCTCTAAAGAAAAATAAAATAATTGATGCTTTTGAAAAGGGAAAAATAAAAAGTTTTTATACATATAAGAAAACAAGATTTTTATTGCAGATATTATACTTAAACTCTGCATGTTACTTAGATAATCTAAAAAAAATTAATAAAGAACAAGAAGCAACTGTATTTTTACTACAACAAAGTATGAAAAATAGAGATTTAATACAATTATTAAACTTACAAAACAGCTTGATATATATTACAACTTCATTAAAATCAAATGAAATTGTAATGGAGAAAACTTTAAGAGGAAAAGTTTTAAAAATGTATGAAGAGGATGAAGATATACTTGAAGATGCCATTATAGAAAACAGGCAGGCTATAGAAATGAGTAAAACATATAGTGATATTTTAACAAGTACAATGGATGCGTATTCATCAATAATTTCAAATAACTTAAATGGTGTTATGAAATTTCTTACATCACTTACAATACTAATATCAGTACCAACATTGATAGCAAGTATATGGGGAATGAATGTTGAATTGCCATTTGAAAAAACACCTTATGGATTTGTAATATTATTGTTAATTTCACTGCTTGTTGCAGTAGGAGCTTATGTATGGCTTAAAAGAAAAGACATGATTTAAGGAGAGAAAAAATGATTAATGCAATAGGTGTAACCGTTAGATTTGGAAAAAGAGTTTTGTTTGAAGATGTAAATATTAAATTCACGGAAGGCAACTGCTACGGTCTGATTGGTGCCAATGGTGCCGGTAAATCTACTTTCTTAAAGATTTTATCCGGACAATTAGACTCCACCAGCGGCGATGTGGTTATTACACCGGGACAACGTCTTTCCTTCCTGCAGCAGGACCACTTCAAATATGATGAGTACTCCGTTTTAGATACCGTTATCATGGGAAACAAACGTCTCTATGATATCATGAAGGAGAAGGATGCTATCTATGCAAAAGAGGATTTTTCCGATGAAGATGGTATCCGTGCCAGTGAACTGGAAGGCGAATTTGCTGAAATGGACGGCTGGAATGCAGAATCCGATGCTGCCATGTTATTAAATGGTCTTGGCATCCCGACAGAAGACCACTACACCACTATGCGTGACCTTCCGGGTGCTACCAAGGTTAAGGTGCTCTTAGCCCAGGCATTATTCGGTAATCCGGACATTCTGCTCTTAGACGAGCCGACCAACCACTTAGACTTAGATGCCATTGCATGGCTGGAAGAATTCTTAATTAACTTTAACAACACTGTAATCGTCGTATCCCACGACCGTTACTTCTTAAATAAGGTATGTACTCATATTGCCGATATCGATTATGGCAAGATTCAGTTATATGCCGGTAACTACGATTTCTGGTATGAGTCCAGCCAGCTTCTTGTTAAGCAGATGAAAGAAGCCAATAAAAAGAAGGAAGAAAAGATTAAAGAGTTACAGGAGTTCATTTCCCGTTTCTCTGCGAATGCTTCCAAATCCAAACAGGCAACTTCCAGAAAACGTGCCCTTGAAAAAATCGAGCTGGATGAAATCAAACCTTCCAGCCGTAAATATCCTTACATTGATTTCCGCCCACAGCGTGAAATCGGTAATGAGGTTCTTACCGTAGAGGGGCTAAGCAAAACTATCGATGGCGTAAAAGTATTAGACAATGTATCCTTTATCTTAGGACATGATGATAAAGTAGCTTTTGTCGGAAGCAACGAGCTTGCCAAGACTACCCTCTTTAAGATTCTTGCCGGTGAAATGGAGCCGGATGAAGGAACTTACAAATGGGGTGTTACGACTTCCCAGTCCTATTTTCCGAAGGACAATACCGAAATCTTTAATACTGACCTTGTTATCACAGACTGGCTGACCCAGTATTCCGAGATCAAAGATGCTACTTATGTACGTGGTTTCTTAGGAAGAATGCTTTTCGCCGGTGAAGACGGCATGAAGAAAATGAGAGTCCTTTCCGGAGGAGAAAAAGTGCGTGTACTGCTCTCCCGTATGATGATTCAGGCTTCCAATGTCTTAATCTTAGATGAGCCTACCGACCACTTAGACATGGAGTCCATTACCGCATTAAACAACGGTCTGATTAAATTCCCGGGTGTTGTACTCTTCGCTTCCCGCGACCACCAGTTCACACAGACCACTGCCAACCGCATTATGGAACTTCTTCCAAATGGCGGACTCATTGATAAGATTACCACTTACGATGAATACTTAGAAAGTGATGAAATGGCAAGAAAACGTCAGGTTTACTCCATGAGTGAAGAAGACGAGAATGATAACTAAAAATAGCTTTTAAGATAGAAAGCAGGTGTTCCAATCGGAACACCTGCTTTTTTGCTTTACCGTGTTATTTGCATATATTATTTATACCTGACATTTACACCATCATTATGCGAATCATAATTATTAACCGGTCACTTAGGTTGTCGTATTATAAATCTCTCCGGTATTATAATTGTAGGTATATGTACCTGTATTACCATATGTATTGCCCCTGGATGCTTCCCGTTCTGCATAATAATCTGCTAAAGATGCTTTTGCAGATACCTGATATCCATAGGAACCATTTCCATTGAACAAAGATTTTACCAAAGACATATCTGCCTTCTTAAAGGTATCCTCATCAATACTGAGTTTGTTATCTGCACCAACGGTAATTCCAACCTTAGAAAGTAACTTTTCATTGGAATCTGTAGTCCGAACCATGGAAGAAACTGCATTGAGAATTCCATTGGTATTGGAATCTTCTGATTTCTTCAGCAGGTTATTGTAGCTGTCTACGAAAGCACTTACTTTCTTATAAATTGCGTCTTTATCATAATCTGTTGTGGTATTACCCTTTGCATCGGTTGTTGTTACTTTGTTAAATACAGACTTCTTGGTCTTATCCAGTAAAGCATCGGATGCACCCTTCAACTCTTCCGCAGCATCTTCAATTTTTGCTAATGTCTTAGTATCATCCTTTGCAGTAGACGTTGAAGTCTTCTTGTTTGTCTCTACAATCTTGCTGGCAGAATCATTTCCACCATAATATGCCTTCATCAGTTTAAAATAGGAACCGGTACGAATTGCAGAATAATCAGCAATATTAATTCCTAACAAACCGCTGTTTGAAGTTCTGCTTCCATTTGATAATCCGGAAAACAATGTGTTAATTGAATTCGAATCATAATTTGAAATGCCTATCATATAATCACTCCTTTGATATCTGATGTGTAACATCCTTGTCCCACGTCTGCCTATTGTTAAGTCTATTATAGCATTTTAGGCACAGGATTGCAATATTGTGTAAAATCCACAACTTTTTATGTGATTTTTTTCATCTATTGTAACTTTTCACAAAGTTTTTATGGTTTGTTCATAGTTTTGTCATATTTATAGCATACTATAGAACCATCAAAAGAAACTCATGTTTTTAGATATATTTTTTCATAATAGCCTCGGCATCCGAAAGATGTCGGGGCACTCCTCATTTTAGGAATAATTTTTTATGTTGGCTGGATACCATGTTGGCAATTCGAAGAATAACAGGATTTCATGGGGTTCTACGTTGATTCGACATGAAATACCTGCAGTTCTTAGCACATATTTTTCTTGATTACAAAATGTCTTTCCGTTGCTTTGACTGACTATCCGCACTGTCCGCCAAAGACGGATGTTACACAAGATTTATAAGGGGCACTTAGAATTTCGAAACATATTGTGTTTTGCCCGGCAACCGGTGCAAATTCACATCCATGTTCAGATTGCACCTCGCCGGCACATCCTGTGCCGGCGTTGCCGGTTGCAATACGAAATTCTAAGTGCCCCTAATAAATTGTGTCATACATCCGTCCTTTTGACGAACCGTGCGGATAGTTTGTCAAACATTGGAAAGACACTTTATATTGTAAAAAGAAAAATATGTAATTTAGAACTGCGGTATTTTATGCCTGACATAGAAACCTGTTAAATCCTGCAATGCTTTGTTATTCAACATTATTGGTATCAAGTCAACATTAAAATCCATCCTACAAATTCTCAATCTGCCAGTCTATCGGTGCTACTCCATGCTCTTCTAAAAATGCATTCGCCTGTGAGAAATGTTTGCATCCGAAGAAACCACGGTATGCCGAAAGCGGGCTTGGATGAGGTGCTTTTAATATCAGATGCTTCGGATTGGTAAGCATTGAAATTTTGCTCTGTGCCGGTCTGCCCCACAGCATATAGACAACTGGTCGATCCTGGGCATTGACCGCCTGGATAATGGCATCCGTAAAATGCTCCCATCCTTTGCCCTGATGGGAGTTCGCCTGATGTGCACGGACAGTCAGAACCGTGTTCAATAATAATACACCCTGCTTTGCCCATTTTTCCAGATAACCATTGTCAGGGATATAGCAACCAAGGTCATCCTGTAGTTCTTTATAGATGTTCTGTAAAGATGGTGGAATCTCTTTCTGATCCGGCAGTACGGAAAAACTAAGGCCATGTGCCTGATGTTCATTATGGTATGGATCCTGTCCCAAAATCAGCACCTTTACTTCTGAAAGCGGTGTCAGGTGCAAGGCATTAAAGATATCATCTGCCGGTGGATATACCACATGGGTGCTGTATTCTTTTTTTACAAAATCATATAAATCTCTGTAATATGGCTTTTTAAACTCGGCAGATACACTGTCCAGCCAGTCATTGGTAATCATTGCCATAGTTTTATCTCCTTACTGATACCCCGCGACCTGCAAGATAATTCTTAAGGTCCATAATTTCAAGTTCTTTATAATGGAATAATGATGCTGCCAGTGCTGCATCTGCTTTACCCTCTGTCAAAGCTTCATAGAAATGCTCTTTCGTTCCGGCTCCACCGGAAGCAATGACCGGGATAGATACATTTTCTGCAATCTGTCTGGTCAGTTCCAAATCGTAACCGACTTTCGTGCCATCACAGTCCATACTGGTCAAAAGAATTTCTCCGGCTCCAAGCTTCTCGACTTTCATTGCCCATTCTACCGCATCAATACCTACATCAATTCTTCCGCCATTTTTATAAATGTTCCAGCCGCTGCCATCTTCTCTTCTTCTCGCATCAATGGCAACAACCACACACTGACTTCCGAATTTGTCTGCCGCATCACTGATTAACTGTGGTGTATTAATTGCAGAAGAATTAATGGAAATCTTGTCTGCACCTTCCCTAAGCAGCACTTTAAAATCTTCTACACAGCGGATTCCTCCGCCTACGGTAAATGGAATAAATACATTTTCCGCTACACGTCTTACCATATCTACTACTGTATTACGGTTATCCGAAGATGCTGTAATATCTAGAAATACCACTTCATCTGCTCCGGCTTTATCATAGGCTGCCGCAATTTCCACCGGGTCACCGGCATCTCTTAAATTCACAAAGTTCACACCTTTTACAACTCTTCCATCATTGACATCCAGGCATGGAATAATTCTCTTGGTAAACATTATTTCACACCTCCCTGTAATGACGCAAAGTTCTTAAGTATCTTCAGTCCAACGGAGCTGCTCTTCTCCGGGTGGAACTGGCAGGCAAAGATGTTGTCCTGCTCCACAGATGCATGAATAGTGACTCCATATTCTGTAGTTGCTTTTACAATTTCTTCATACTTTGCCTGTAAATAATAGGAATGCACGAAATATACATAGGCATCCATCGGCACATTCTGAAATAGTCTTCCATTATTCTGTAAATGCAGGGAATTCCAACCGATATGCGGAATTTTTAGTCCATAGGTATCCGGGATCCGCACAATTTTTCCCTCTAAAAGCCCAAGTCCCTCTACTCCTTCTGACTCTTCGCTTCCTTCAAACATTAACTGAAGTCCGAGGCAGATTCCAAGGAATGGCACTTTTCTTTCACAGACTTCATGGATAACCTTGTCCAGTTCATAGCGTTTCAGATTATCCATTGCCACACCAAAAGAACCAACGCCCGGTAAAATCACCTTATCTGCCTGTTCAATGGTATAAAAATCTCTTGTAATTACGCTTTCCTCACCCAGATATGCTAATGCTTTTTCCACACTCTTTAAGTTTCCTGCATCATAGTCAATAATTGCTATCATAATGTTCTCCTATTCCAGTCCTGCTGCTGCAAGTATCTCCTGAATTGCCTTTGTATAATCTGTTCTCTTTGTCATGGCATGCAATTCTGCTGCCTTTTCCTCTGATACACCAAAATGGTCTGATAACTGCTGCAAAATCTGATTCTTCAGTCCTGCCATTTCATCTGTTATCTCATATTCCTGAGCCAGGTCTGCACCATCTACGCATCTGCCATATCCACGAATCAACGCATCCAAAGCCATTTCATTTTCATTGATTCCGCTTAAGCTCTCATAAGACTGATATTCGCTCTGTATGGAAGCCAGCACCTGTGCCTTCTTATAGAAATTCTCGTCTTTTCCCTTTACATAAGAACCGGCTACGGTCTGGAATGCTGTTACATAGGAGCCGCTTGCAAAATCATCCTTTGCCTGCTGCATATCCTGTCCATACTGTAAATTGGAACTTCCCAGCAAAATCAAGATTAGAAAGGAAAGTGCCATAATAAAAATCAGAATAACCGGCTTCTTCGGAAGAGGCGGCGTACGGTCTATTTCTTTTGGAGGCTTCTCTTTCTTTACCTTTGGCGCCTTCTCCTTCTTCGCCTTTTCCTTCTTTTCTTTTTTCTCTTTCTTTTTCTTCTCTTTCTTTCCCTTCTTACCGGCTCCCTCGTCTGCATCCATCTCTTTTAAGATTTCTCTGTTCTCAGATGAAATGCTGCCAAGGCTGTCATCTTCTGCAATCTTTGTATCATCCTCTTCTTCATCCGGTCCAAATAAAACGGACATAATTTTACTGAAGAATCCCTGTTTTTTTCTCTTTTCCTTTGCTTCCTTTAAATCTTTTAATTCTTCGATACTTCCAAGGCGTTCAAATTCATCCTGGACCTCACTGTCCTCATCTTCTGAATGCTCTAATTCTTCTCCATTTTCATCTGCTTTCAGCAAATCGCCGATATCGGATAAGTCAGCATCTCCGGATAACATATCCATAAGATTAATGGCATCATCATCTTCTGAAAGAAGTGGTTCCTCTTCCTCAGATTCTGTCTTTGATGCTTCTGGTATCTCTGCCGCAGAATCTTCATCCAGAGTATCAAAAAAGCCTAAAGGCTCTTCTTCCTCGGAAGCATCATCTTCTGGTGTTTTCGACGTATCCATATGTTCTTCCTCTCCGGAATCTCCAACCTTCTTCCGGACCGCATCCATGATATCATTCACATCTTCCATCATATCTGATGCTGCAGACTCATCTGTTGCCATATCTGTGGTTCCTGATGAGATTGACTCCGAAGCTTCCTCGACATCGGATGTCTTGTCTTCATTGACATCAATATCTGCCTGATTTGATGCCTCTTCGTCTAATTCCATTTCGAATTCCTGCAGGAAATCATCTGCTGCTCCTGTTGCCAGCTCCTGTTCAAATTCACGCTGGAATCCTGTGCCGGAGTAGTCCTCGTGCTTCTTTTCCACCGGCTTTTTCTCCCGTTCTCTTGGCTTTGCAGCTTCTTCATTCATTGATTGAATCAGATTCTCGATATCCTTCTTATTATTTCTTCTGTTAGCATCTGAAACTGAATTCAGCAAATCGTCCAGATAATCTTCACTCTTACTCAAATTTATACCTCCATGTATCCAAGTTGCCTGTATATCTGCTTACAGGGTCTGTCACAACATCTCCCAGCAGATGCCGGACAGCGTAAAGGAAAGGGATGTGATGTAACATCACACCCCTTTGTCTGCGTTCTTTCCTTACTTTCCAGTCTGGTCAATCAGTCTGTCGATAGCCTGTACCAGACTTCCAATCTCCGGTTTAGTCAATTGGGCGTCTGCTCCGAGTGATTCACCTTTTCTTCTCATTTCATCATTTACCAGGGAAGAGAAAATGATTACCGGAATATCATGCATGTTATCGTTCTCTTTTACCAGTTTTGTTAACCGGTGTCCGTCCATCAATGGCATCTCGATATCTGTAATAATACAATGTACTTTATCTTTTACATTGCCGGCTTTCTCATAAGCACAAAGCTTGTCCCATGCTTCCTGTCCGTTCATATTGACATTCAGGTTGGTATAACCTGCTTTCTTCAGACAATCTGTAATCAATTTACTTAATAATGGGGAATCCTCTGCGATCATAATCGGGGAATCATTACGGTTACGATTTTCCAGATGCTCTACATCAGATACCTTAAGTCCTGTTTCCGGACTGATATCAGAAATAATTTTTTCAAAGTCAAGAATAACAATCAACTGTCCATCCAGTTTAATGACTCCGGTTGATACACCCTTGTCCTGGACATTAATTGTTGCATCCGGTTTGATAATCTCTGACCAGGAGACACGATGAATTCCAATAACCTGATCTACATGGAATGCAATATTTAATTTATTAAAGTTTGTGATAATAAACAAACCTTTTCCTTCTTCATCCTGCATACCAAGGCATCTTCTCAGGCTGATTACCGTCAGCATGGTATCTCGTGGCATAAAGATTCCTTCCACACTCGGATGTGCATTTGGTACCGGGGTTACCGGCTGATAGGATAAAATCTCACGAATCTTCGCTACGTTAATTCCGTAATGATTATCCCCTAAAGTAAACTCCAGCACTTCCAGTTCGTTCGTACCATTTTCTAACAGAATATTTGTCTCCATTTATGTTTTCCTCCCAAGGTCATTTCTTAGAATATTTCTATTTCGAATTATAACATAATATCACATAAAAATGCACCGTTTTTTTACAATTCTCTAGATATTTTTACCATTTTATAGATTACAGGTCTTATGTACCGTGTTTTCGACTACTTCCAGAGAGATTTTACTCAAATCTTCCGGTGTACTTTCCGGCACCTCAAAGAGTAAAACTGTATCTGTACCACTTCCTGCTTCAATAGTTCCCTGATATGTTCCAAAGTCATTTAACAGAATTGTGACCTGTGCAACAGCTTCCACGCTGTCATTTAACGTCACGCGGAATGACACCTTGCGGCTTAACATATCACAAGCTACTGCTTCCGTTCCAGCATTCTCTAAATGAAAATGTAAAACCAGGTATTTATTTCCGGCATCCGGCTCTACCATATAGGATGAATTCTGCTGATAAGCTGTTGCAAATTCCGCACCGGTGTACTGCGTATCAATACCCGGTATTGCTACTGCATCGTTTAAGGACACACTGTTGTCCGATGCCGCATTCTCCGGAGTTCCTGTTGCATCTCCACCTTCTGATGGCATCTGCTCAGTGGAATCCGGCTGTTCCACAGCCTCGGTATCTGCAGTCTCTGTTGTCTCTTCACTCTTCGATAGTCTTACAATTCCATCCTGCTGCTTTATATTATACTTTGATACTACATGTGCTGCATAATCTACAATTGTCTGTTCTTCCTGCTCCGTTAATTCAATCGGCTGCTCTCCGCATCCGCCTAATAATAACGCAGCCAACAGCACACATGCCGTTGTTTTTATCTTTCTGTCTCTCATAGGCACTCCTTAACTTATCAATCTATTCCCATGTTAGCATTTTTCCGGCTTTCAGGCAATAGTTATTTCACGTTCTTCCTCGTTATCATCGCGATTGCTGGTGTCTAATTCTATCCAGAATTCCACACCATCCTCATGGTTAATGACTCCGCACTGCTGATGCATGGAATCCATAATTGCTTTTACAATGGACAGACCAATTCCGCTGCCTCCATAAGCTCTGGTTCTTGCTTTATCTACCTTATAGAATTTAATCCAGATATTATCAATGTCTTCTTCCGGAATCGGCTTTCCGGTATTAAACACGCTGACTCTTACTACATCCTGCTTACATTCATAAGAAATTTTAATCCGGTTTTCACCTTCCAAATGGTTGATTGCATTGCTCAGATAATTGGTTATAACTTCTTCTATCTTAAATTCATCCGCCCATACAAAAAACGGCTGCTCGTCAAATTCCAGAATAGCTCCCTTCTGTTCTAAGATAATGGCATTACTGGCAGTTACTCCACGTATCAGTTCGGTGATATCAAACCGTTCCATCACAATAGCATCATTCCCAAATTCCAGCTGATTCAAAGTAAGAAGTTTCTTTACCATGCGGTTCATCTTCTCTGCTTCATCTGTAATGACCTCACAATAGAAATTTCTGCTCTCCGGATCGTCCTGCACACATTCCTGTAAGCCTTCTGCATAACCCTGAATCAGTGCCAGAGGTGTCTTTAACTCATGGGAAACATTTGACAGAAAATCTTTTCTCATCTCGTCAATCTGTTCCTTCTTTTCGATATCTATCTTCAATTCATTATTGGCACTCTTTAATTCCGATATGGTCCGCTCTAAGATTTCCGATAGCTGGTTCATATGCTCGCCCAACTGTTCAATCTCATTATCTCCCTTGACCTCATACTTGGCATCAAAGTCGAATTCTGCCATTTTCTTGGATATATCTGTAAGCTGCAGAATTGGGTTAGTAATACGACGTGTAACAAAAAAAATGATAATACCACTCACTATTACCGCAACAACTCCTACATCCATCAGCAGACGATTAGACACCTGCGCACTTTCCTTGATACTTTCCAATGGAGTTCTCGCCAACAAAAGATTACCATCTGCCAGGGTTCCCCAGAGAATCAGATAATCCGATTCCAGCCTGGTATCCTCTTTTTCTCCCATGACATAATTGTCGTTTGCTTTCAGTACTTTCATATTAAGATGCATATCATCATTCTGCACACTTGCCATGATAATTTCCATAAACTGCATCCTGAGATTTTCCACACCATTGGTAGAAGAACGCACTACTGTACCATCAGATGTAATAATTAAAATCGTCAGGTTACCATTGGAACAGATTTTTTCAAAATCTATATCATAATCTGATGTATTTAAGATTCCCTGTTCACTGGCCGCATTTATCTGCTGAAACCCATTTTCCAGCACTTCCTGTTTATAGCGGGTATAATAGCCTTCCAGCAGGGTAACATTAAGAAGCCAGCACAGTAATACCGTGCCGGCCACTAATCCAACGATAGTCAATGTAATCTGCGTTGTAATGGAATGCTGCTTTTTCTTATTCTTTGCCATATATCTTCCACCTTATCACATTCTATTGCGGTGCATCAATGTCCAGCTTATAGCCCATACCCCAGATTGTCTTGATATAATCCCCTTTTTCGCCCATCTTGCTGCGCAGCTTTTTCACATGGGTATCGATGGTTCTGGCATCACCGAAATAATCATAATTCCATACATGATTCAGAATTTTCTCACGGGATAAAGCAATTCCCTTATTCTCCATGAAATATGCCAGAAGCTCAAATTCTTTATAGCTCAAATCAATGTTTTTGCCGTCAATTGTTACCATGTGGGCAGCCTTGTCCATTACAATGCCACCTACTTCCAGCACATCATCTTCTGTATAATTGCCGGTTCTCCGCAAAATTGCCTCTACCCTTGCCACCAGGATCTTCGGGCTGAATGGTTTACTGATATATTCATCCACACCAAGTTCAAATCCTAAAAGTTCATCACTTTCTTCACTCTTGGCTGTCAGCATGATAATCGGTGTCTTGGAACTTTCCCTGATTTCCCGGCATACATCCCAGCCGTTCATCTTCGGCATCATAACATCCAGAATGATCAATGCAATATCTTTATTTTTATAAAATACGTCTAAGGCTTCTTCTCCGTCTCCTGCCTCTAACACTTCAAAGTTCTGTTTTACCAGGAAATCCCTCACCAGCTTACGCATACGGCTTTCATCGTCTACCACCAGAATTTTACGTTTTTCCATATTTGCTTCCCTCTTCTTTTTTCTATAGTTTAACGGATAAATATGTCAAATTTGTGTTCTTCTGCGATTTAATTCTGCTTTTCCAAAGCATCCAGTGCCGCTTCTCTTTCATCCAGTTCCTGTTCCCACTCTTCATATTTATTAATGATTTTCGTCTCATAATTTAAGATTGTGGTACTGCCACTGGTAAGGCTGATGGCAAACATGGCAATAACAATGATAATCAGCACAATATTCACAGAAAGTAAGATGCGGCAGCGCTTCTGTAATTTCGTTTCCTGTTGTTCCTCTGAATTTTTATCAGTATTTTCATTCTGGTGCTCACCAGATTTTTCTTTGCCAGCTACATGGTCAAGGTCTAAGCCCATATCTTTCACCGGAATACCTGGTATTTCGGATGCATCCACCCCGGGCAGTCCTTTCAGATAATCCTGCAGTTCTTTTAGATAGGCATATCCTATCGGTGTATGGAACAATTCCTGAGCCATGATTCTCTGGTAGATTTCCTGTACCATCTGTGGATTATCCATGTTCATATTATCATGTATGTACTGGATTCCTTCCACTTCCTTTTTTGCCAATTTTGCCTGTTCTTCATTTTCAAATACGAATCCACTTACTTCCCAGACTTTGCCATCTAATTCTTTTTGTTCCATATTTCCTCCTGCAATTTACAATCCCAGAAAAGTCTTTTTATAAAATGGTGTAACCTCACCAATCAGCTCCATTGCCTTTTCGTCTGCTTCATGCATATCAAGACGCATATAGCCAAGGGACGGCTTTACAGCTTCAGCAATTCCTTCAAAGACGCTCTTTCTCTCACCCTTAAACTCTACAACCAGCAAATAACTAATGTCATCCTTACGTTCAATCTTCGTTACCAGATATGCTTTCTTAATATTCTTCTGTTTCTTCATATATTCACTGAGTATCTGTTTCAGTTCATCCGCCTCCGCAATTGGCTCACCAACAAATACACCCGTTTTCTTTTCAACAAGATTGCCAGATGCCATCTCAGCTTCCTGCCTCTTATATCGTTTGAAATAACCTATAATAATTTTCTTCCGGTTCTCTTCTACCCGAAGTTCCATACTGCCCGGATTGATTACAAAATCTCGCTCTCCTGCAATCTTCATCAGCTGGTCAAAACTGACTTTCTGTCCCTTCCATTCCTTTACATTATAAATCTTCTGGAAACTCTGCCAGTCTGTATACACCGGCATCCACTGTGCTCCATTGCTATCCTGTAACAATGCAAACTGAAGGGCTGTTCCCTTTTTTCCGTCTGCATCCTTTTCTTCCTTCGGGTCCTCTACCACTTTTACCGGACATAAGAATTCCCCGCGGACTACCTCTTTTAACATACGGTCACATAAGAACTGCTCCGCACGTTTCCACTGTTCATCTTTCTTTTCTTCAAATAAAATCTGTCTGTGTCTTGCCATTGCAAGAATCAGAGCCGGATTTACAACCGGAATCTGTGCTTTGGAAAGCTCGGAAAAATCCGGTGGTGGAAGCAAATCATCTCTTTTTAATCTGCAGGAATAGCTTCCCACATCCAGTATCAGATCTTCCATACCCCACCAGTGGAGGTTTGCCCAGAAGAACATCTGCTTGTCTCCTCTGATTCCTTTTAATTCCAGTTCTACATTCTGCTCTTTATAATGTTCTATTGCCTTTTGGGCAAATTCTTTCGTTGAAAAGATTAATACACTTCCGTCCCCCATAACACGCGGGTAACCGGTATGCTTGTCCCATGCGCAGTAAAGCTCTTTGCATCCCTTTATTTTATCTGCCAGAATCTCGTTAAACACTTCTATCTTCTTTAAAAAGTTATCTGCCACAAAGGTTTTCTTCTTATGATGTACTTCTGCAGAACGAATCAGAAATTCCAGCTCCTCTAAAGTAAGCTTTGCAAGCTCCTGTTCATCCGGCATTTCATAATTCAAAAGATGGGTCTCTAATAATTCTTCTTTACGCTCTTTACTAATTTCCATGTTCTTCTCCTATATCTTTCCTTAAAACAATCACGTTATTTCTATTTTAATATAAAAACACTATAAAGTAAAATAGAATCCTTCCGGATTCTACTTTATCTTTCACGCAGTTTACATCAGTTCTTCAATGACTCCTTTTTCATTGTATTTTCTGCAGTCAATGACACGCTGATTGGAAGAACCTTTGAATTTTAATGTAATATCATATAGCTCTGCCACATAAGGGCCATCCACCAGCACATCGATTAAGGATAATAATTCTTTCGTATCCTCGGTATATCTTCTTCCCTCCGGTACCAAATCCTTATCCAGTACATATCCGGTATATGCCCATATGTCTTTTTCCGGATGTTCCGTCCGCACCCGCTTGATAAATGGAAGCAGTGCATGCTGGTTTTCCGGTTCAAAAGGGTCTCCTCCCAAAAGAGTCAGTCCCTTGATATAGGGAGATTCCAAAGATGCAAGAATTTCATCTTCTACTTCTTTTGTAAATTCTTCTCCATTTTTAAAGTCCCATGTTTCCGGCTGAAAACACTCTTTACAGTGGTTCCGGCAGCCGGATACAAACAGCACCGTTCTTACACCGGTGCCGTTCGCAATATCATTATATTTAATCGCTGAATAATGCATTTTCTTTTCACTTTCTTTTTATAAGTGAAGTACACGCTCCTTGATTTCCTGGGTTCTTCCCTGATTCCAGAACTGGGAACCAATATAACCACAGGTACGTCTTGCCACGTTCATCTTATCCTGGTCACGGTTGTGGCAATGCGGGCACTCCCATACTAATTTTCCATCATCATCTTTTACAATCTGAATCTCACCATCATAGCCACATACCTGGCAGTAATCGCTCTTGGTATTTAACTCTGCATACATGATATTCTCATAGATGAATTTCATTACAGATAAAACAGCATCCAGATTATCCTGCATGTTCGGAACTTCCACATAGCTGATTGCTCCACCCGGTGAAAGTGCCTGGAACTGGGATTCGAATTTCAGTTTGGTAAATGCATCGATATTTTCGGTTACATGCACATGATAGCTGTTGGTAATGTAATTCTTATCGGTAACACCCGGAATAACTCCGAAACGTTTCTGTAAACATTTTGCAAATTTATAGGTGGTAGACTCAAGCGGTGTTCCATATACGGAGAAATCAATATTTTCTTTCTCTTTCCACTCCTTGCAGGCATCATTTAACCGCTGCATTACCTTTAAGGCAAATGGTGTTGCTGCCGGGTCGGTATGTGGTTTTCCAGTCATATATCTGGTACATTCGCAAAGTCCTGCATAGCCCAGTGAAATAGTAGAATATCCGTTAAACAGAAGCTTATCGATCTTCTCACCCTTTTTCAGTCTTGCCAGGGCACCATTCTGCGACTTTCCTTTATAAGCATGTATCTCTTTTAAATCACCATATATGGTGAAAAGCATGATAGTATGCTTTAATACTATGCTATTTATGTGCAAATTCACTGTATATGGTGAATTTACTTGTTTTTATACTAAAAAGATTCTATCTTTGTGAGAAAGTTTCTATATATGGTGAATTATGGATTTAATAGAGATAGGAAAACATATTCGCGAAAGGCGTAAGGAGTTGGGGTTGGATCAGTCTACGTTGGCCACTCTTGCAGGAATAGGGATTAACGCTTTGGTCCGCTTGGAACGTGGAAGTGGTAATCCCCGCTTCGATGTTCTTTTTAATGTCCTGAAAACTTTAGGACTTAGTATTCATATTCAATAATAGACACACATATGAGTCGATCTGCCAAAGTCTATATAAAAGGTGTTTATGCCGGTCTGTTAACAGAAATAGATCGTGAACACTATTCATTCTGTTATGATACGGACTATTATAATAGTCCACAACTCCCAGCTGTCTCACTGACCATGCCCAAGACACAGCAGGAATATACTTCTTCCTATCTTTTCCCTGTCTTTTTTAATATGACATCTGAAGGGGATAATCGGATTATTCAAGCTAGAAACCTGCATATTGATGAAGAGGATGATTTTGGTATTCTTCTGGCTACTGCCCATACAGATACAATCGGAGCAATAACAATTAAAAAAATGTGATAATGGGAACTGATATTCATATTTGTCCCTCACTT